>TARA_B110000977_G_scaffold200824_1_pt1 | contig 14174 bp, 12 predicted proteins | sample TARA_B110000977 | Tara Oceans TARA_B110000977 (sample SAMEA4397798) | marine metagenome | biome: Polar Biome; feature: [SRF] surface water layer (ENVO:00010504); material: water (ENVO:00002006), including particulate matter (ENVO:01000060) such as... | depth 5 m | reverse complement strand
CAATTAATCTAAAAGATTTGTTTTTATAAAATGCAGTGGAGTGAGTAATTTCCATATTTTTTTTATTGAGATCATATAATTGGCCAATATTTCCCAACCCTATAATTAAAACATTAATTGCCATATAACTCTATAGATATGAATTTTTTAGTAAATTTTCTTTTAATAATATTTTATATTCTTCAATTACTTTATCAAGTGGAGACTTGATCTTTTTTGATATTGCAAAAAGATTATTTTGACCATCAGCATAAGCCAATAGATTCATTCTTGTTTTCAAATTTGAATAATTTCCTTTTTTAGAGACCAGAGGGTACAAATTTCTCTTTCCTAAATTTGGTTCACAAAAATTAGTATTTGACGGGACACACCCTAACTCGAATGCTTCAACTATATTAATAAATACACTTAAAGATTCTTCCATTCCTTTTTTAGTTACTAATTTAAGATTATCGTCAGAAGTATGATACTCAGGGAATTCCCCAAATTTTGTTTTACAAAATGTTACTAATGGCAGATCAATTCCTGGATAGCAATATTGTCTTTCATCAGACCCTCTATCTAAAAAGTTAAATGTTTTCTTGTTCTTAAAATGAAAAATAGCAGAAGAGAGTGCCTGGTCTGCAATTGTATTTCCATTTATAGATTGGATGTGACTGTAATTCCTTTCATCACCCACACAAGACAAGTTAAAACCACAAAGAGTATTTTTTTTTAATATCTCCTTATATTTTGATAAATAAGATATCGAGCCTATAGTTTCTGGACCTAAAAAAAACCTATAAGAATAATAGTTATTCTTATAGTTCTTTTTTAGATGCAGCATTATCGCATTTAATAAAGAAGGGCCTGACAATTCATTGTTGGCCATAGACGGATGACAAACATAACTACTAAAAAAAATTTCTTTTTTTGATTTACCTTTAATTAACGCATGGCTACAGTCTAAGTGTCCTTTTTTGAAGCTAGAATCAATATAAACTTTATACAAGCCTTCCTTTAATTTTTTTTTCTTATTTTCAGAAACACAAAATCCCCAATCTTTTTTATAGTATGAAGTAACATATGGAATTGCATTAGGTCTTTTTTTTTCAGAATACAGTTTTTTTATAAGATCTTTTTTTTTAAATGTTTTATTTATAGGCTGTGAGTACCCCACAATATGTAAATTATTTTTTTTAAAATCAACAATTTTTTTACCATCCTTCATTATGAAGGCATCATTAATGTTCCACTCAAGTGGAACAACCCAATCAAAAACTTTAAGACCACTTTTAAATTTAATTCGTTTTAACTCTGGGTTTATCCTTTCAAAATATGAAAGAGTTTTTTTTATACCATTACCAGTGATTGACCTACAAATTGGAAATAAGTCTTGAATCCATTTTAACATCATAATTATTTGTTTTTGACTAATTCTATAATAAAATTTTCTTTTGGCATAAGAAAAAAATTCTATTATTATTAAAAGCTTTTACTTTTAAAGGCTTTGTTGAAATAGTGAGTCCTAAATTTATAAGTTTAATGTACTCTTCATTAAATTCTTCAATCTTTTGCTAAATTTCAGATTTTGAAAGTAAGAATTTATTACACTCCACTAAATTTTTTATTTTTTAATCAAAAAAACACATTAAATCAATCTTAAATAATTAAATGGCTATTAGTCACTATTGTAATGTATATTTTATTTTAGCCATAAGTAGAATGTATGACTGATCTGGTTTTAGATGAGTTGGCAATTCTCTTGCACTGTATTTTTGAATTTTATGAACAGTTTTAACCTCATTAAAAAGATTTATAGAAAAATAAAATTGAATGAACTATAAAATTAAAAATTAATAAAATGATTTTAAGTAAATTAATAAAAAAAATTTTTAAACTATCTGATGATATCATTATAAAAGATGACCAGGGTCCAGGTGATCTTGATGGGTGGGATTCCTTAGGTCACGTAATACTTATGAATGAAATACAAAAAATTTATTCTATTTCAATTGATATGGATGAGATGATCGAAATTGAAACTATATCTGATATTAGGGCTTTATTAAGAAATAAAGGAGTTACAGACTTTTGATGGATCAAACTATCGTATCTACGATAATAAATTATGCGGAGCTACACCCAGATAAGTTAGCCATAATTACTGGATTAGAACCAAATACAAAAAAAATATCTTATGGAGGTTTGTCTAAAAAGATTCTTCAAGCATCAGGGTTTCTGTCTCAAAATGGTGTTAGCACTGGAAATGTAGTTATTTTATCTGCCCCTCAGTCATTAGCTTTTATTGTTGGGTATTTTGCTACACACTTGCTGGGAGCAATTGCCGTTCCTGTAGACCCACAGCTAACATCATCTCAAATTCAGTATATTTCTGATAAATGTAAAGCTAAGATTGCTTTCTTAGACAAACAAATTTCTATTAAAAATATTCCTAAAATTTTATCTATAAATTCACTTTTAAATACAGGGTGTAATGAATTAGTTCAAAAATCATCTCCCAAACTAGACTATTGTGCGGATATTTTATTTACCTCAGGTACTACAGGTAAACCAAAAGGTGTAATACTAACTCATGAAAATATTTTTGAGAGTGCAAATAATATAAATGCTTTTATCAAAAATACGTCTAACGATCTTGAGGTCATTCCATCACCATTGAGTCACTCTTTTGGTTTAGCCAGGCTAAGATGTAATTTTTTAGTAGGAGCAACTATAGCTTTGGCAAATGGTTTTTTACTTCCTGGTAAAATTTACAAACAGCTAAAAGAGACTAAAGCTACAGGTATTAGCTTTGTTCCAGCTGGAGCAGCTGTTTTATTTAAGTTTGGAGAAGATAAATTAGCAGCGTTTAGCAAACAATTAAAATATATTGAAATGGGCTCTTCACCAATGCCCATAAAACATAAAGAAAAATTAATGCAATTATTGCCCAATACTAAAATCTGTATGCACTATGGATCAACAGAAGCATCAAGAACGTGTTTTATTGAATTTCATCAAGACAAAAATTACTTAAATAGTGTGGGGAAAGTTACACCTGGAATAAATTTAAAAATTCAAGATAGTAATGGGAGAGAGTGTGAAGCTAACGAAAGTGGTGAAATTATGGTTAGTGGCAAATCAGTTTCAAAGGAATATATTTTATCAAATATGCCAATGGATGGTGATTGGTTTATGACTGGAGATTATGGTTACAGAAATGAACAAAACTATATTTTTTTAGATGGACGCAAAAAAGATTTAATAAATGTAGGAGGGAGAAAGGTATCACCAATAGAGATAGAAAATGCGATTAACTTGATACCATCTATATTAGATTGTGCTTGTATAGGCGTGCCAGATCCAAAAGGTATCTCAGGAGAGGTGATTAAAGCTTTTTTAGTTCTTAACAATTGTAAGGTAAATAGTTATAGTCCAATTTCTGATGTGAATTTGGTTTCATATTTAAGGAAGAATTTAGAGCCCTATAAAATTCCTTCCGAATTTAAATGGATCAACAAAATTCCAAAAACATCATCAGGTAAGATTCAAAGAGACATTTTAAGAAAAAGTTTTTAAAAAAAAGAATATTAATAATGCTCAATATATTACCCAGAATATTTTATCCAAAAGAAATGGTGATAAAAAAAGGAAGCTTAATTCGTCTTAAATTTTTAACTGGAAAGAAGGCTGCAATATTAATTGGCACTGAATCTCTTCAAAAATATGGTTATTTACAAAAAATAGAAAAATACTTATTGGCATCTAAAATTGAGTATTCTATTATTCAAGGGATAGCCGGAGATCCTTCTGAAAAAAGTATTTTAGATATTTCATATAAGCTTAAAGAAATTAAACCTGATTGGGTAATAGGAGTTGGTGGTGGATCAGTTATGGATACAGCTAAACTCGCATGGGCACTTTATGAAAATCCTGAAATGCTGTTATCAGAATTTCAAGCACCATTTAGTATTCCAGAACTAAGAAAAAAAGCAAAGCTTTGTCTTATTCCGACAACTTCAGGAACGGGCTCAGAAGCAAGTAACTCTGCTATTGTTATGCTTGAAGGAACCAAAACTCCAATCATATCAAACTGCTTTATACCTGATATTGTTATTTTGGACCCAAATTTAACATTAAATCTTCCAAACAAAGTTACTGCATGCACCGGAATTGATGCTTTTTCTCATGCTTTCGAATCTTATTGTTCAAACCTTAGCAATCCATTAACCAAAGTTTATGCTATAGCAGGGGCTAAACTTATATTCGAAAATCTCAAGAGTGCACTATTAAACCCTGAGGACATTACAGTAAAAGAAAAATTACTTTATGGATCAATGTTATCAGGTTTAGCCCAGGGAGTTACTTCTGTCGGTGGTATTCATGCAATGTCACATTCTTTAGCATCAAGTATAAATTTAGCCCATGGCCACCTTAATGCTTTATTTATAATTCCAATTCTTAAATTCAATGCAATTGAATCTGACAGCATTACTAAATTCTTAAAAGAAATAAATATAAATGATATTAGTACACTAGATAAATGGATTTCTGAAATTATGCAGATAGGAAAGTTAAATAATAAATGGGGTAACTTTGCTAGAAATTTTAACTTAGATGATATGTCGCAAAATATAACAAATGATATTTGTGCAAGAACAAATCCTAGAAAACTTACAGTTGAAGGAATAAAATCCATATTAGAGGAAACTCGCTAATGAATTCTTTTGAAAAACTTTTGAGCAATAAACCACATCACCTAAATAGTTTGGATAAAGATTTACTTTTTAAAGCAGCATTAGCAGAAAATTTTAAACACCACTATGATAATTGTGCGCCCTATCAAAGGCTATGCAATAAAAGAGGATGGTACTCTCCTTTAAATAAAGATTTTAATTTAGAAGATTTTCCCTATCTACCAGTTGAAATTTTTAAGAGTATGCATTTAAGTTCAACCCTTAGTACAAAGGTAATTAAAACTTTAAAATCTTCAGCAACATCTGGGCAAACCCCAAGTACTATTTTTTTGGATAAAGAAACCAGTAAAAGACAAATGCAAACCTTAGTTTGGTTTTTATCTCATCGATTAGGCAAAAATAGAAGGCCCTTTATAGTTATGGATATCGACCCTAAGGATATAAGATACGGGCAAAATACAATTTCAGCTAGAGCTGCTGCTGTTAGAGGATTCTTGACTGCAGCATCTTCATATAACTATTGTATGACACAGGATAAAGCTGGTGAACTGCATATAGAATTGGAAAAATTAGAAAAATCACTGCAAGAAGCTCAAAAATCAGGCCATAAAGCAATAATTTTTGGTTATACTTATGTGTTCTATGTTTATGTTGCAAAACAGCTTCAAAAAAATGGAATAAAATTTAAACTTCCAAATGTAACTATATTACATATTGGAGGGTGGAAAAAATTACAGTCTCAAGCAACAGATAAAAAAACTTTTAATCGAACAATGGAAGATGTATTTGGAGTAAAACTAGAAAATATTATAGACTGTTATGGTTTTACAGAACAACTTGGTGTTGTTTATCTAGATGGTGAAGATGGTATGAAAAGAACATCAGAAGTTTCCGAGATTATTGTTAGAAATCAAAATACACTTTTACCCTGCAAAGATGGGGAGGAGGGTCTTTTAGAGTTTATAACGCCCCTTCCTTTGAGCTACCCTGGAAGTGCAATACTAACGGATGATGTTGGAAGAATTGTATCTCGTGAGAAAGGTAAAGATGGACGAGAAGGCGTTGCTTTTGAAATTTTGGGTCGTAGAAAAAAAGCAGAAATTCGCGGATGTGGAGACATCTTATCTGAAAATATGTTTAATGGTAAAAACAGATAATGAAATTTTATCAACTTTTCACTGATGGCAAACGGAAGGCATTAGCTGATGCAACTATTTCAGACCTTGAACTAGTTGAAAATTTTACTGATGTTTTAAATTCAATTAGAAAAGCACAATTATACTTAACGAAAATAAAAGTTGAAGATATTATTAATTGGCTTGATGAAATTTGTGTCACTTGGTCTGATAGAGATTCAGAGGTTCAAAAACATTTTTCAAATCAAGGAATTAATTTCTTAATTTTTTGGTTTAGAAAGAAACATCTTATGGAAATTACAGATCTTGCCTTTCGAGGAAATAGAGATTTTTTAGATAACTTTAATAATATAAAGAGTAGTGAGATTAAGCTTAAAGCTCAACCCAGGGGAATTGTTAGTCATTGGATAGCAGGTAACGTTCCAATGCTGGGTATGCTCTCACTTGTACAGGGTATTATTACTAAGAACGCTAATCTTGTAAAGGTATCCAAAGATAATTTACATGTTCTTCCAATGCTTTTAGAATCCATGGCTAAAGTAAATATTAAAGGATCAAATGGAAAACTGATAGAAGGTAAAAAAATTGTCCAATCTATCGCTTGTATATATTATTCATCATCTGACGACGATGCGCTTAATGAAATGTCACTCAATTCACAAGTAAGAGTAGCTTGGGGTGGAATGCAAGCTGTAGAAAAAATTATGAACTTACCTCGTAAGTTTGGATGTGAAGATATAATATTTGGTCCTAAAACTTCTTTTGTGGCAATTGGAGCTGAAAAGCTTTGTGATAAGTCTAGTGCAATAAAAATAGCAAGAAAGGTTGCTTTAGATGCTTCACAATTTGAACAACAAGGTTGTAATGCGCCCCATACTATTTTTGTTGAAAAAAAAGGATTTGTATCTCCCCTTCAATTTGCTGAACTTTTGTCACATGAGATGGAATCTATATCTAAAAAAATTATTCGTGATCCAAATACTATTATTGATACAGGTAAAATTTTAACACTTCGTGCTCAACACGAAATGAAAGGAGAAGCCTTCTATCCAAATGGGTTAGAGTGGACCATACTTTACTCAGATGAAGATAAGGGTCTCGCTGAGCCCTGTTATTTTAGAACCCTGTTTGTACGTCCTATTTCTGATATTATGAAATTGGATGATCATTGTTCACATTTGACCCAAACTGCTGGTGTAGCATTGAGCGATGAAAGGAAACAGGAATTTGCATTACGTGTAAGTGCAAGAGGAATTGATCGAATCCCTGATGTTGGCTCAATGTCAAATTATGATGTCCCTTGGGATGGAATGTTTGTGATGGATAGACTTGTTAGATGGTGTAAAATTTAATGAACTTTCATCAAAAAAAAATTATCTTTATCTTCAAAATTAATAGAAATAGTTCAAAAGAAATATTATTAGTAATTGGCAGTGGTAGTTTAGTTTGAAAAATTTTAAACTCTTTATTAGATCCATGAAAAAAAACGATGCACCCTGCATTGTGCACTCTGATCTTTTTTATCCAACAATGTTAGTGATTGACCAAAAAATTAAAAAAAGAATCTCTATAATCAAAGCACACATAGATTTTTTAGAAGAAAATCTTGAAACAAAATCAATTTGGTTTCCTTCATTTAATTATGATTTTTGTAAGGGTAAAGATTATGATGTAAAAAAAACTCCTTCGCAAGCTGGACCATTGACTGAGTTAATTCGAAAAAAATATGCAACATGGAGAACTCTTGATCCCGTTTTTTCATTTTCAGGCCTAGGAAAATCTCCTAATATTTATCTTGATAATGAAATGAATCCTTTTGATCAAAAATCTATATTTCATCAACTGGTAGCAAACAAAGGTTTTGTTTTTTTATATGGGGCAAAATTATCTACCAGCACACTAATTCATTATGCCGAACATGTATCTCAAAAACTTATTTATCGATATAATAAAATTTTTAGAGGTAATATTATTAATGGATCTAAAAAAAAATTAATTAATTATACATACCATGTAAGACCTTCCAATATAGATCTCAACTATGATTGGAATAAGCTTGAAAAAGACTTAAAGAAAGAAAATATTTTAAATTCGTTTACTGTACAAAAAAAAGAAATACTTCATATCTTTGATGCTTCTTTATTTACAAACTTTATAGTTAAAAAAATGAAAAATGACCCCTTTTACTTGCTCAATATTAGCTCACGTAAAAAGTGTGAAAAAATTTATGCAATTTTAAACCGACCTTTTTTGATAACTGATTTTGAAAAAACGCGTTAATAAAATACACAAATTTATTATTGCACAAGAAAAGTTGAGAGTAGATAAAATGCATTAAATAACACTATATATGAAAGAATTAGTAAGAAAATATTTAATATAGTCGTAATGAATATGTAGAGTGGCTCATCGTTCACTGGATTATAGCTTTGATTTTACTATAATAAACACTAGAACACTTCGAATATGATAGAAAAATTAAAAAAATTTATCAATTATGATGTTAGAACTAAATTAAGAAAATTTAACCTATATCCAAATTATTTTTACAGGACTGGGATTAAAAGTATTTATTCTAAGTTAGTTTTTTTTTTAATGTTTAGAGAAAAAATTAAAATAATACAAAAAATTAATTATCAAAAAATATTTGGAGATTATATCGAAAAAGTAGAAGTCAAAAGAAATTATTTAGTTTCAGCGCCAAGTTCAGGAAGCACTTTCGCAAGAAATATGTTTAGAAGTTATTTTGAAATAATAAATAAAGTGGGAAATGGAATACCAAAATATGATAGTATTAATAATCAATACATGTTTTCAGCATCACCAATTGTGCATGATGATATGTTTAATTCTATTATAACGCAAAAACCAATCACTATCCCTGAAGGACTCTATAACAATAATAGAGATTTTTTAACAGAAGAACAGTTTAAAAAAACTCAAATTATTTGGGGAAGACATCCAATAAATAATACTGACTTATTTTTTGTTGAGGATTTGAAGCCTCTAATTTTGCTAAGACACCCAGTTGAACAAATTATTTCAGTATATATGAAGTATGATAATAGAGACGAAGAATTAAAAAAAAATATGGATAAAAAAATAATGAGAGAAAAAATTAGTCAATACAAAAAATTTATATTCTACTGGAGTAATTATATCAATACAAAATCAAAAAAAGATTTTCTAGTGATAGATTATGAAAAATTAACAGGTCATACTGAAGAAGTATTTGAAAAAATGCTAATTTTTTTTAATTACGAAGTTAATTATGAAATTTTAAAAAAAACAATTGCTATTCATAGTAGAGAAAATACTGAAAAATGGTTCACAGATGTTAAAATTAGAAAAAAATTAAGATTTACAAATATAGATAAAAAAAATGAGCAAAAGCAAATTTTAAAAGAATACTTAATTAAAGAATTAGAAGAGCAAGGTATTCTTGATACTTACAGTAAGATAGACAAATAAAGATTTGTTAATAATGGCAATGATTTAAATGAAAAATAAAGGTAGAGTATTTTGGATTACAGGATTATCTGGCTCTGGTAAGTCAACCATCGCTAATTTAATTATAAAAGATGTAAATAAAAAATATGGGAATACGATGCTCATACATGGAGACGACATAAGAAATATTTATAATTTAAAAAGCTATGAAAAAAAAGACCGACTTAAAATAGCAAAAAGTAATTCCAATCTTTGTAAATTAATTACTAACCAGGGTATTAATGTTGTATTTACTACAGTTGGACTCATTCATGAACTGCACACATATAATAGAAAAAATATAAAAAACTATACTGAAATTTTTATAAAAAGTAACATGAGAGACTTAATAAAAAAAAAGAATAAAAGATTTTATAAGTATAAAACAAAAAATGTATGGGGGTTAGATATAAAACCTGAGTTTCCTAAAAAACCAGACATTATTTTAAATAATAATTTTAAATTTTCTATGAAGAATCTGGGGTTAATCTTATTAAAGAAATTATCAAAAAAAATTGATTTTAAAATTTAATTATTTTTCCAACTTAAAATAACCCGACATATATCAGGCTTATCATCTTTAAAAATAGAAAATTTATTACTCGTTTTTAAAAATAAAATATCAAATTTCTCATTTTTTACCCTTTTTTTAAAAGCAGCAACATTAATAAAACGTCTATAATGATCTGTAAATCTTTCGTATTTACTTATTTTTATACCTTGTTTTATCAATGGATCTTTATCTGTTCTAAATTCTAAAAAAATTTTAGATACTGGGCTTGAATTAAGTTTTATGTTTTTAAAAAACTTCTTCTCCTCAATCAAAGTTATTGAATGTAAAAAAAACCTAGCATAAAAAACACTAAATTTATCTTTTAACGTAATTTTTTTCTTACAAAAATTTATGTTAAAGAAAACTTTTTTAAATTTATTATTTTTATTAATAATAGTTGAGCTCTGGTCTATACCAAATGTTTTAACTTTATTTCTGATGAAAAAAAAGGCATCTCTTCCATTTCCACAGCCTATGTCTAATAACAAGTCTGAATTTTTCTTTATTTTTTTCATTACAAATAAAGAAAAGTTTGAAGATCTCTTAACAACAAGTGAATCTCGATAAAATTTGTTCCAGTAAGTTTTTGTATCCGTCATGTAAAAAATTAAATCTTTTATACTATTGTAAAGTTGTAAAAAATAATAATTTATAGATATACTAAATTTATATTTTAGCAAATAGATTAAATTGATAAACACATAGTTTAATAAATTATTTTAATCTTGATGTTGATTTAAAAATATAAATGATGGTAAAGAAAATTCTTATAAAACGAGATTTTAAACAATGCTCAAAATTAGCATAAAACAATCAAAATTTAAAAAATAACATTAAGAATAGCCAAATCTTTAAATGATATAATCAGATAAAAAATAATATGTTGAGAAAAAATTTTTATGAATTATCAATGGAGCTTTAACTTTACAGATTATAACTATATAGATATTCAAAGTTTTAATAAATAAATTAAATGAAAGAAAAATTTTAATGCTAAACAATAAAGTTATATTACTTACAGGTGGAACAGGTTCATTTGGAAATGAATTTGTTAAATTAGCTTTAAAAAAATATAAACATATTAAGAAATTAATAATTTTTAGTCGAGATGAACTGAAACAATATGAAATGGCTAAAAAATTTAACCCCAAAAAGTACAAATGTTTAAGATATTTTATTGGAGACATAAGAGATTTTCAAAGATTAAAATTAGCTACAAAAGACGTAGATTATATTGTTCATGCAGCGGCATTAAAACAAGTGGATACAGCTGAGTACAATCCATTTGAGTATGTTAAAACAAATGTGATAGGAGCGCAAAATATCACAGAATGTGCTTTAGAAAATAATGTTAAAAAAGTGATTTTTTTATCTACTGATAAAGCAGTTTCTCCCATGAACTTATATGGGGCAACAAAATTATGCTCTGATAAAATTGCACTGGCATCAAATAATTATAAAGGTAGTAATCCATGTACATTTAGTGTCGTCAGATATGGGAATGTAACAGCAAGCAGAGGTTCTGTTATTCCATTTTTTCATGAAAAGCTTTTAAAAAAAGAAAACATTCCAATAACTGATAAAAAAATGACAAGGTTTAATATTTCACTTCATGAAGGTGTTGAAATGGTTTTATGGGCCCTACAAAATGCCTTTGGTCATGAAATTATTATACCAAAAATTCAATCTTATAATTTAATGGATGTAGTAAAAGCGATGGAAATTAAAAAATATAAATTTGTAGGGATAAGGGCAGGTGAAAAAATTCATGAAGAACTAATCAACAATGCAGAATCTAAAAATACTATTGATATCGGAAAGTATTATATCGTTTTGCAAAATATAAATGATAAAAAAATACTTCGATATTACGAAAAAAAATATAAAGTAAAAAAATTTAAAGAAGAATTCTCTTTTAATTCAGACAATGCAAAAAAATTAACAATAAAACAATTAAAAGAAATTATAAAAAAAACAAATTAAGCATATAGGTGATACTAAATATTGAATTTTTTATTTTTTAAGTTGTAAACTTTATCACAAAAAGAAAGAGTACTTTTTTTGTGTGAAATAATAATTATCCCAATATCCTTAATTGATTTCAAATAATCCTTAATAATTAAGACACTTTTTTCATCTATATTAGATAAAGACTCATCAAATAAAATAAATTTACAATTTCTATAAAGAGCCCTACATATCGCAATTTTTTGTTTTTCTCCACCCGATACATTAGAGTTGTTTTCGGCTATTACTTTATTTAATCCTTCATCCTGCAATTCTATAAAATCCCTTAAATTAATACCAGCAATAATCTTATCAAGTTTTTCTTTATTATATTTTTCTTCATTTAGGGTGATGTTTTGTAAAATTGTATCATTGAATAAAAAAACATTTTGCTCAACGTAAGAGATATTATTTTGCCAATTATAGTTTACAAAATTATTTAGTTTTTTATCATCAATAATTATTTCACCTTTTGAAGGTTTTATTAAACCAGAAATAACTTTCAAAAATGTGCTCTTACCAGTACCATTTTCACCTTCTAACCCTATAATTTCACCGGTAGAAATTTTAAAATTTAGATCTTTAAAAATTTCTTTGTTTTCATCACCATAATTAAATGAAATATTTTTTAACTCTATACTTTTTTCTATTGGAATTTCAATAAATGACTTTTCTTTTTTTTTATCAAATTCTGACAATTCTTTGTTTAAAGTCTCCATGGAAAATTGAGAATGTTTAATATTTCCTACGGTATTAAACATTAGCAAGAGTTGAGGAAATAATCTTAAACCTATAATACCAAAAATTGTTATATAATTTGAAATCTCATTATCTGAATAATTCAAAAATTCTAATAGAAAAAATAAGCCAATTAATAATGTTAATAATAAAATTTCTTTTGAAATTTTTGGAAAAGTTATTAAAATTTTATAGATAGAACTAATTCTTGCATAGTTAAGTGATTTTATTTTGAATAAATTGATAATTTTATTTTCAAGTTTGAATAGCTTAATTATGTGAAAGCCACCATAAATATCTTGGATATTTTTTACAAAAATGGAATTATAATTATATTTTTTTTTACCAAAGTTAGTTATTTTTGTTTTAATAAATAAATAATAAATTATTAAAATAGAGCTAGAAATCGTAGCCATCCAAGCAGTAATATTAAAATTAATTGTCGCAAGAAAAATTGTGAATATAATAATGTGTATTGTTGATTTAACAAAATGAAGAAAGTTAATGAAAAATACCTCAATTGCCCTCTCTACATTTAGAATTAAACCATTTGTAATAACATTTGATTTCATTTTTAAAACACTCATGTAGTCTAATCTTGAATATTTCTCTAAAAGACTAGACCTAGTTGTTGCAATTAAATTATATGAGTATTTTATCTGAAAAAGATTTATTAAAAAAGATAATATATATTTTATAAAAAAAATTATAAAAAATATTCCAAATAATTTTGGTACGTCATTTAGATAATCAGAAATATAAAAATCTAAAAAGTTTAAGTATTGGTTATCTAATTGAAGAAGGCTGCTATCAATAATAAATATTATAACTGGTATAAATAAGCTAAATGCAAATAAATCTAGAACCGTTTGTACCAAGCTTAAAAATATATAGGTTAAAGCACCAATGCGTGCTTTTTTTGGAAGATGGTTTCTTGCAAAAGTAATGATGTGATTAAACACTGAATATCCTATTAAGCATAATCTAATATTATCTTTTGATGAATAATTCAATCAAATTCATATTTTTCTGTATTAATTATATCTTTAAATATTTTAGTATATTTTTAAGGTCCTTTTAGATACCTAATTTTAGATTATAATTGGAAGTTTATTAATTCAAATTTTAATTTATAATGAAGCTTCTTAAATTTAATTAACAATTATTATGATAAATTACTCAAGACAACTAATTACGAAAAAAGATATAGATTCTGTGGTTAAAGTTTTAACTTCAGATTATTTAACTCAAGGACCAAAGACTTCTATTTTTGAAAAAAAAATTTCTAAGTATTGTAACTCTAAATTTGCCGTATCAGTTAATAGTGCAACTAGTGGATTACATGTAGCTTGTTTAGCTATTGGTTTAAAAAAAGATGATATCGTTTGGACATCAGCAATAAGTTTTGTGGCTAGTGCAAATTGTGGTGCATATTGTGGTGCGAAAATTGAATTTTTAGATATATCATTAAATGATTTCAATATGGATATTGATTTATTAGAAAAAAAGTTAATTGTTGCAAAAAAAGAAAATAAGCTTCCAAAAATAATTATAGCTGTTCACTTTGCAGGC
>TARA_B110000977_G_scaffold194902_1_pt1 | contig 14199 bp, 12 predicted proteins | sample TARA_B110000977 | Tara Oceans TARA_B110000977 (sample SAMEA4397798) | marine metagenome | biome: Polar Biome; feature: [SRF] surface water layer (ENVO:00010504); material: water (ENVO:00002006), including particulate matter (ENVO:01000060) such as... | depth 5 m | reverse complement strand
GCAACTCGCCGTGCAAATCCAAACGCGGTCTGTACAGAGCGTCGCGCGTGCCTGCCGCTTCTGCGCGCAGGACTTCTGCCCGTTTCTGTCGCATCCGTTCAAAAAACGTCGAAAACAAACAGTTCTAAAAATCAATTTGGACGTTTTGAGTTTTTAAATAAAAGCAGTGGGTCTTATGATTCGCAATTTGTTGAGACTACACTGCTGTGTGGGTTTGAGCAATTACCCAGGCACAGGCTAAAGAGGTGGCCGTTTGCCGTTTCGGCTCTGTCGTAAAAATCCGCCGTGGCAGAAATTGGCGCTGTGCGGAGTCCATCTCGCTTCCGAGCTGTCTTTCGGTGCAGCTTTTTGAAGAGAAGAGTTTTGGAGGGTGGAAGTTGGTATCGTGCAAGAAATCGCTCTCGACGCGTAAAGTCGGCGCGCGATCGAGACTGCCACTGGTCACTTGTTTCATCGCCCGGCGCCTCGCGCGGTCGCACACAAGCCCCTACGATGACGGACAACGCCTCGAAGCTCCAAGCGATGCAGGATGCAGTGACGGACGCTGGCAACGACGTGCGCGCGCTCAAGGTAAGTATAGCGAAGGGCGGTGGCGCGATCTTAGATTATCTTCCTCGATCGCACTCCCCGGAATTCACGGAACGTCGCGTCTCCGTTCCCCGTGTCCCCGTTCATGTATTGACCTACCCCTTCCCCCCCCCACAGGCTGAGAAAGCTGAGAAACCAACCATCGACGCCGCGATCGCCAAGCTGAAGCAGTTGAAGATCGATTTGGATGTTGAAGTCAAGGCTGCGATGGCGGCCGGTGATGAAGAACTTAAGGCGAAGGAAAACTTTCGCACAAAGATGGGCAGCGCCCTTGAGCAACGTTTGTTCTACATGGCTTCGTACAAAATCTACGGAGGCGTCGCGGGTTTCTACGACTACGGCCCTCCCGGGTGTGCCGTGAAGAGCAATTTACAGGCGTACTGGAGACAGCACTTCGTGTTGAACGAACAGATGCTGGAAGTGGAGTGCCCCGCGGTGACGCCGGAGGTTGTTCTTCAAGCCTCCGGGCACGTCGACCGCTTCACCGACTTGATGGTCAACGACGTCGTCACCAAGGATTGCTTCCGTGCGGATCACTTAGTGGAGGAGAACCTGGAGAGAATCATGGCGGACCCGATGCTCACGGTGGAACGGAGACGCAAATTGGAAGACATGCTTGCGAGGTTAGAGGAATTCACGCCGGAGGAGATGGGCGCCGCGATTGTCGAGCTCGGGCTGAAAGCCCCGGAAACCAAAAACGATCTCTCTGCGCCGTATCCGTTCAACCTTATGTTCCCCACGCAGATCGGCCCGAGCGGTAACTCAAAAGGCTTTCTTCGCCCGGAAACTGCGCAAGGCATTTTCGTCAACTTCCGCGACCTTCTGTACTACAACGGGGGTAAACTTCCATTCGCCGCCGCGCAAATCGGCCAATCCTTCCGCAACGAAATTTCCCCGAAACAAGGGTTGTTGCGTGTACGAGAGTTCACGCAGGCGGAAATCGAGCACTTCGTGCACCCCGAGCACAAGGAGCACCCCCGATTCGATGAGGTGAAGGATGTGGAGCTGTCGTTGTTCTCACAGGAAGCACAGCTCGCCGCGGTTAAGAAGCCGTTCCCAATGACCGCGGGTGACGCTGTGGTGAAGGGGATCATCGCCAACGAAACGTTAGCTTACTTCATAGCGCGGACGCAGTTGTTCCTACTGAAGGTGGGGATCAACCCGGTTAAGCTCCGGTTCAGGCAGCACTTGCAGCACGAGATGGCCCACTACGCCGAGGACTGCTGGGACGCGGAGATCGAAAGCACGTACGGGTGGGTGGAGTGCGTTGGTTTAGCGGATCGTTCGGCGTTTGACTTGAAGGCGCATTCCACGAAATCGGGAACCGAGCTCACTGCGCACGAGAGGTTCGCTGAACCGAAAATGGAAGAAGTGTTGGTCGTTGAGCCGAACAAAAAAGATATGGGCAAGGCGTTCAAGAAGGACGCGAAGGCGGTGACGGATGCGCTAGAGGCTTTGTGTAAGGAAGAAGCGTTGGCGTTGGATGCGAAAATTCAAGCGGAGGGCAAAGCGACGATTGACACCGCCGCGGGCCCCAAGGAACTCCTCACCGGATTCGTCAAAATCGAGATGCAAACCAAGAAGATCTCGGGTCGTAATTTTACCCCGTCCGTGATCGAACCGTCCTTCGGAATAGGAAGGATCATGTACTGCATGTTCGAGCACTCGTTTTACGTCAGGAAAGACGACGAGCAGAAGACAGTTTTCAAATTCTCACCCATCATCGCGCCGATCAAGTGTACCATCTTTCCGTTAGTGAATGACTCAGGAATGAACGAGTTATCGAACGTGATTTCACGAGAACTATCGAGCGACGGCATCAGCACGAAACTGGACACAACTGCTATTTCGGTTGGGAAGCGGTACGCGCGTACGGATGAGCTCGGCGTGCCGTTCGCGGTGACCGTCGATCACCGGTCGCTGGAAGACGGCACGGTCACCGTTCGCGAGCGCGATTCGTGCCAGCAAGTTCGCGTCGGCACCAAAGAAGTGCTGCCTTTAGTGAAGAAACTGTGCGCCATGCAAGCGACGTGGGAAGAGGCGACGCAGGGCATGGAAAAGCAAACCGCGGCGGCGGAGTAAGTAGGATGGTTGGTATCACACATATTACGAGCTCTTATTACACTCACATTTTTCTCAAAATATGTCATCTCTTGAGTTATTAAACCTCCATTCGGTCAATTTATTTCGGCCGTGCGAATGTCCAGCGTGTCGAAAAGCGTGACGTCGATGGCAAGACTTTATCCACCCTTCCATTGAGTGACGCGCGTGGTGGACGCTTACACGCACGATGAGTCACGCGTTCGCGGTCGGTGGACCGCTTCCGGGCTCGACCCGCGTCGCGACGCGGTCTAGAGACTCGGAGTTAGCTACCCGAGGGTCTACACGCGCTTCCTCCACGTCCGGTCATGTCGTGGCTGGCGTGTGGCGCCCCCCCATTCACAGACGCAGGCCTGCGGACGTGGACCGCGCCCGGCGTGGCGTCATCACAAACGTGGCGAGCACTGCCCCCCCGGTGATGGAAGAGACCGATCTGGGCGATTTAAAACCCAAGGGCGGTCCTGTGTCCTCCATGGGCGTCGGCGACGGGGTGGTTGACATGACGGATGCGCAACGCAAGGCTTTGGGACGAAGCAAAGCTGTGAAGGATTACGACCCTCAGCGGGCGGCGAGGTATTACGCCAAGCGGCCGCTTCAACAAGCCGCCCGGGTGGCACAGATTGGAAGCGCACTTGGAGGCTTCGTTCTAGACGTATTCATCGATAACCAGACTGGAAACTTCGAGAAGAACGCGAAGAAGCGCGCGGATCAGTTACGGGAAAAGTTGACGAATCTAGGTCCGGCGTTCGTCAAGGTTGGCCAGGCGTTGAGCACCCGGCCTGATTTGTTACCCGCTTCTTATTTGGACGAATTAACGAGCCTGCAGGACGCACTGCCAACCTTCGCGGACGCGGACGCGTTTGATTGCGTGGAGGAAGAACTAGGCCGACCCTTAGAGGAGATGTTCGCGATGATCACGCCGAGGCCGATCGCGGCGGCGTCGTTAGGCCAGGTGTACCGCGCCACGTTGAAAGATTCAGGAAAGGCAGTGGCGCTGAAAGTTCAAAGGCCTAACATCCCCGACGGCTTGGAGTTGGACTTCCACCTGATCCGAGTAGGAGCTGCCTTCGCGGACCAGTTCGCCACCTCATTGAACACGTCGATCGTGGAGCTCGTGGATGAGTTTGCGACGCGGGTGTTCCAGGAGCTCAACTACGTCCAAGAAGGAATGAACGCCGAGCGGTTCGCGCGCCTTTACGGCGACCGCCCTGATGTGGTGGTGCCTGGAATCGAGTGGGAGTACACATCGCCCAAGGTGATTACGATGGACTGGATCCAAGGCACGAAGTTGAGTGAACAGGAGAGCTTAAAAGAACAGGGGTTGGACGTGTTACAGTTGGTGGACACGGGCATTCAGTGTTCCCTTCGCCAACTCTTGGAATTCGGATACTTCCACGCGGACCCGCACCCGGGCAACCTGCTCGCCACCCCCGAGGGAAAGTTAGCGTTTCTTGATTTCGGGATGATGAGCGAGACGCCTGAGCGTGCGCGGTACGCGATCATCGAACACGTGGTGCACCTCGTGAATAGGGACTACGAAGCCATGGCCCGGGATTACTACGCGTTGGAGTTTTTGGATCCTTCTGTAGACGTTACGCCGATTGTCCCGGCGCTGGCTGAGTTTTTCGACGACGTGTTGGACGCGTCTGTTGAGGAGCTGAACTTCAAAACGATCACCGATGGGTTGGGCGGGGTACTGTATCAGTACCCGTTCAACGTCCCGGGGTACTACGCTTTGATTTTGAGGTCGCTCACGGTGTTAGAGGGATTAGCGCTAAGCACGGATCCTAAATTCAAAGTTTTGGGGAAAGCGTACCCGTACATGGCGCGGCGTCTTCTCACCGACCCTAGGCCGCAACTCAGAGACGCGTTTTCCGAGTTGCTGTTCAAGGATGGCCAGTTCCGGTGGAACCGGCTGGAGAACTTGTTACGCGAGGGCAGCAAATCAGACGATTACAACGGATCGGAAGTCATCCCGCCGCTGATCGAGTTGATCGTCGGGGAGGACAAACCGGGTGAGATTAACGAGTTAAGACCTTTGGTGGAGCGAGAGGCGATTAAAGTAGTCGAGGCGTTGCTGTTGGGGCAGAGCGTTGAAGTGGTGCGTAGCGAACAGCTAGCGCCACTTGTGCAGCTGTTACCGGAGCAGCTGAAGCGGTTACCGCCGATCAAAGTCGGGTCACCCGCAGAGGAGGAAAAGATGATGGAGTTGAGAACGCAAGTTTTGCGGGTGACCGAGATGTTGTCCAACAGTAAAGGGTTCGACCCTAATTCTTTGGCACCGTTGACCGACGCGTTACAAACCCCCGCGGCCAGAAGGTTCGTGGAAACCGTGGTATCCGGGGTGGCGCAGAGGATCACGGCGCGCGTGCTGAGGGAGCTGCTGGGGGAGGAATCGGAGGCGAGCGCGGCGGCGTCGGCGAGGTAAGCGATACCTTTTAGTCTGCGCATGCAATTCTTTTAATTAAATTCATTGGGCCACAGAGGCAAGTCCTCCGACCAGCACTCGCTGCTGTGCGACTGCACCTCGTCAACGTCATCTTGTTGTGACAACAAGCACTCCGCCGTCGCTCTTGTTGTTGCGGCCATTGTGTCCGGACACCTCTCCCAGAACGCGCGTGACACTGCTTGGTCGTAATTCAAATCAACCTCGTGCCCCGGCGCTGCGACAATTGCGACGCGGTCAGATTCCCATTTATCGCTCGCTGATTTTACTTTCTTTTTCACCTGCGCCGCTGTCAACGTGGTTTGTATTCGAAACAGCAAGTCGGGCTTACCGTACCCATCCACCATCGCCGCGATTAGGGTTGGCTCGGATAACAAGTCAGCATGAACACCAGTCTCTTCCGTTGTTTCGCGAACTATGCTCTCGAACAGCTCGCCCTTGACCTCCTCCCCGTTCATGTACACGTCATCCGGGTCGAGCGAATTCCTGTACGGTTCGGGGCGCCCGTAATTCGGTTCCGGGTGCCCGCTCGGGCCGTTGTATTTCCCCACGCTCCCGACTACCCCTGCCGCGCGTCGCAAGAGCACCAACCCGCCGTCGCACGTCTCAAGCGTCGTCTCCACGCCAAGCGCACAGGCGAGATACGCGTTTTTTCCGTATGTGTTTGGGAACTTCGCCTCGCCGTCGTTGAGTAAAACAGTTCGATCAGCTTCTGGTCTACTCTCAGTGCATGTGCCTACGTGCTCCAAGTATGAAGTCAGGCCTAGGCTAAGCTGTGGGGCATGTTTCCCATCGATTGGTACGTTCTCGATCTTTGCCAGGCGAAACTTGAGGGCGTCCCAGGTTTTTGGAGCGGATTCGAGTTGTTTCAGCCACGCCGTCTCTATGCCCGCGTCCGAGCGGTGAGGGATTCGAAAGTGATTACCGAAATCCACCATGACATCAAAGTCATGGAACCCCACGGGAAGGGACTTTCGCTTGCCGAGTTCAGCTCTCCAAATTACCGTGTAATCGGAAGCACGTGTCGCGTTTGCATGGCTCGCTGAGCTCACCGTCACCTCGGCGTCACCCGGGAGCAGGGCCATCGCCCTGCGCGATGCAAAGTGTCGTTGTTAGATTCTCATTAATCGTTGTTGTCTTTTTCATCATTCCCAAAAAGCAGCCCTTACCGTCTTTCCGTCACACACTCGTTCCGCGCGGAGGTTTAACCCTAAATGTCCAGGATGAGCGGCGATGCGTCCTCCTCTTCCGGTCAGGTGCACGAGGCGAGGCACTTTCAGTACTCGCGGCGGATGATCACGCCGACGCACCCGGTGGAGGGCGATTGGCTGAAAATCGAAACCGAAGAGGCGATTTTCGGCGCCATCTTCGCGTACATGGGTTGGTGGCTGTTCAAACAACTAAGAGGGTTGTGGCGGTACTGGGCGGAGGCGAAGGCGCGTGAGCAGCAGGCCGCATTAGAGGGCGTACGCGTGGGGAGTGACTCATCCAGTGACTCGGAACCAGAGGACCAGAGGAAGGCTTCGAAGAAGGATTAGATTAGGGCATTAGGATTGCAAAGAACAATATGGAACACACGGAACAGATGGAGAGATAGACGCTCGCGAATCGATGAATCAAAAAGTCGTCTCGATCATCACAACCCTCGTCTCGTATCAACATCAATACCCCCCTAATTAGGCCTCGCCGCTTTCATTCGCTGCACCTTGATGTCTGAGTCCGCGGCGCACACCGCGCTTATGTCCTGCGGCGTGATGAACAGAAACTGCTTGTCGCAGTTTAAGTCGTCTCTGGCGAATTCGATTAAATTGTCCATGGAAACCTTCCTGTTCACCGCGTCCATGAACACGTCGAACTCGTCCATCGCGCGGAACGGGGACTCGATGGCCTCACCGAGAGACAGGGTCAAAGCCAAGGTGGAGTACGATCGTTCACCGCCACTCAACGACCTCGTATCCTTCACCGTCGACCCGCTCCCCGCCATCTTGACGTCCAAAACCAGCAACCCCTTCCCGTAGTCCACCGAGATTTTACCCGCGTTGCCCTTCTTCCCCAGGTATGTGTTGAACCTGTGCGACACTTCCTTCTGGACGTGCACGGATGCTTCTTTTAATAGCCGCTGTCGAGTTTTCACGCCTTGCTGAAGCTTCTTGCAGGGCCCCCGGGAGTTCGCAAGCGTCTCCTTCAGCCGCTTCAGATGCGTTTTGGTTTCGGTCCACTCTCGCACCACGCGCTCCTGCGGGCGCCCGAACCGCTGCTCCTCCCGGTTGATGCGCTTGGTGACTTGTTCCGCCATCCGTTTCAGCTCCGCTTCACTGTGGTCCTTGCCCTCCCCATCCAAAAACTCAGCCGCCTCATCCCTTGCACACATGTGCTTCGCGCTGTACGTTGATTTACTCACCGCTTCCCGCAGCTGCGCGACGGAGACGTCGTTCTCCGCGATTGCCGCCGCTAACTCGTTTCGCTTCGTTTCAAAGTACGCCCCGTTGGATTTCGCGGTGGAAAACGACGCGATAGCAGCCTCGTGTTCCTGATTAAGCTGTTCGAACAAAGGAACTTGTTCATCCGCTCGTTTTTGCAACTCTTCGTGCTCATCGCGCGCTGATGTCCACGCCGCCTTCGCCGCCGCTATCTCCTTTTGAAGCGTGTCGCCTGTTTTCTTCAAGGGACCTTCCATCTCCTCGACGATTGGGTCTAAATCAGCTTGCAGCGCCCCGATATCGACGCCGCCGTCCCCCGCGAGCTCGTCCGCGGCTTGGTTCGCGTCAGTCACGGCTTCCTCCGCGCGTTCAAGCTCCGTGCGCACGTCACGCTCCTCGCGTCGGCTGTCGTCGATTTGCTGCTTCACTCTGCGTTGTTCGCCGCGTGCGTCGCCGAGATCCTTCTTCAAAACAGCAACCTTCTTTTTAAGCTCGACGATTTCGGTCTTCAGCCCCGCGATCAGCGCCTTCTTGTCCGCCGCGAGTTTCGGCAGCGCGTTTTCCTTGAACGCCCTGTCGTTGGAGACGACCTGGCCGCCCTGGCCGGTCTTGTAATTCATCCGTCGCTTGGTGTGTGAAAACGCCTCTTGAATCGTCCGGTGAACCTTCGTGGCGTCCACGCCCGTGGGTTGGTCGGCAACGAGCACGAGCCGCTCGACCATCTTGTCATCGACAATCGTGTTGAACGCGCAATCGCTTTCGATTTCCAGAACCTCGAGCATGGTCTTGAACGACTTGGGCGGGAGCTTTTCAGCGGGCATGTGGTACTTCGTGCGCTTCAGGTTGGCGACTGTGATGGTGGGAAGGTTCACTTGAAACCCGCACTCTCGCATCATCTTGTTCAGCACGTCCCTGTCCTCCATGTTACCCACGAGCCACGTGCCCAGCGATTGGCCGATCCCCTCCTCCACCGCTTCCGCCCAGTACTGGTCCTTGAGCTTGATGTGCTGGCCGATCGGGCCGACCGGCGGTTGGCTGAATTGATTCGCGCGTTTCGCGACGAAGTCAACGAGCTTTTTCAGCGGCACAGCGTTCCGTCCGCCGATCTTCGCAATCACGTCCCACGCCCCAGCGCCGGCGTCCCTTAACTTGGCTTCCGCGCTCACAAGACGCTTCTCTTCTGCGCTCAACTGAAACTCGAGGTTCTTGACGTTCTCCTCCGCGTCGGAGTTCGTGTTCTGCTGGCACGATTGGTTGAACTGATTCAACCTAGCTTTCAGCTCGTCCCTTTTCTTGGTTGCAAGTTGAATTGCTTTCTGAGCCTTCGACGCACCCGCGCCTTGCGAATACTGCGCCAGTGATTGTCTAGCAGTAGCGATTTGCTCCTCCAGCACCTCCCTTTGCTGCGTCTTTTCGAGAATCTCGTTTTTGTGCGTCATGTACGCGGTTTCCTTCCCCCGCAGCAGACGCAGGAGGTGCGTGTGCTTGTCGTGCGCGGCGCTGACCTCGTCCGTGAGGTCAGCCGTGGCGGCGTTGAAGGCGTCGATCTTTTCCTTCGCGGCGTCCACCTCAGCTTGGCAATTGCGGGTGGCTTCCGCCTGCTCATTCCAAGTTCTGTCAAGCGTAGGCCCTACTTCATCCCGGTACTTGTTCCCTTCTTCCTCCGTCTGCGCGAGCAACAGCTCAGTGTGGTACACCTCCGCCCACGCGATACGTTTACGGTACTCCGTGGCTTTCAGACGTAGCTCATCTATCGCGGAAAAGCTATCCTTCTCCTCTTCAAGTCTTTCGAGATCCGCTTCGATTTTCGGAACCTGTTCCTCCTGCTCCGTGATCTGCGCGTCCATCTGCTTGACTAAATCTTTGATGTACGCAATTTTGTGCTGGATGTCTTCGAGGAGAGTTGCTTTCACAAAGAACTTGTACTTGTCGCTGTCCTTGCCGCTGTGAAGGAACTGCCTGCTTGAGTCTTGACTCATCACAACAATGGGGTTGTCCACGTCGATGTTGAAGTGATCCGTGACGCGCGTCAACGCGTCGCGGCTCGATCCCATCTCCTTGCCAAACTGGTTTTTTATTTTAAACGGAGCCGCGCCGCTTGAGTTTATGACTCGCTCTACCGTGATCACGTTCCCATACAGCTCAGGCTCAAGCGCATCCTGCCCGCAGTTCCGAATACTGACCTCAACCCTCGCCTGCGTGCTCCCCTCACGGATGAAACCCTTCATCCCGCGGTCGCTTCGTTCCTTCGCCGCTTTCTTCATGCCTAAACAGACTGACAACGCAGTTAAAACCGCGGACTTACCCGAGCCGTTCTCACCCACGATGAAGTTGATCCGGGGGCCGAGATCCACTTCTAAATTCTTGTGGCACATGAAGTTGCTCACCTTGACTTTCATGATCGTGCCGTTGCCGTACGGGATCTCAGTACCGGGCTCGGGGGCTTTGCGCTTCTTCTCCTTTTTCTCACCCATCGTGGAACGTGTTTGATGTCAAGATGAGATCCGCGAAAGAGGAGGGAAGGTCGAGCTCTTGACGATCGGAGCTCTTGCGATCGACCAAACGCGTACGCGGAACGGCTTCGTCCGCGGTTCGTGCGGTCGCGATAGGCGCGAGAGCACGAGCTGATGCGCTCCGGTGCGCACCCACGTCTGGAGGAGTGTGCCACGATCTAGATCTGTAACTCGATTTCAAACGTAGGCACCCCAACTTTCAAAGTCGATGGCTTTTTCTAAAACGCTTTTCTTCACGTCTCCAATCAAAACCCTCGCCATTGCGGGCGGTGCCCCGACGCACTTCCCTCGCCTTTCGATGTCCGCCGTGGCGCCTTGCTGCGCTCCAAGCAACCCCGGGCGGCCGCACGTCCGCGCGAGCCTCGACACATGCGCGCAGGTCCGGTCGTACACGTACACCTCCCCCGACGACACGTTGTTGGAGTCGTTGTTTCTTCACAGATTCTGGGCATGGGCGGTGCACACCTTCGTCCCGGAGTGGGTCGCCCCGAACCTGTTGACTTTCATCGGGCTAGTGCACGCCATCGTGGCGTACGTGCTCATGTTGACCTACAGCCCTGATTTAGACGGCACAGCGCCGAATTGGGTGTACGTAACCTGCGCCGTGTGTCTGTCAATCTACCAGCTGATGGATGGCATGGATGGCAAACAAGCAAGAAAACTCGGCGCCGGCTCCCCCCTCGGCGAAGTCGTAGACCACGGCGCGGACGCGGTCGCGAGCTGCGTGTACGGCGCGTTTCTAGTCGACGTGTTTGGGGTGGGTACAGATGCGGGCTGGATTCTAGGCGCGAGTAGTGTCTATAAAAGGTGGCCATGCCTTTTTCTCACCACGTATAGCAGGGTGGCGTTCGCGTTGGACTCAGTAGTTGCCGCGTACACGGGCAAGCTACCAGTCGCCCGATTAGACGCGCAAGAACTTCAAATCGTAATCCAACTCGTGTGTCTGTGGAACGCGTTTAACGGACTAGGAGCAAACTACTGGAGGCAGCTCTACTCGCTACAAGCCTTGGTCCCAAACAGTAACCCCATGCCGTTGGGCGCGGTGATGTTGACTTTCGGCGCGGGCGCGGGTATGTATTCGCGGCTTAAAAGCACAAAGGCTGTTTTGTTTTCAGACGTTAAGTCGCCGCATCTGCCTAACTACGCTAAAGGACCGACTATAATCTATTTGAAGGTTCTGAGCTTCGAGTGTGTGTTGACTGCGGCTTTGAGTTACTGTGCTAATTTTCCCCTGTGTCATGTTATAACCACCATCGCGTTCGGCGAGTGTATGGTGCGGTTGATGCACTTGCGCGTCGCTGATAAAAACTTTGAAAAGTTATCGAGCATGTATTGTTCTGTTTACGTCGCGTGCGCCGCAGTGGTGCCGCGCGTCGTGGATGCGTCGTCGAAAAACGGGTGGAGTGCACGGGGGATTGCGGCTACGAGTGCTTCTCTCTTCCTAGCTACATCTTGGGAATACACCGCGCTGTTCTGGACCTTGTCGCAGCAACTCACGGGGTGTCTTGGGCTGCCGGCGAATATTTTTAAAGTGAAGAAGAAAATGGGGAAGGAGGAATAATTATTTGATTGAGCGCTTCAGTTGTTTTTATTATGTTTTTATTACTATTGCTACTACTACTATCCATACTCCATACTATCTATACTACTCCTCTAGAATCTCTTCTTCTTCTGTAAGCGTTACCCCGTTTAATTTCGCGACTTGTTCCAGTTCCAGTTTGTGCGCGTTCGTTTGTTTGTCGAAATCCTTTGCCATCTCCTCAATCTCATCCAGCAACACCGTGCTGTTGGACATACGCTCCACAGCGGCTTTGGCGATGTCCAGCCGTTCGCGGAACTCGTCGGTTTCGCGAGTAGCGCTTTCGAAAGGTTCCCTGGTCGCTTCAGAGGTCTCTTCCCTGGTCGCGTCCCAGTCCTCCTCGGGGCTTTCGTTCTCTTCGTTTGAAGCCTCGTTATCACTCCAATGGTTCGTAGGCACACCGGCTGATGCAGGGGGCCCTACTCCGTTTTCGCGGTCGATCTGTGCCTGGATCACGCGGAGGATGTCCTCGTTGCCGTGGGGGTCTGGGGTGGGGGGCATCACGCGTGGGTACGGCGGTGAGGTGCGGTAGGGGAGTGAGAGCGGGAGAGGTGGAGACGTCTGCCGGGACAAAAGAAAAACGTGACTGGTGGGGTGATGCAAAAAAAACAATAAATCGAGCGCGGCGGCGACGACAACAACGTAGGGGCAAAAGAGTCCCCGGTGGGAGAACGCTAACGTGACGTGCGCACGAACAAACCTGATACGATGTGTCTCTCTTTCTTTCACAATATTTCTAGCTAGTAGGGGTCTACCGAAGCGCGGCACGGAAACCTAATACTTCGGGAAGCCGCAACCACTCCAGTACTTCGATTTTCGAACGTCGATCAAACATCCTTGCCAAACTGCAGATCTCGTTCTCATCCCACTGGCAGCCGTTCGCGCGCGCCCACTGAAGCACCTCGAGGTATCCGCCCTCCGCCACGTTCGTGCACGTATCCTCGTTCCACGGACAGCCGTTCTCGTGCGACCACTGAAGCATCGGGGGGTCTCCATTTTTCGCCGCTTCCTCAGACGTCCACTCACTCCACGGGCAGCCGTTCGCGTGCATCCACAGCAGCATCTCGATTTGCCCGCCCAACGCCGCGTACTTGAACGCGTTTTCGTCCCTCTGCCAAACTGTCGTCACGCACAACGGCCAACCTTCCACGCGCAATACCATCAACGCTTCGAGCTGTCCGTCCTCGCCGCTGCATAACAAAGGCTTTCTCGACGCCTCAGGCGACCTTGCCGTTGCCGGCGCTTCACCGCGCTTAAACATCCATGATACACGGCTTCCCGTTCCTCGAGCTCTTCAAACTCGAGCCCCGTCGCCGCCACCGCGTCGCGCATCGCATGGCTCACCGCTGGAAGCCGTGCGAGGTCTGCGAAATCGTCGAAATACTCAGATCTCAGGATGTGGGAGACGACGAGGTGGTCGGGGAGGCCGGGGAAGGCTTCTTGCGCGTCGTCAAGGCTCGCGGGAGTCGTGACAGTCGCGATATCACCGCCCGTGTGAGTATTGACGTCGTGCGCCGTGTTGGATGACATTATGGAGGTGTCGTGTGCGCCTCGTTGTGCGACGTCGTGGCTTCGAGATCAGCGGAGAGAACGTTTTCTGCAGTTTCCTCGGACGTTACGACAAGACAGCACGGAAAAACGACAGCAGTGGGGAAACCTCACAAACCACGGCGCACTGGGTCAGTGTGACGACCCTCGCAGTCATCAAGACACGCCGCCATGTCAGTCCAAGCGCGGCACGGCACGTCTTTCACGACGCCATGTCGGAACGCACCGCGGTGGAAATATCCCGCGGAGGGTCTCACGCGCGAGGTCATCGGGAAGATAAAACATCTCTGGTTCGATCCCTCGGGTTAGAAAATTAGTTTCTTTTGGCAGAGATTTTCCCACTGAGGCGCACGCCCTCGAGTAGTAGCGCACAGCGCCGGAACACCCTGGTTGCGATTTTTTTTATGAATGATACGTAAACTGGCGCTCTCTACAAATACTGTACCTGAAGCGATGTCTATAACAGTCGTACCGCGGCGTAGAAATTCGGAGTGTGGCGCTTGTGTAGCAGGAGAAACCAAAAATAAAAAACGTCTCTTGTCATGCGACACGAGCATCAGCTCACCTCACCGGGGTTTCGCTGAACCGCGTCGTGACCCGCCACTCTCATCACTCGCACCCGCTCGTAATGACATCACAAACTCCGCAACCGATCCGGCCCCCGACCCTGCCCCCTTGTTCTAAAATATTCTCAACCCGCGGCGTTTGGTTGTGCGCCAAATAATTTCTTCGAAGACAAAAAAATCATTCCGCGTGCTTACCGCGGGCGTCCCCAAAGCGCCACCTGATCACCGAATGACCTGAAATTAGGCTGGTTGGAAGAGGACGTCGCCCATGTGCCCAGAAGTGCAAAAATGTGCTCCCTCCGGGAATCGAACCCGGGTCAATCGCGTGGGAGGCGATTATTCTGCCACTAGACCAAGAGAGCATTGAATCTGGACAACCGTCCAGACTGAATGCAAACAGAATTTCGCTTTTCTCTGTTTATCCAGAGTCAAGTCCCAT
>TARA_B110000977_G_scaffold42536_1_pt1 | contig 14216 bp, 6 predicted proteins | sample TARA_B110000977 | Tara Oceans TARA_B110000977 (sample SAMEA4397798) | marine metagenome | biome: Polar Biome; feature: [SRF] surface water layer (ENVO:00010504); material: water (ENVO:00002006), including particulate matter (ENVO:01000060) such as... | depth 5 m | reverse complement strand
CGCTCGCGCAGAGCACCGCGGCCGCCGCGGAGGGCGGCGCCCCCGGCGCGAGCTTCGCCGCGACCCACAGCGCCCTGCCCACGAGGAACGAGTTCGATGCGTTCACACCACTACCTTCCGTGAGCTCGCGCTCAAGCACTGAGTGCAAAAACGCTATTGTCGAGAAGTTAGCTTGTTTGTTTTCTTCCTTCGCGGCGGCTTCGTTATCCAGCGCGAAATCGGCGACGACGCCCACGGCGAGCATGGTGGCTTCCCGTCCCTTCCACCAGTCGCTGTCTTGTTTTAACCGTAACTCTTCTGACTCTTGCAGTCGCCTAGACGCTGCGGTTGACAGCGAAACCAACGCTACGTCTCCAAACCGATCGCAAAGCTCGTCGAGCAGCAACCCGCACATCGCCCGCACCTGTGGGTTTTTGGAAAGATGTCAGTTTTTTGTATGGGCAAACAGTCAGGGGATATATTGGGTGCGTATTCGTATTAGGATGATGACGCATCCTCACAGGACGTCGTGAAACGCGAATCAAGTGGTACACGAACTACGCAGTACAAGGCGAGCAGGATTTTTCGGGAAAAGAAACTTACAGTGCTCACGTCGTCGTCCTCGTCCGCCACGTACTGGTTCGGGTCGTCCCGCCAGGTTTCCTCCTGCGAGGTCGTCATTTGCATGTACCCTATTGCTTGGTACACCAGCTCGTCTAGAGAAGATGTCAGTGTAGCACCCAACCTGGGATGCTCAACTAAAGTCATGACGAGCTCCACGACTTGCACGACGACGGTTTCCAGGGACAGAGTTTCCCCGTCTGAGTCTTGAATCTCGTCAAAGTCACCGTCGCCGTTAGACGCAATGAATCCATTTCTATACGCCGGTGCGATTGTGTGAAACAACATCGCGGCTCGCCCCAGCGGTACCAACAATATGTCACCAGCTGTTTTCGAGAAGTACTGCGTGACTTGAGTCAAGCACCGCAACGTTTCAAGAACCACGCCGCATTGATTGGCGCTGATTTCAAGCGAAGCGTTGAAGTTGTTTCCATCTAGAATCGCGGTGAACGCGTCGATCCACCCGGGTAACAGCGGGGTCATTAAATCGCGTACAGCGCGTTGCCGAGCGCCACTCATCATCCCTAAGGTCATCAACACGCTGTGAATCACTGCTAGCGCGCGTCGCTTGATGCTTAGCGATACGTTCGGCGCCGCGACGAGCGACAACAGCTCGGGGAACAGCAGAGGCACGACTTCTCGAACCTGCGTTTCCTCCAAGTCACCCGCGATCATCGCCAGGCATCGCAACGCGCCCACCACAGAGTCTTCACTCGACTTTTCCCGTAGAGCACCGATTAAAATCCCAGTCAACGCAGGCCAGCTGTGCGGCCAGTCCCACGTGCATATCGTCGCGATTGCCATGCCGCACGCGGTTCTGATTTTCCCAACCGGATCGCCCAAACCGACGGGGAGGAGCTCGCGAATCGCGCCCTTCTCTTCATCAGAAGTCTGGGGAGGGAAAAAACGCCCCTCGCCCTCTACCCAGTGCTCCTTGATGTACTTCTTAAGCACCACAGCGCCGAGTTGCCGCGTGCCGAAGGGGACTTGCTGGTTAAGCGCGACGCGGGTTAACGCCAGCCCGAACCCGGGCTGGGTGCCGCCTTGCGTGAGCTGCGTCTCAGCCGTGACGCGCGTGGCTTCATCAGCGCTCATGGACGCCACCAAGGCTGCGGCGATCTGGTCCTCCATGATCAGGTACTCGATGCGCGTACCCTCAACCCACTCCGACAGGGAGTGGAGCGCCCGAGGTCTGGCGCTCCCTCGGCGGAGACGATCGATTTTCAAATCTTAGATCTTGGAGCTGAGGTTTCTGGCGGAAACTTTTTGAGCGCCCTTTTTCCCGGGACAGCACTCTCCCCTGCGCATGGACGAGGATTCGGACGAGTGGCGCGCCGGCAGAGAAGCGGCACGCAGCATGGTGGGTGATGAGACTCCTCCGTCGCCCTCTGGTGTGGATATTTCCTCACCCAAGCCAACCGCAGAGGGACCCGCGAAGGTTATCGTGCTCTTGCGGAACACCGGCGACGCGCCGATCTTGTCCCCAAACAAGTTTAAGATCTCAGCGGAAGAAAAGTTTGAGAAGGTGGTGGCGGCCATCAAAGCCAGAATCGGCCGGAAGCAAATCTTCGTGTACCTGAACAGCGCGTTCACCCCCCGGTACGACGAAACCGTGGCGAAACTGTTCAAGTGGCACGGCGTGGAGGGGAAACTCGTGGTGAACTACGCCACGGTGCCGGCGTGGGGATGATCGATGATTTGTTGGGGACGGACTTTTGCGAATCCAAAGTGTACTGTACCATACTTAGGCACTTCCTTTTAAATAGCTACTAGTTGTACCACTACCTTCTAAACTCTACCTATCCGATAAGCTCTCCTCCTCGTCGACCCACCACTCTTTCCGCGAGGCGATGTCATCGTCCGTCGCGGCGTACTGCGACGCCGCGCCCACTCGCGCCGCGGCCAACGCTTCGAAATCAAACCCGTCGAAATCGTGCAACCTACTATCCTCACGATGAAGACCGTTGTCCGCTGCACCGTCACGAAGACCTTTTCGAAGACCTTTTGGTGTGCCTCTTCGACCGGTGCCATCTCTCATCTCATCACCAGACCCTGCACTACCCACCGAACCCGCGTACCGTGACCGAGCCGCGTACCGATCCGCACCCGCGTTAGCGCTCCCATCCTCGGAGAACTCATCGTAAACACTGGGCGCGCGAACTGACGTGCCTATTCGGTTCGGATGGTACCCGCTACCTGAACGGTTGGGGAACATCTCGTGCGGCGCCGCGCCTACGCCTCCTCCAAACCCCCCTCGCCCTTCCCCTCGTCTACCAGTAAGGCCAACATATCCGTTCCTCAGAAGCGCGCGTTCGTGTGGTCCTCTGCGTTGTCCACCAACCCCACCGCCTCCGCCGCCCGCCAGAATATACTCTGCTGCGCGTTCCCGCCAAGTCAGCCGGTTCTCATCCACGGGCGCGAGCGGCACGTTGGGGTCTCTTGTTTTGTGCACCGCCGGCCCGGGGCCTGTGAGGTCACCCACGTCTGCACGTGTCGGTGCCAACGCGGTACCCGCAACAGCCGCAGACCGTTTCGGAATACGCGCGCGGACCATCCTCGCCCCGCGCGCTCGTAATTCGCGCCGTTCGCGCTGCGCTTCGCCCTCCTCGACGGGCGCTTTTTTCGGCGACGAACGGTTCGACTCGGAAGGCGTACCTTCCGCTGGGTTTCCACTCACCTCTTGTTGTGTTGCATTGAACGCGTTCGGTTCTCTTCGCGCATGCTCTACGTCCGCACGCCTTGTAGTCGAGACGAACGAAGAGAAGCGGGACAAACCGTTGTTATTGTCGCGTGTTGAGGTATCACCAGGTGCCGGCGGTCGACGCGATGTCTGCTCGCGTTGCAGTTTCGTCCGCGCGTACCGAACCGTGGGCGGCGCGTTTTGTCGCACGTACTGGTCCCACCGCGACACGCCTTGCCCAGCGGCTCGGTACAGGTTCTTATGTGCGCCATCATCATCACCATCATCAATCTCATCACCTTCATGGAACCTGTTTTCTTCACCTTTCCGCCCGAAGCGCCAGGACGAGACGTCGCTTTGCTTCCCGAAACTCTCCTGGCTCGACAATGAAACGTCGCTAACGGTTGAAACCTCGCTTCCATCGCTCTCTTCAAGGTCATCAACAGGTTCCACTTTAGGCTCCATCTCCACGTTGATTTCATTGTTCGTGAGCTGCGAGGAGTCAAGCGTTACACCCGTCACGGTTGTCATGTTAGTCACGCTTTTTGTTCCACTGCCGGGCTGAGAATTATTGTCGGATTCGTCGTCCTCGTCGTCTCCGGGCCGTGCGTACTGCGCCAGTGATTTTTTTGTGCTGTCGTTGAGCAAATTATTGTCCCCCGACTTGAGACAATGCTTTTTGATATCAGGTTTCAGTTGGGCCTCCATGAACGGCGCGTCGCTCCACTCGGAGTCGGACTTATCGCTGTCACTGGGTTCCTCGTCAAAAATGTCCTCGCCCTCGGTCTGCGTGATCCTGGTGATGAACGTCTCCGCGGCGCGTCTCACCACCGTATCCGGGTCGTTCTCTGCGCAAAACAGAATCCCGGCAAACGCATTTGCGGATCGGAACCGAACGACGCGAACAGAGGGACGATTTTTAGTCATCACATCAGTCATCAAATCAGTGCCACCAGTTCCTTCCGTCCCATCCGTGTACCAGGAGCTTCTCGACACACCTATCCGCGTGCTACTCAAGGCGTACCGCGACGTATCAGCGTACTGAGTAGTCGCTTCGTCGTCGTACTCTGTGAATAAAGTCTCGTCGTCGGCGGTTTCGTCTTTGGCTTTCACCGCCGCTAAAGTTTCCCACGCATCTCTGAGAGTTTGAATAGCCGCAACCCTGACTGGAGAGCTCTCCTTGTCCTCAAGACACCGCGTGATGGTTGTCAGGCCTGGTCGAGAAAGCACTGCATCCACACACGCAGTAGCAGGCTCCACGTCCCCAACCCCCAACGAAATGTCAACCGCCCTGCTCAGCGACCTCGCCGCGGCTAGCCCGGGGTGAAGTAGCGAGTAATCCTCCGTCGTCGCGAGCACGTTCTGGTTCAACTCCACTCGGTTCCCTGAAGTGTCGTTAATTTTGAAACTGAACTTCGACCTGTCACCAACGAAGAACCCGCCTTCAACTTTGTCCGCGATGTTGTGAAAGTCGGCAAGCGCTTCTTTGTGCTCCCTGTCCGCGACGAGCGCCGCGGCGTCGGCTAACACGCGGTACCTGGCGACAACTAACGAATTCAGCCACTCAAGCGCGCGTACCCTACCGAACGAGTCATTCGAGGAATCAACCGCGACGGCGTACAAAAGCGCGCGCCGCGCAATAGTCGCGACGTCGTCGTGTTGCGCCGCTCTCCGGAGCTCTTCGTGCGCGGCGGTTCTGACGCGAGCCGAGGAGTGCGCGGTGCACGCCACTAAACTTTCAAGCAAGCCGGGCGCGCCGCGTTCAGCACCCGCGTCAAGCGCGGCGTCCATGGGCGAAACTCGGAACTTCAGCGTAGGGTCTTTTGAATTTGACCTAGAGTTCGTTCGCCCAAAGTCGTGAAACACGGCGATATTCGCGTTTGAGTGACCGTCATCCTCACCCAACAAAAAAATATCGTCCCGACCTGTGTCCAAATCGCCGTCCACCGATACGGAAACCATGCTGTCATCGTCGGAGTCGTCATCGTCGTCCTCGCCCTCAACCTCGTCGTCGCTCTCGTCGTTATCCTTTTTGAAAAACGTAAACCCGAACGCTTTCGTCATGAACGGCTTGTACACGCTCTCGCGAACTGAAAAGTTCGCGTACCAGTCGGTTACCTTCTCTTTGAACTCGCCAAAGTCGAATTTCTTTTTTTCGGAGGGTTGTTTTTTCGCTTCCAGTTCCGAACGTTTCATCATAACCCTGGCGCCTGGCACGGTTTGGAGTAAAATGTCGTCATCGGCAACCGTGGTCCATTCTTCGAATAAAGTTCTGTACCCTACTATACCTTGTGGGCGCCAAATAGGACCTAGTTCGTTTCGCGCGAAGTCCCGCAGTCTTCTTTCAGCTACCCGTGGATCCGGCTTACCTCGCAACACACGTAACATGTCGAGGTAGTCCCCAACTGCTCTGATGCAGGTAATGACCATGGCGACGTCACAATCAAGGTCCCGGACGGTTCTGCTTAAACACTCGCTTGTGGTTATGTCACCTCGCTTGGCGCGCGCACGCCTTATTTGTTGGTATTTTTGATAACTTTTTTCTTTGCTCTTTAGTTTCCGTTGATATGCGTACTCGTCTCCGACCACTTTTGTGACTAAAAGGTCATACAAGGTAGTTACCGAATTGCTTAATCGTTTCGAAACTGATAACCGTTCTGAATCTCCGAACCCCCGGCCGTCGTCATCACCGCCTCCGCCTTTAGTGACAGGGAAGCCACTCGGACCGTCGTCGAGCCACCTTCTCACGTTCCACGCCACGAGCGCGTCGAACCGGTCTCGGTGCGCGAACGTTAACTCGTCCGGCTTTTGGGTTCCGAACCCGAGGTAGTAGTATATTCGTGATAAATCAGAAACCACACGCCCCCACTTGTTTTCAATGTGGATCAGGACTCGACTCCAGTCCCTTTGCCGTTGGTATATAGACGTGATAAACGCGTCGTTGTCCGATTGGCAAAGTAACGACGCGCCTCGTTTGGTTTTAGCTAAGTTTCGCATCGCCTCGGCGGCCTTCAAACGGACCACAGCATTCGTGGTGTCGTCGTCCAGCAGAAGTCGCCGAAGCAGCGGCACGAGGCAGTGCTTCTGTACGTAACCAACGCCTTTTGACGTGGTGGCTAATGTGGATATCGCGTCGCAGAAATGAACCCGGACGGAAGGGTCAATTTGTAACGTGTTTGAACTGGAATCAAAGTCAATTTTATGTCGCTTGACGTCATCAATCGCATTTGACTTATTTTTCACTCCATCGACCTCGCCGCGTTCATCCTGCAGCCCTCCATATTTCCCACTCCCGCTTGCCACGAAATAAACCTGCATCACGATTTGCCACACCAGCGCGTCGTCCGCGGTGTCGGTTATACCCTCATCAGTCAAGCCTTGTAACCCAACTCCAGGAGTTCTATCGACGCCTAATCGTTCAGAAACCGCCGAGTAATCGATGCCCCTTTTCTTTTTGCGTTCGATCACGTTCAACGCGTGTTGCTGGTGCCCCTCCCAGTTTCCGAACGCGCCGCACAAGCCGTCGGTTTCGTTGCTCGCTAACACCCCCAACGCCCGGACTCGCGGGTCCTTCGCACGCCGCATCTCCATAGGGGATAAATCGGGGTACGCGTGAATTATCGTTCGTAAAACAGTGTGTCTCCACCCTAGGTAGAAAAACAGCGGCGTGATGAATAACAGCACAGCCGCGTTTGTCGTTTCCATAGGTATTGTGACTGTACCTGTGGCTGTTGGTGGACTCGTTCTTGTAGTCACGAAGAACGCATACGTGCCACTCCAGAACGCACACGCCAGTGCGGCACCTCGCACTGCGTTCAACCGGACGCTCGCCCCAGCACCTCGCACGGGCTGCGCCTGGAAGTTGATAGCGTACAACGCGAAACAGGACATGGCTAAAATCGCGAGGTGGCTTTCGTCGCGCGCGAAGTGGCTGTCCGTTGGATATCCTTTATGCATCCCCGATGGTACGCCGTACGAATCACCTCTCGGCTCCCAGCGCGTCATGTCGCCCTCGCCCCGTGTAACACAGAACATCGCGAGGAACCACTTGACTGTGATCCTGAACACCGCGTGCAACGGCTGTTCCACTGCGATTGGGTCCAGTGTAGGAGCCACGCAGACAACAAAGTACACCGCGACGAGCGGCAAGATAATCCCAGCAACTATGACGGCTGTAAAAAATCGGGTAACCGCTTCATCAGTCCCGTAGCACGCCGAGTCGGCGTCCCTCGCGAGGTGCGGGAACGGCGCGGCTGGGTCTCTATGTACACAAGTCACGGACGCCGCAGCAGACGCCACGATTGGAACCATCAACGGCTCACCCACGATCCAGATGACGAACGGTAAAGTGTTCAGAACAAACGACGCCCAGAGCTTTGTCCACGTCGCGATGAAATGTTGCGTGTTCGCTTCGCGAGCCTCGGCATCATTTTTTGAAGTAGACGACAGCTTCCTTGAAGGAGGCTTAGTGGGTGTAAGGGATGTGTCCTTGCCTGTTCGCGCATGCTCTCTATTCGTACTATTACCAGTAAGTTCCTGGTCTGTAAACCCTGAAAACCTCCAATGTACGATCGAAGCGACCGCCGCGATTGAAACCGCCACGACTCCAACGTCGTTCACCAAGTACATCGCATCTCCGTTGAACTGAAACGACAAACCCCGTCCCACTTTGGCCAGAGTTTGGCCCCACCAGGGCGAGGTGTTTCCCAGGAAGGATAAACTGGCGATCGTACTGGCTTCTGCGAAAACGGACACGAACCGGGTCAAACGCCACACGTGCGTCGTCGCCGGAACCAATGCGCTTTGTTCTTCCCTGGCGCCTGTTACGTACGCAACAGTCGACGCGAAACTCTGCGCCCACTGGTCTCTCCTCCGCAACGCGCGCATAGCGCGTCTCGTGTGTTCACGGTCATTGTACTCCATCAAGGACGTACCGCTGTCCTTCGCCATATCAACCTCAATCTCGTACTCCAAACGCAACCGCGCCCTTTTCACCGCGGTTTTTCTCAGCTCCCACTCTCTTAACCGTTTCGCGATTGGCAAAATAACGTTCGGATCCAGCGGGTGATGTGCGAGATTTTTCGAAACCCACCAGACTACCGACAGTACCACTATCAGAACAATTATCGGTACTGTAGTATAGGATGACTCAGCATTCAACCCCAAATCATCACAATCAGCATCCCACTCAACTTCCACAAACACCTCAGACGTGGTCACGGTACACCCGTCCGTCAACGTCGCCACAAGCGCGTACACCCCGGGCACGTCGGGTTGCAACGACGTTTTGTTTCCCACGTAGGAAGATAGAACGGCGCCGCCTGAAGCGCGTCTGGCGCCGGTGTAGGTCACACCGTCAGAGAACGTTTGTGGAGGTAGAAGGTCTACTGTTGTAACAGCTGTATCGGGTGTGACGCTGGTACTGGTACTGTCAGAGGTACTACTCGTCGCGTTGGACGCAGTGGCGTTGCTGTCAGTGCTTTCCGTCTTCGTCTCCGTCGCCGTCTCAACGGCAGTACCGTTGGTCGAGTTACCGGATGTCGCGTTGACTGATACGTCGCTCGTGTCACTTGGTAGCTCGATCGCTGCGTCGATGTCCTCAATAACATCCCCCCACCCCTCCCCCCCTACCGCGTGTGACCACCGCACGAACACGTCGTCGCCGTCGGCGTCCGTTACCGCCGCTTCGACCGTCCGGCGCGCTAAGCACATCTGTTTGTTTTCCTTTTCGGTCGTCACATTGACGTAAAATCCAGTTGGCGATGCGTTGCACTGGAATGAAGATACGAACGCAGCACTCGCAGCGTGACAAACATTCATGACATCTAACCGAAACCCAAACGTTCCAACCACGTCTGGGGTGAAGGACGCGTACACCGTCGACGCGTCGTCCACGGACGGCGTGTCTCCATTTTCAGGAGCCGACGCGTGGACTATCAAAGCGCCGCTTTCCGTGAACAACGTTGGATTTCCATCGGTACTGTTGTCGTCGTTGAAATTTCGCCGCCACGCATTACTTCCTTCAGGCGCGCTGGTCATGTGCCACTGGTACAGAAAACCATCTGTCTCCCTATAACCCACGTTCCACACAGGCGCTGTGTTCCACCAGATCCAAGTCTGTACTTCGCTGGATTTCAGCGGCGTCGATAGGTCAGATGAGAAATTAACAGCACTCGAATCGCCGCCCCAGATTTCCGTATCCACCCACAGTTTATGGTTAAAGTAGTACGCTTCGTCCAGGTCGTTCGCGAGGGTTTGCGTTCCGTCCAGCACCCTCGGCGCCCACCACCCCAGCGGGTGCGCGTCGTCCGCGTAGTTCGCCGCTGATGCTTGGTCCCACAGCGAAACGCCTAAAGAGTTACTGCCCACGACCGGTTGAGGCATGTGCGAGCACAACGCGGTGACGTTGACAAACGCGTGCGACGTGGAGTTGCACGCATCCACGGCGGTTATTAAAACGACGTAGGTACCTGGGGCGTCTGGAGTCAGAATTGCGGCGACTGAACTCGCGGTAGCCGTGGTGGTAATGCCGTCGTCTTCAAACGCCGCTAGGAGACGATCGACTGCATTATACGGAACCGTCGTGGTGTCCACCAACGTCGGGCTCGTTCTTTGCGCGGGTAACACCCGAATGTAGCTCTTCACCGCGACTTGAAGAGACGACGAAGACAAACCGCCATCGCTGCGCTCGTCTGCCGCAGCCGTCGGGACCATCAACACGACGTCGGTTGATGTTAACGCACTCGCATCCGGAACCGCGACCAACTCGAAATCCACCACGAGCTCCTCTAAAAACCGTTCGGGTTCTGGAACGTCTTCCCTGGTGAAATCCTCGTCACTCATGGTTGACAGGTCGAAGGACAGGGGGCCCCAGGTGCGACCGGGGGGTAACAGGAAGTGCCGGTCAGACGCACCAGTCACCGTGGGGGGCGCCAGCAACGCGGCGGGGCACTCATCTTCCGTTTTCATGAACCGCGCGATTGTTTGAACCCGTTTTGTGGCCAGCGCTTTCAGCGTATCCATGGAAGGCCGCGAGGGCGGTGGCGGTGGAGCTATTGTAGCCTCATCAGGTGGAGGTGCCGACGTGACCGGCGGAGGCGGGGTTCCCGTCACGTTGCCAGTGTCAGTCACGTTCGTGCTGTTCGTGTCCACATCTTGCCCTGATGTTGGACGGAACAGCGACAACACGACCAAGCATGTGGTGATGAACGCGAAGGCCCGCGGTTTCGGCGGACGTCCGCGAGACGGCGCCATCGCGACGCGCCTCTTCCCTCGCGCGCCGGTGGCAACACGAAAAGACCGCGCGCCCGCGACCGACGCGCCGCCGCGTCTAATTCTTGGAGCTGCCGTTGTTGGCTTTGAAAAACAACGATTAAGTCGGCACTTGACGACGACGTGATTTCAAACCGGCAGACTGCACTCTCAATTCTTCAAATATTTACAAACGCTCCTAGTCACGGTTAGTGATGGTGATGTCCATGCCCGTAGTCGTGCGCATGGTCCCCCTCCCAGAAGATGTCCCCCAGCGTGGGCCACTGCGGGAACGGATCTATGTCAGGGGACACGATGTTCCTTAATCCCAGTTTCCACTCCTCTGGCCGCAGGGATTGATTGTCGACCCTAACTCGCGACGCTTCAACGCGCGTCACGAGACACTTGTCCAACGCGCTCATTATCGCGCATTTTTTCATGTGCTTCCCGATGAACACGAGCTCTTGCCGCCGGTCTAACAGCACTGGGCTACTGAAATCACGCTCCATGGCGTCTCTCTGCTCAGAGCCCTCTTCAGGCCACATGTCTTGCGGCACCAAGCCCATCCAGGGTCCGCCGCACCCCAGTTGCGTCACCGCGCCGGCGTGCCCCCACTCGCCGCACACGTCGTCCCTCCCCGCGATCCAGATGAAGCCCTTGCTTCGGTACACGGTGCCGTACTTCCTTTGGGACGCTTCCAACTTTCTATTCACCTCAGCTGTCCGTGCATCCAGGGAAAGGTCCATGGCGTTTTCGGGGACGACGCGCGTCGCGTCGTCGGCGTCCATATGGTCAGCGTCCATTGAGAAGATTGAATCGTCATCGTCGTTCCCTTCTTCCAAATCAAGCACCGCGGTGAACTCATGCAGAAAGTTGCGTAACCTTTGTGGGTGGAACGGAGTCAAGGACCTATAAACGAACGAGCAAATACCGTATTCCTTGGTTTCGCGTACGTCGTTGATATCCTTCAACCCGCGCTGCCAGCCGGAGGCATTTTTAACTTTCTCGAAATCAAACCGGTTCGTTGACACGACTTTCGCGATTGGAATCCCGAGGGGGGTGGATTGCCCGGCTCGGATTGTTTTGATAATCTCTGCATTAGGGTTCAGCGCGTGTATCGCGTTCTCGATGTTGAGCAAATCAGATCGGTTAACCAGGTCGATCTTGTTCAGCACGATCAAGTCCGCAAACTCAATTTGCTCCACGAGGAGTTGGGATACCAATCTTTCCCCGTTCGCGTCGCTGGCTTCGCCGCCGTCGTCTTTCGTCCCGAACCGTTCACTGAAATCAGCCGCGCTTTGGAAATCGCGCAAGAAAGCGCCCGCGTCCACTACGGTTATGCACGTATCTAGCCGGGCGACTTGCTGAAGCGTCTTCGCCCCTCTCAACGATCTGACCATCGCCACGAGTTGTTTTTTTTCCCGCACATTAGCCCCTTCCAAACACAGGTCGATCCCGAACGTTTCCGCAATCTGTTCCGGTTCGGAAACCCCACTAGCTTCCACCACGATGGCGTCGAACTTGTTCTCGAACGCGAGGTCCGCCAGCGCCTTGACCAAGTCCGTGCGTAACGTACAGCACACGCACCCGTTCTGTAACTCAATCACCGTGTCTTCCGAGTGAACCGCACGCGTGGTGTTCCGGACTAGGGCTGAGTCGATGTTCAAAGCGGCGACGTCGTTCACCACCACCGCGATGCGCACGTCACCTGCGTTTTCCACTATACGTTTTAAAAGGGTGGTCTTTCCCGCGCCGAGGAAACCGGAGAGCAGAGTTACGGGGACGGGGAGGGGCATCGTTTGCGCGTGGTCGTGAGGCGCGTGTCGAAATGATCGCATATTAAACGCATTTTTCTGTGGCGTGTGGCGGCCGGGGCTAGATACATTTTCGCAAGTTGTGGCTGGATATATGGTGGCAACGTTGAGTTAATGGTGAGTTGTGGCCGAAATCGGTATTCGCAGGTATTCGCAAGAATACGCAGGTATTCACTCCGATTCACCCTCAGCCGTCCACGCGTCAACAGTTCCGAATGTTCACGTGCACTCCGCGCTCGCGCGAGTCTGTTGCTTTTCGGGCATCACCGAGCTGTTGTTTCTCCGGCACCACCTACTGCGGGTTACGTGACCCGGCGTTCGTCCCGATGGTGTCCGGCATCCTCTCCGCCTTTTTCTCCTTCCCTCCCAGGACCTCGGTCGAGTCGTTGTTCGACTTCCACGGGGAGCTGGATGTGCACAAACAGCCGCATGATTTCAGCCAGCACAAAGGCAAAGTCGTCGTGGTGAGCAACGTCGCATCCTACTGAGGCCAAACACGGTGTCACTACGACGAGTTTAAGGAGCTTAAAAAACAGTTCGGTGATAAGTTGGTCATAATCGCGTTCCCGTGTAACCAGTTCGGGGCGCAGGAACCCAAGAGTAATGCACAAATAGCGGAGTTTTGCAAGCGAAGAGGATTTGATGGCGCGGTGATGAAAAAGTGTAAGGTAAACGGCTTCGGTGCATCGCCAGTGTTCGACTTCCTGAAAGTCAAATCAAAATCAGGGGGCATCATGTGGAACTTTTACAAATACGTCGTGGCGCCGGATGGGAGGCAGGTTACGCGGTTCACCACGGCGGCGACGCCCAACGCCATGGCGGCGCACATCGCGGCGACGATTGCGAAGTGGGACGAAGCCAACAAATAGACATTCTTTCGCGTCCGCGCTCGCTTACTGTATGATGCCCGACGTGACAACCGAAACCTTTTCGGCGACGCCGCGGCGGATCACGAAGCGAGCTCGAGACACGCACATAGCACATAGCAAGTAGATAGTCAAGCTTTTGGTAATAAAAGGTGAACGCAGTATCATGAATAAAAAGAGCGCGGTATCACATCGAACGTATTCGTGTTTATTCATTGAACCCTGTTCATGTATCCCATCCCTAGTACGTACACCCAAAACGACGCATCACCCGCATCACTGATTGGCATTTACTTCTTCTCCTTCTTCGCGCTCTTCTCCTTCTTCGCTGATTTCTCCTTCTTTTCGCTCTTCTCCTTCTTGGACTTCTTGGGCGTCTTCTCTTCGTCGCCACTGGAGGCTTTGCGCTTCTTACCGCCACTCCCGCCGTTCGCTGCGGCGTACTCCGGCCCAGCCGCTTCAAGCGCCGCTTGCATCATCGCGATGTTTTTCCGAGGCGCCGTACCCTTGTCGTAGAACTCAAGACGCTCCTCGACTTGTTCCTTCAATTTGAGGCCGAACGCGTCGGTTTGAAAGTCGCTGAAACAGTCGATGCGCGACGCAATGGAACACTTGTTCGCGAGGTATCGTGAGATACGACCCTTGTTCCTCGCGTGCGCCTTGCCGATGAACGAGGAGTGGAAGATTAAGCCGTACTTCGGGGTGTTGCCTTTGGTTTTCAAAGCCCTGAACAGCGCTTTTTCCGCGCCAAGAATCTGAACCGTCGACGCGGGGTACTTCGCGAGGTTGGTTAAAGAACCCGCGTGCGAAATCAACCGCGCACCCACGATGTCGCCGATCAACGCGCCGAGGTTAGGAGCGACCTATTAGGTAAATTGAATGAAGAGGGTATATAAGGTGAGTTTCATTGTACACACATGCAGACAAACATATCAAGTCCCTCAAAAGAAGAAGGTTGAAAATCGTGTAAAAGTCCCCCGCGACGCCACCGTCTCGTGTGTCAGA
>TARA_B110000977_G_scaffold187167_1_pt1 | contig 14225 bp, 15 predicted proteins | sample TARA_B110000977 | Tara Oceans TARA_B110000977 (sample SAMEA4397798) | marine metagenome | biome: Polar Biome; feature: [SRF] surface water layer (ENVO:00010504); material: water (ENVO:00002006), including particulate matter (ENVO:01000060) such as... | depth 5 m | reverse complement strand
GTTAACTTAGCTAAGTATGATGAGTGGAAAGATGATGACCGCTTCGTTGGTGATCTAATTGAAATGCTAGACAACGTACTACAGTTCTTTATTGACCACGCACCAAGCGAATTAAGCCGAGCTATTTATTCTGCTAAACGTGAGCGTAGTCTTGGCCTAGGCGCTATGGGCTTCCATGATTACTTGATGGAACACAACATGCCGTTTGAGTCAGCTTTGTCACTAAGCATGAACAAGAATATGTTTAAGAACATTAAGACTAAAGCACTAGGGGCAACAGAACGACTAGCACAGACACGTGGCGAGGCACCAGACGGCGAAGGCTACGGTGTTCGTAACTTACACTTGCTTGCTGTAGCACCTAACGCTAACAGTAGTATTATCTTAGGAGTATCACCAAGCATTGAGCCACGGGCTTCTAACTGCTTCACACACAAGACACGTGTTGGTAGTCACCTAGTTAAGACACCAGCACTTGAGCTAGTACTACGCAAGATGGGCAAGAACAACGACGAGACTTGGGACTCTATCATGGCTAACGATGGCTCTGTACAGCACCTCGATTTCCTCACTGACGATACTAAAGATGTTTTCAAGACAGCCTTTGAGTTGGATCAGCGTTGGGTTGTAGAACACGCACGTGCCCGTCAAGGATACTTATGCCAAGGTCAATCAGTCAACCTATTCTTTCCATCAGGTGCTGACAAAGGCCACGTTAACACAGTACACCGACTTGCTTTTAAACCTGCTAACGATGTTGGTGAGCCACTTAAAGGCCTGTACTATTTGCGTACAGAATCAAGCCGCAAGACAGAACAAGTAAATGTAAAAATCAAACGTGACGCTCTCAAGGATGGACAATCAGGTGTCCAAGGTGAATTGGATGAGTGCATGGCATGTCAAGGATAGAAAATGCTAACTGAAAAAAGCTTAACATACAAACCCCTCCGCTACCAACAAGCGGAGGACTACCGCCTACAGTCAGAAGACATTCACTGGGTGGTAAAAGAAGTAGAGATGACACGGGACGTTGAGGACTTTCGTGCAGCACCAGCCGAAGAACGAGAATTTATAAAAAATATTTTGTCCATCTTTACGCAAAGCGACTTTAATGTTGCCGCTGGCTACCTACCACTAATCAACACGTTAAAGAATAACGAAGTTCGAGGGATGCTCACCAGCTTTATGGCACGTGAGTTTATTCACCAAGAGGGCTACGCTCACTTGAACGAGAGCTTGGGTTTCCCAGACTCATACTACACTGACTTCCTAAAGCATAGCGAGACACTTGAGAAAGATTCGTATATGCAGAACAACCAGTTCAAAGATAACTTTGGACTTTCATTAGCGAAAGGTATTTTACTTGAAGGCATTTCTCTATTCGGTAGCTTTGTTATGCTCAAAAACTTTGAACGGCATGGCAAATACTTGGGCATGTGTACCATCAATGAGTGGTCTCTTCGTGACGAAACTCTACACGTTGAAGGCAACGCTTGGCTCTTTCGTACTTGGTGTCAAGAAAATCCCCAAGCGATTGACGACACGTTTAAAATGCACATTTACAACATGGCTAGAAGTATTGTTGACATGGAAAAGAAGTTTGTCGATTTCGCTTTCGGTTCTTACAGCCCGAAAGATTTATCGAAAGGCCAAGTCAAAGCTTACCTCGAATACATAACAGACCGCCGCTTACTACAGATTGGTCTGAAGCCTAACTACGAGCGTTCTGAAAACCCACTACCTTGGATGGACGTACTAAATAATGGTAGCTCTCATGCTAACTTCTTTGAGAAGCGTGTGACAGACTATTCTGTTGCTGGCATGTCTGGCGACTACGGCTACTAATATAAATAAAGGAGACTACTTTGGCTGATTATACTATAGACTTGTCTAAGGTTTTTGCACATAAGAAACCTACGATCTGGGACCGTTCAGTTCCAATCGTGCAGCACAACACTATATACCACTGCTATATCTCAGGAGAGATTTCAGAACCAAGTGACTATAACGAGATGTGTTTCTTACTGGAAAATGCAGTAGAAGGTGACAAGATCATCATACACATTAACACTGGAGGTGGGATGATAGACAGCGCGTTTAAGATTGTAGCTGCTATCAAACGATCAAAGGCCTATGTAGTAGCCCGTCTAACGGGCACAGTAGCATCCGCTGGTACTATCATTGCACTGACGTGTAACGACATGGAGGTTGAGGATTACACACACTTTATGATCCACAACTATTCTACAGGTACGCAGGGGAAAGGACACGAAGTCTTAGAGTTTATTAACTTTAATGACAAAGACCTAAAGAACACGTTTCGAGAAATCTATAAAAAATTCTTGAGCGATAAAGAGATTAACGATGTTCTAAAAGGTAAGGACATGTGGTTAACCGCAGCAAATGTAAAAGAGAGATGGAGTAAGAAAATTGGTTAAGACTTTAATTGTAGATATTGAGACATCCCCTATCATGGGGAAGGTATGGGCGTTGTGGAAACAGAACATCTCGCTAGATCAAATTGAGAATGACTGGTTTATTATGTCATACTCTGCCAAGTGGCTAGACGAAGAAGGTGTCTTCTATAACGACTGCCGCAATAATATTGGTGATGACTACCAACTACTGTCTGACCTACACCACTTACTTGATGAAGCAGACTTTGTAGTTGCTCACAACGGTGATCGCTTTGACATTCCTAAGATCAATGCACGTATGTTGTTGAATGGACTAGCACCACCCAGCCCATACAAAAGCATCGACACTTTAAAAGTAGCAAAGCGTACATTTAAGTTTACGTCTAACAAGTTGGCGTATCTGACTGACGTACTATGCTCTAATAAGAAGCTATCCCACAGTAAGTTTTCTGGCTGGAAGCTTTGGAACGAGTGTATGGCAGGTAACGATGAAGCTTGGGAGGAAATGTACGAGTACAACTGTATGGATGTTATTTCTCTTGAGGAATTGTATCTTGTACTACGCCCTTGGATGCCAAGCCACCCTACTCTTGCTAGCTACGACGACGACGAATCACGCCGCTGCCCTAAGTGCGATAGTGACGATCTCACAAAGCGTGGCTTCTACCATACTAACAAAGGTAAGTTTCAACGCTTCCATTGTAATAGCTGTGGTGGTTGGTCATCTGAAACAACTACTAGCAATACACCAGCAAAACGAAAGAGCCTTTTGGCAAGTCGATAGGAGACACAAATGAGTTTACTAAAAGCCTACAACAATCTCAATACTCGAAAGCGTCTTGAGATTCAAGAGGACTTTCTGATAACCATCGACAAGATGATGGCAGAGCCTCAACCAGAGGACGAGACAGAGCTAGCCTTGATAGCTGAAGACACCCTACTTGAGCTTGTTCAACTCTACTCAGAGTACAGCGTATCGTACCTGACGGACGTAGCACATACCTTGGAAGAGCCACGTGGTGCTAACAATTCTATGAAGTTTATGAACAGTTATATCGCAGAGATTACAAACCGAGCGGGTGTTCACTACTTCAACGCCGAGCAAGGATATTCTATTATTGATAAAACAGTTCAACTTGCGTTAGATAACAACGGCTTAGTCACACACGATCAAGTGCAAGACGTTATAAACGACATTGAAGAGTCATATGTAGAAGAAACTGAAGAGGAATAAACATGATAGCATTAGTAGACGCTGATTCACTTATCTATAAAGTTGGGTTTGCAATCGAAGATAAAACATATTGGAATGAATGCGAGGTACTTTCGGGTAGCGAACAGGAAAAAGATATTGCTTACGACACTAACCTAACCGTCTGCTACGCTACTCTAGATCAGCTTGTGTCAAACATTGTTTTTGCCACAGGCTGTGACAGTGCCAAGTTAGTATTTTCTGGGGGTGTCAACTTCAGACACAGCTTTCCAATCTCTTACAAGGCTAACAGAAAAGCCTCACGTAAGCCAGAAGGCTTTAAGGAAGTGTTAGCATATACGTTAGCCAACTACGACTGTCACACCACAGACGGTATTGAGGCAGACGACTATGTTGTGCATTTAAAAACTGAGAACCCAGAAGACTACCTACTTTGTGCTATCGACAAAGATGTTTTGTATCAGACTGTCGGTACGCATTACAACTATGGACGTGATGAGGAGGTGACTGTGGACGAGTTTGACGCAATCAAGTACGCATACTTTCAGACCCTTATGGGGGATGCTACGGATGGCTACAAAGGCTGTGCTGGCATTGGGGCAGTAAAAGCCGCAAAGCTGCTAGAAGATTGTGAGACAGAGTTAGAAATGTGGAATGTTGTTATTGACACATACGAAAGTAAGGAGCAAACAGCAGACGAAGCCTTGTGGACTATGCGATTAGCCCATATGCACCAATATAATGGAACCGAAATAGTCCTCTGGAATCCGCCAGAGGAACCTAAAGTAGTAGCTGAATGGACAGCTTTAAATGAAACGACTATCTAAGATAAATGAGTAATCTCAGCTAGTTAGGGAGGCACTATGAATATAGCACCAGCCGTTCTACGGCAATTAATTGGACAACTTGAAGAAAAGTTTCCAGATAGATTACCACAATCACAAATTAAAGAAACAGACTTAGCAAGGCTACTTGGACAGCAAGATGTTCTACGAGTTATTAAGGACTTAATAGAACGGAATGAAAGATAATGGCTGCTGTTGAAATAAAACTATACTCAAATGCGTATAAGCAAGAGCTTAATGATTTACTTGTTAAGTTTAGCCAAGAATTATTTGGTGATGGCACAGCTAACGTAGATGAATTTATTGACTACCATTGGTGTGTGTATTTAGCAATAAGAGATAATAAAGTAATTGGTATGTCCAGTTACATATTTAATACTTATTTTGGACTACGCACTCCTACTGTCGGTAACGACTACTTATACGTTTTACCAGAACATAGGGGCAGCAGAGCGATGTGGATGCTAGCTGTTCAAACAGGTAAAATCAGTGTTGAGAATAACCTACCCCTAGAACACTACTACGCCTCTGAACAAACAATCAAAGTAGGCCGTAAGATGGAAGGTGTGAAAGCATACTCTACTTACATCTACTCAGTAGAAGAAGTTAAGCGTGTGTTCAACCACCTCATATCCAAAGTTAAATTTAAGGAATAACCATGAAACTATTAGACGTACTAGATAACCTGTTTGCTAAGATGTTCAATCCTCTTGGTATGCCCGTGTATGCCCAAGGCTTTGATCTTAAAGCACAAGCACGTGAGCCAGAATACAATACAAATATCTTGTTTAAAAAAGGTGGCTCGACTGTTGTTGAGAAACCAGTATATACTCCACCACCTGCGGCACCTACACCAGCTTCCGCAGCAACACAAGCCGAAGCTGCTACACCAGAAGAAGAAGAAATGAAGAAAAAAGAAGCCCAGAAGTCTGGCGCTAAGTCTCTTCAAATCCCAGTAGTTGCTGGCGCTGGCGGCGGTGGTGCTGGTACAGTCGGAACAGGCACGTAAGGATAACAAATGTCTTCTATAATTTTACACCAAGATACTCCTTGTTGCTACCCAACAGACTTGGGTATGAATAAAGTTACAGGCATTTCTAACACACCTACTCTTATTGCGGTTTTTCGTAACGAATCGTCTATTGCAAATGTAAGAGCCGTATTGCAACATATGGAGTTTTTACCTGTAAACGCTTCAGCAAACACACCTGTTGTAATCCAACTTGTGTCTAATCCAACTGTTACTGGCGGTACGTGGAGCAGTGTTGCAGGGAGTGAATTAGAAATAAACCAAACTGCAACAGTTACAAATGGTAAAGTAGCCCTTACAGGTTACGACAGTGCTGTACACCAGCAAGGTAATCAGCCAGCATCTACTGCCACAGCTATCGAAGACGCAACGTCTTTAGGGCTGCGACTTTTTGTTGGTGGTAAGTTTGCTATCTTTGCTACAACAGACACAGCAGCAGCCACTTGTGACCTAGCATGGTCCGTAAACTGGTTAGAAATAGATTAAGGTTAAATAATGCCCGAAAACATGACGACAGAAGAGATACTGGTTCAGTACTCCCCTTCGCGTGAGAAGTTTTCAAAACTAGATGCGGACAGAACGTCTGTACTCGACAGAGCTAGGGAATGCTCTAAACTGACGATCCCGTCTGTTGTTACAGATAGTGGTCACACAGAGTCAGATGATTTAGATACCCCTTACCAAGCTGTCGGTAGTAGACTTGTCCACAATCTAGCGAGTAAATTACTTCTTACACTCCTTCCCCCTAACACCAGCTTCTTTCGTCTACTTCCAGACCCAGAGGTTGTTCAGCTTGCACAGCAACAGCAGCAAGGTGGTAAAGACCAACTAGAAAAAAGCTTAGTTACTCTTGAGCAAGAGATTATGAAGCAGATCGAACGTGAGGCACTACGTGTCCCTATCTTCGAGGCTATTAAATCTCTTGTTATCTCAGGTAACGCCCTTCTGTACAAAACAGAAACAGGCCTTAAAAGCTATAAGCTTGATAACTTTGTTATCTCCCGTGACTTCAGTGGTAATCCTATTGAGATTATCTGCAAAGAAGAAGTTACAAGAGACACACTCCCAGACGACATCTTAGAACAGCTAGAGAGTGACCCCGCCCTTGGTGATGGTTCAAGAGCTACTATCTATACACGTGCTATTAAAAAGCTAGGTGTTTGGTATGAGTTTCAAGAGGTTGAAGGCGTACTTGTAGAAGGCTCTGACGTAGTATACGAAGACCCTAACGAGCTACCATTCATCCCATTACGCTGGACTTCTATCAATGGTGAAAGCTATGGACGTGGTTTGGTTGAGCAATACCTAGGTGACTTCCGTTCCCTTGAAGCTCTATACCAACTACTACTAGAAGCTTCCTCAGTTATGGCACGTGTTATCTTTGGTAAACGTGCTGGCTCAACTGTTGATGTTGACGATCTAAACACAGCCGAGAACGGTGTCTGTATCCTTGGTGACTTGGAACAAGACATTACCACACTCCGCGTAGACAAAGGCTCAGACCTTCGTGTACCTATGGATATGGTTCAAGAGCTTACCCGCCGCTTGGAACAAGCTTTCCTAGCAGCTACAAGTGCTGCCCGTGACTCTGAGCGTACAACCGCTACAGAAATTCGTTACATGGCAGCAGACCTTGAGAAAAGCCTTGGTGGTGTATACTCAATTCTGTCACTCGAACTACAACGTCCACTTGCTTACCAATTACTATCACAAACTAAAGTAGACCTTTCGTCTCTTGGTATTGAGCTAGTTATTGTAACAGGTGTAGAGGCCTTGGGCCGCAATGTAGAGCTTGACAAGATACGACAGTTTAACCAACTTATTCAAGAGTTGGGTAGCCCTGAGATTATACTTAGCCGACTTAATGTTGGTGCGTATATCTCTAAAATTGCCAACAGCCTAGGACTTGATACATCAGACTTAATCAAATCAGATGAGCAAATACAGCAAGAACAGCAAGCAGCCCAACAGCAACAACTCCTACAACAAGGTGGTGGTGCTATGGCTCAAGAAGCTGGTGCAGAAGCTGGTAGACAAATTACTCAACAAGGCTAAACATTCTAAAGGAGAATACAATGGCTAAAACACAATCACTATACGAGCTAAAACAAGCTGGTATGAAAAAAAAGAACCCCAACACTATTACCGATTCAGATTACTTCCTACGGGACAAAGAAGAAGAAGCACGGAAGGGTTATCCTAACAGTATTGATATGACCCCTCCACCGCCACCAGTGGCTAAGAAAGCTGCTTCTTCGAAGGATGAATAAGTATGGAAGAACAAGTTGAACAGGTAGAAACTGAAGCTGTCCCAGAAGAAGGCTCTGGGCAGCCTCAACTTTCTGAACGTGAGACCATCGAACAAGAGGCCATCAAACGCTATCAAGAGTCACAGATGACTCAAGCTGAAAAAGGTGAAGGCACTCCCGAAGGTTACAACGATGACGGCACAGAAGCAGAAGAGCTTCTAGGTGGTAAGTTTAAGTCTCAGGAAGACTTGCTAAAAGCTTACCAAGAACTTGAGAATAAACTAGGACAACCAAAAGAAGAGGCACCCGCTGTTGAAGAGACCGTAGAGGCTGTAGCTGAAGAAGTTACAGGTGGGATCGAAGTAGCACGTTACGAACAAGAGTTTGTAGAAAACGGTAGCCTTTCGGATGACTCATACAAGAACCTTGAAAAACTAGGTTTTAGTAAAAATCAGGTTGACCAGTATATCCAAGGCCAAACAGCATACGCCAACACAGTGCGTGATAGCATTCACAACTCTGTTGGTGGAGAAGAACAGTATACCGATATTATCACATGGGCTTCGGGAAACCTACCGCCTGATATTATCAAAGACTACAATGATTCTGTCGAGGCTATGAACCAAGACAAGATTATTCGTAACTTAGAGTATATGAAGTTTAAAAAGGAACAGTCAGCACCCACCGACACATCACCACGTAGACTTGAAGGCACAGCGGCCTCTAGTGGACTACAACCATATGGTGATAAGAACGAGTGGCAACGTGCCCAGACTAACAGACTTTACGGCAAAGACGCTAAGTACACCAACATGGTGGACTCACGCTATCTAGCAGCCCGTAAACGAGGTATCCTTTAGGAATTGGGGGGATTTGCATTTCGTCTCCTTTGGCATTTCTCCCCATCACTACCCCAATTAAAGGTAGACAACTTAGCTAAGTTGTTTTACAGGTATCGCGCAATACCTGTACGACGCTTAAACCCAAAGTAACCTTGATGCTTGTATTTATAAGTATTCAGTAGGCCCACTTACTGAGGATGCGTTCTGACGTAGTGGATAACTTAAAGATAACTAATAAAAAAAGCACTGATTACATACTACAAACTAAATCAAACATTTAAGGTATAATAAAATGGCACTAACAGTAAATAACATTGGTAACAACTCCGCAGCAACACGCGGTCTACCAACCGATATGGACAACGCACTGCAAATCTATTACGGCTCAGTCTTGACTGCATTTGACCGTAAGCAGTTGTTCCTTGATCTTGTAACTACAAAATCAATTGACAGTGGTTCTTCTATTTCCATTCCAGTAATCGGCCAATCTGGCGATGCTGACACCAACACACACGTCCCAGGAACCGAGCTTACTATGAGCGCGATTCCAGTACGTGAGCGTATCATTAACATTGATGCACTTGAGTACTACGCACTTGCAGTAGATAAGTTTGAAGAAAAAGTTCTTCACTTTGAAACACGCGGTGAGTTGGCTAAACAAGCTGGTGAAGCTTTGGCTGTCAAGATTGACAAAGCCGTTGCTGCATTGCTCGTAGTTGCTTCACAAACATCTGGCACAATTGGCGGCTCTGCTGTACAAGGTGACGGTACTGAAGTAAACAACGATGCAATCGACTCTGGTGCTACTCCTAAAGCTAAAGGCGATGCTTTGATTGAAGCAGTCTTCGAAGCTGTAGCAGCTATGGAAGAAAAAGACGTATCTGGCGAGAAGTATCTCGTTGTATCTCCAAAAGTATTCTCTTACTTGGCCCAATCTGATGCGGTCAATAACGATATTACTTCTGGTGACAACGGTGGTATCAACAAAGGTACAGTTATGGAAGTCGCTGGCATCCGTATCTACAAGTCTAACTATACAAACACAGACTCTACTGTGGATGTAGGCGGGACTAACAAAAAACTGAAAGCTATGATCTTCACTTCTGAAGCTGTAGCTGTAGCGAAACTTATGGATGTTACATCTGAAGTTAACTACATGCCAGAGCAACTTGCTACTTTGATGACAACATACTACTCATATGGTATGGGCGTCTTGAAGCCAGCATGTTCTTGCGTAATCACAGGCGGCAACGTCTAAACTACCCATAGGGCGTCCCCTCTTCGGAGGGGGCGTTCTGTCTATGTATAGGAATACGTTTAGGCATGGGTATCCCTATAGATAGATAAGGAATTATTAAATGACAGAAATTGATGCAATTAACAGGATGCTCCGATATATTGGAGAGCTTCCTATTCCTTCAAATGTTACTATTGACAGTTTACCAGAAGGTCACGAAGCTGTACAAGCCCGTACCATTTTGGCAGAAACGCTACGTGAAGAACAAGAAAATAAATTCTGGTTCAATACTTTTACTATTAGCTTTGTACCCGACACTGATGGCCGTATTACACTGCCAAACAACGTAGTGGCTTTTGAGAACATTGAGTATTTTAAAGAAGGCGGCGATCTGTACACCAAAGAAACTATGAGTAGTGTCTTTACAGAAGCAGTTGAGCTGGTAACACGCCTTGAGATTACTTTTGACAACATCCCAGACATCTTCCGCACCTACGTTGTGCTTGTAGCCTCTAAACACCTTCATGTCTACTTGAATGGTGATGAGACCACACAGCGTGAATTGGAAAACAAGATCAATCTACAGCGTGTTAAGTTAGAACGCGAACATCTGAAACAATCTAAGTTTAACTTAGTGCGTGGTAATCGCCTTATTGATCGCGGTACTAATCCCACACCAGTCATTTAGGAGCAGTAAATGCCTAAGATTAACAAAGTTTATCCAGCGTTTTTCAATGGCGTTACACAGCAAAGCCCAGAACTTACTTTGGACAGCCAATGTAAAGAAATGCTTAACTGTGTGCCTGACCTAGTAGTTGGTCTAACTAAACGCCCTCCCGTTACTCACACTAAAACTCTTACTTATGCAACTAACCCAGAGATGGAAACAGCAGAAATCTTTCACACGTATGACCGTGGCGAGGATAACGAAGAATATATCTTTATGATTTCTAATGTTGCTACTCACCCTTTACATGTTTTTCACCGAGATGGTGAAGAGATGAATGTGGTTTATGACGCTGCGACAGAAACAACTGTTAAAAACTATCTGCTGAATGGTGCTTTAAAAGGACTTACAGTACAAGATAGAACTTGGGTATTCTCAAAGAATGCTGTTGTAGGTATAGACTACACTGCTACAGCACCTTTAAGCCTAGACTACGATAAAGCAGCTTTCTATTGGTTAAAGCGCGGTAGTGGTGATCGGTATAACCCGTACAACTACGCAGTATATCTTAATGGTGTGGCTTATGAATGTAATCCTAACAAACCTAGTGGTGCTACCGACGATCCTGCTACTGGTTTTGAAAACTCTGATTTTGCTGCCAACTATCTACAAACTATTATTAATGGTGTTGCTGGTTTTACAGCTACTGTTATTGGTTCGATACTTAAAATAACACGTGCTGACGGCGCTGACTTTACATTTAGTACATGGGACTCATGGGGCAACCAAGCTTCCGAAAGCTGGAAAGGTGCTGTAAACAAAATTACAGACCTACCTAAAGACATGCCATTTGATGATGTGTATGTAGAGATTAAAGGCCAAGACCAAGCAAGTTTAAACTCTTACTTTGTTAAGTGGGCTGAGTCCTCTTGGGAAGAATGTTTAGACCCTAAAGCGGATCGCGGCCAGCTTACTAATATGCCTATTAAGATTGACCGCATTAGCCTTGTTGCTGGTGTAGCTACTTTTAAAGCTGATCTAATTGATTGGGCAGTGCCTCGCGTTGGTAATCTAGACAACAACCCTAATCCTTCTTTTGCACCTACTCCCGAAGGTATTACAAGTACTGTTCAAGACTTATTCTTTTATAAGAACCGTCTAGGAATTGCATCACAAGACAGCGTTGTTCTTTCAGAAACAGCTAGCTATACAAACTTTTACATAACAAGTGCTATTGATTTACTAGACTCAGATATGATCGACATTACAGTAGCTACTAACCAAGCCAGTAAGATTTACTACGTTAAACCATTTAACAACTCTTTGTATATCTTTACAAAGTATGCTCAATACGAATTGATTAACCAAGGGGCATTTGGGCCTAACACAGTATCTTTGAGCAACGCTAGTAACTATCCAATGGCTATTGGAGTAGAACCTGTAGTAGTTAACAACAGTCTTTACTTTATTTCAACTACAGACAACAGACAACAGCTACGTGAATATATTAAAACAGACACACTAGCAGTTAAAGGTATTGACCTAAATATTAGCACACCAACCTATATGACACAGACTATTAAGTCTTTGGTTGTTAACGGTGTTCTTGGTTATGTCCTATGCTGCACAGATAGTAATCTAGTTTATCTATACAACTATAAAGAAGATGGTGAAAAACGTATTCAATCTTCTTGGAACACATGGCAAGTACTAAATGGGCTAACCACTACAGCATCCAGCTACCAGTATAACGTAATTGATTCTTTTGTAACTATTGCTTGTAAGACAGCAACAGACTTTAGGATGCACGAACTACAGCTTGACTATAACGTACAAAATCAAAACGTAGATAAGTCGTCGTCTGATGACACTGTTATTGATTCGTATCCATATGAAGCTAAAGTAACTTTACCAGATTACTATCCACAGCTAGGTGCTGTTAGAACACCACTAAACAAAATGCTCATTAAACAAGTTATCATCGAAGGTGAAGGTAATTTTGATGCAGAGCTTTATCGCAAAGATTACAACACAACCTACCAAAAATCACATACAAGCTCTATGCGAGATCTAAACTTAAATGTGGCTTCCAAAGTAGGCAACGCAGTAATCACAATTAAAGATTCGTCTGCGGATGACTTTACTATAACTTCCGTTGTTGTTGAAGGTTTATTCTCAACAACTTCCCGTGAAATGAAATAAGGAATTATTATGGAAACCCCCTCACGACATTCCTTTAATCTTGATGGATCACTTAGAGTTTTTCCTATCCCATCCGCGATTAAAGGCGATAACTACTGCCGACTAGAAGTTGACAACGTAATTGTTAATGACCGCGCTAAGTTTGATATTGTTAATAACTCTATTGTGTTTATTAGTGCAACAGACGTACCCGCTGGCAGTGTCTTAGATGTGCTTGTTGTACAATCTGAAGAAGCTATTGGACAGTTAGCAATTACATCTAATATGGATTTAGTAGCCTCTGGTATTGACAATGTTAATCTTGTTGGCATTAGTATTGCTGATGTTAACACTACCGCTGCTAATATTGCAAATGTAAACACAGTAGCTGGTATTGATGCAAACGTAACGACTGTGGCTGGTATTAACGCAAACGTCACAACAGTGGCTAATAACAACACCAACGTAACAACAGTAGCTGGTATTGATGCCAACGTAACTACAGTTGCTGGAATTGCAGCCAACGTAACGACAGTCGCTGGTGACAGTGCTGATGTTCAAACGGTTGCTAATAGGACTGTTGAAGTAGGAAGGTTGGGTACAGCAGATGCTGTGGCTGACATGAATACTCTGGCAGCTATCTCTGGCAATATTACTACTGTGGCAGACAACGACGCTAATGTGACGACTGTAGCTGGCAACACTTCTAACATTAATACTGTGGCCGGAAACAACGCTAACGTAACTACAGTGGCTGGTATTAACGCCAATGTAACTACAGTCGCTGGTATTTCATCTGATGTGACTACGGTAGCCAATAACGATAGTAACGTGACCGCAGTGGCCAGTAACAACGCCAACGTGACCACGGTTGCTGGTATCAACGGTAACGTCACTACAGTCGCTGGTATTGCTTCTAACGTAACCGCTGTGGCGACCAACGAAGCTAATATTAATACAGTGGCTGCTAACAACGGAAATATTACTACAGTTGCTGGTATCAACTCAGACGTAAACACAGTGTCTGGCATCTCAAGTGACGTAACAACGGTTGCGGCTGATGGGACAGACATTGGCGTGGTCGCTGGTATTTCATCTGACGTATCTACAGTCTCAAGTGTATCAAGCAGCGTTACAACAGTTGCGGGTATTTCTGCTAACGTGACTTCCGTAGCAGATAATGAAGCTAACGTAAACATCGTTGCTGGCAGTGTTGGAGATGTAAATCATTTTGCAGATAAATACCGCATTTCAGCATCAGCCCCCACAACATCGTTAGATAGTGGTGACTTATGGTGGAACACAACTGCTAATGAACTTAGGGCTTATAATACTGTTGCTAGTGCGTGGCAAGCTACTGCCCCAACAGCGGCAAACCAAGCGGCGATTGACATTGTGGCTGGTGATATTGTTTACTCTGAAGACTTAGGATCAATTACAGAGGCGGTTACTACAGATACAGGTAACTCCATTACCACTGTGGGCGATGACATAGACTCTGTAGTTACAGTTGCTGGTTCAATTTCCAACGTGAACACTACGGC
>TARA_B110000977_G_scaffold44680_2_pt1 | contig 14229 bp, 18 predicted proteins | sample TARA_B110000977 | Tara Oceans TARA_B110000977 (sample SAMEA4397798) | marine metagenome | biome: Polar Biome; feature: [SRF] surface water layer (ENVO:00010504); material: water (ENVO:00002006), including particulate matter (ENVO:01000060) such as... | depth 5 m | reverse complement strand
CGCTGCATTGCGTCTGCGATCTGCTGACCGATATCCGCTTCGCCGTTCGCAGAGATCGTACCGACCTTTGCAACTTCAGCAGAGTCAGCAACTGGACGTGCAGCCGATTTGATGGACTCAACCACTTTGGCTGTCGCGAGGTCGATGCCGCGCTTCAGATCCATCGGGTTCATGCCAGCAGCAACGGCTTTCATGCCTTCTTTGACGATGGCTTGGGCCAGAACTGTCGCGGTTGTTGTACCGTCGCCAGCTTCATCATTGGTGCGCGATGCAACTTCTTTGACCATCTGCGCGCCCATATTTTCGAACTTGTCTTCAAGCTCGATCTCTTTGGCAACAGATACACCGTCTTTGGTGATGCGTGGCGCGCCGAAGGATTTCTCCAGCACGACGTTACGACCCTTTGGGCCGAGTGTGACTTTGACCGCATCCGCGAGGATGTTCACGCCGTTAAGCATGCGGTTACGGGCGTCGGTCCCGAATTTTACGTCTTTAGCAGCCATTATGTAGCTCCCTTAAATTACGAATTTCAAATGGATGTCCGTCCAGCGCAAAGGCTTAGGACAAGATGCCCATGATGTCGGATTCTTTCATCATCAACAGCTCTTCGCCGTCGATGGTGATTTCTGTACCGGACCATTTGCCGAACAGGACTTTGTCGCCTGATTTGACAGCCATCGCGATCAGCTCACCGCTGTCTTTGCGCAGGCCTTCACCAACGGCGATAACTTCGCCCTCAGCTGGTTTTTCTTTTGCGGCGTCTGGAATGATTAGACCGCCAGCAGTCTTTTCTTCACCTTCGGTGCGGCGCACGACAACACGGTCGTGAAGCGGAGTAAAAGCCATTATAACAGCTCCTTGCTTATAGTTTTCAATTCTCTAGCCCCTATTCGGGACCATTAGCACTCACATCATGCGAGTGCTAGCAGAGGGTAGTTAGGCATGTGATGGAACCAAGTCAACAGGTGGGTGTGTGGTTTTTTGAACTGGCGTCAAACAAGGGTGACATTGGCGGATCAGCCCCGCGCTGCATGGCCCCATTTGATCGCACTTAACGGGCACCCTTAAATTGGTTTCACCATCTGCGGCCCGCCAGGTTGGAATGGCCCTCGCTCCCGAATGCATCAGCCGCTACACTTCAACACGCAAAGTTCACCAAAGGGGCCCATCATGTTTCGTCTTTTCGTTTTCCTGATCGTCTGTTTGCCAACCTTTGCGCAGGCCCAGTGCAATGGCGTTGGGTTTTGGCCCTCACTGACGGACACGCAGCAGGCCGAATTGATCCAGCGGTCCGCCGACACGCCGTTTGGCACAGGAAACTTTTGGCAAGCGACCCGCGGGGACGCAACGTTGTCGATTGTCGGTACTCTCCATCTGCCCGACCCGCGCCACGACCCCATCATGGACAAAATAGGCCCCCGACTGGCCGCCACCGATCTGCTGCTGGTTGAGGCCACGCTGGACGATCAAGCCGCCATGCAAACCCACATGGCGCGCAACCCCGATCTAATGACATTGACCCATGGGACCACCCTTCCCGAACGCCTTGATCCGGATGTCTGGGCTGCAATTAGGGACGCCGCCGCCGCGCGCGGTGTGCCCGGATTTATGGCTGCTAAGATGCAGCCCTGGTTCTTGTCCCTGACCCTGTCGATGCCGGCCTGTGCCCTCTCTGCGATGGCCAGCGGGGACGTTGGGCTGGATGCCTTGTTGATGCGCCGTGCCGCGGAACAAGGCACACCCGTTGCCGCCCTCGAACCTTGGCACGACATGTTCGACTTCTGTCATCGGGCACGTTTGATGAACAAATTGAGGCCCTTTCGGTTGGGCTGATCGATCCCTCCCTTCAGGACGCAATGATCGTTTCAGTCGTCGATTTCTACTTCGAAGAACAATCCGCCAAGGCTTGGTACATGTCCGAATTTTTGGGTGATTATCTGCCCGAAGACGCCGCTGATTTGCTCAACGAACAATTGGCCGAACTCGAAGACGTTCTTCTTATTCAGCGAAACCGCAACTGGATTGACGTAATCGCGCAGGCCGCGACACAGCACGATGACATCTTCATCGGGTTTGGCGCTGCGCATTTGTTTGGCACAGACGGTGTTTTGCAACTGCTGGAAAACGAAGGCTGGACGATCACCGCGTTCTAAACGTCGCCCCAGTCCATCAGGCCTTTTTTGCCCGCAACCGTCAGCCCGTAGACGCCGCGTTCAACCCGCTTGAACCACCCGTAATGATCATCCGCCATGATCTTTGTGGCCACGGGCACCTCTGCCCATTCGGCAACTTTCGCGCCCTTGCTGGGGCCATGCACCGCCAAAAACCGCGCGCATTTTAACGCATCCTGGCGATACCCTGTCACGATGCCATGGCGCGTTGCACCGCCCTCGTTTGGATCGCCGTCAAGCCGGTCAAACGCGCGCAGCATCGCCTTTTTCTTCTTTTTTAACTTACGGGCGGCATAGGGGCCGGGGTCGGCCAAAGCCTCAACAAATCCGTCGCGCAATCGCACCGTCAGCACGCCAAGGCCCAGACGCCGCGCCAGTTTGACGTTGGACCGCAGAGCCTTGTCCTTACCGCCCGCAGGCACCGCCACATAGACGTCATCGGTCACGGCCAGCCGTTCGATCCCTTGGTGAAACAACGCCAGCGAAAACCCGAGCTTGAGTTCGACAACAACCACATCGTCCCCACGCCGTGCCACAACATCTGCGGCCCCGACCTCGCCTTTGACGTCATATCCTTGCCGCGTCAGATACGCCTTTACGGGCGCATAAAGATCAGCCTCTTTTGCCTTGCTCACACCGCATAGCCCCTTTGTTCAGCTGCCCCGTGACAGATGCGTATCCCATGCGTATAAGGCCGCAAATCCCATCCGAAAAGGCATGCAAATCATGACAACCCTCGTATTTGGCCACAAGGCCCCCGACACCGATACCCTTGGCTCTGCGCTGATCTGGGCTTGGTACATGAACCACGTCGGTGGTGACGCTGCAGCCAAACTGCTGGGCACACCCAACACAGAAGCTTCGTTTGTCGCAACACGCTGGGGCTTTGATCAGCCCGAGATCATCGCAGACGTCGCCGACGGCCAGCCTTGCGTGATCGTCGACACAAACAACCCAGCCGAGCTGCCCGCAAACATCAACGGCGCGGACGTCACAGCGATCATCGACCACCACAAACTTGTTGGCGGGCTGGAAACCAAAGGTCCGATCGATATCACGATCCGCCCGCTGGCCTGCACCGCGACGATCATGCACGACCTGATGGGCGATCACGCGGCGCATATGCCCGACGCAATCAAAGGCCTGATGCTGTCGTGCATCCTGTCGGACACTCTCGAATTCCGCTCCCCCACAACGACCGACACGGACCGTGATCTGGCCGTTGCATTGGCTGCACAGCTGGGCATCGCAGTTCCGGACTACGCCGCTGAAATGTTCGCCGCGAAATCAGATGTATCGGCATTTTCCGACGCGGAACTGCTGCGCATGGACAGTAAAGAATTCACCGTGGATGGCACCGCCTTTCGCGTGTCGGTTCTTGAAACCACGGCGCCCGCAATCGTGCTGGACCGCAAAGCTTCCATCATGAAGTCCATGACAGCCGTCGCGGCCGAAGATGGCGTCGATCAGGTGTTGTTGTTCGTGGTCGATATCTTGAACGAAGAAGCCACGCTGCTGATCCCCAACGACATGGTCAAATCCGTCGCTGAAAAATCCTTCGGCGTGTCTGTGTCCGGCGACAACGTGGTTCTGCCTGGCATCATGAGCCGCAAAAAACAGATCATCCCGTCCCTGAAGGTCTGATCTTTTCAATCCATTGAAAAGGGCGTCTAATCTGCGGGTTAGGCGCCCTTTTACGTTCGCCCCGCCCTTTTTTCGAAAGAACCCGAGATGTCCCAAATCGTTAACACCTTCGCCGAAATATCCGATCAATATGATGTGGCTTTTGTGGACCTTTGGGGCTGCATGCACAACGGCATCACACCGTTTGAAAGCGCCGTGAAAGCGATGGCAGACTACCGCGAACGGGGCGGTAAGGTCGTGTTGGTCACGAATTCACCGCGCCCTTGGGACAGCGTCGCAGAACAATTATCGGACATGGGCATGGCAGTATGTTGGGACGCAATCGCTACATCGGGCGACAGCGCACGCGCAGCCATGTTTCGCGGATCAGTCGGGTCCAAAGTATATTTCATGGGCGAAACGCCCCGCGACGATGACTTCTTCAAGCCATTGAACATCATAGAAAATCCTGTCGAAATCCAAAAGGTACCTCTCGATCAGGCGGAGGGCATCGTGTGTTGCGGGCCCTTTGACACGCAAGCGCCAATTGACGCAAACCGCGCCGATTTTCTGTACGCGAAATCCAAGGGGCTGAAGCTGCTCTGCGCAAACCCCGACATTATCGTGGATCGCGGCGACTCCCGCGAATGGTGCGCAGGTGCCTTGGCCGCGCTTTATACCGAAATGGGCGGTGAAAGCCTGTATTTCGGCAAACCGCATCCGCCGATCTACGACCTTGCGCGCCGTCGCTACGCCGCGTTAATGGATTCGATGTCCGACTCGCGCATTATCGCCATTGGAGACGGGATTCGCACGGACATCCTTGGCGGCCAACAAGAAGACATCGACAGCCTTTTCATCACCGGTGGGCTAGCCGCCGCAGAAACAAAAACGGTGACGCAGCCCGATCAAGCGGCGCTAAACGCCTATATTGAAACGGAAAAAGTCACACCAACCTATGCGATTGGCTTCTTGCGGTAAGGTAAGAATGGCTTGACTCATGCTGCGTCCGAAAAGTAATAAAGTTTCAACCACTACGCGTTAGAAGTTTTATTATTACCCAATGGATGATGGCATGCTCGATACAAATTCAAACAACGACCTGCGCGGCACGATCTGTATCGAAGATATCGAAATCGGCATGACGCGCAGTTTGCGCAAGATTATCACGGACCGCGACATCGAATTGTTCGCTGAAATCTCAACCGATCATAACCCCGTCCACCTTGATGACGACTATGCCCGCGACACGATCTTTGAGGGGCGCATCGCTCACGGGATGCTGACAGCGGGCCTTATTTCAGCGGTTATTGGTGAACAGCTGCCCGGCCACGGCACGGTTTACCTTGGTCAAAGCCTAAAATTCCTCGCGCCGGTGCGTCCCGGCGACATGGTCGAAGCCTTCGTCACCGTGACCGACATGGACATCAGCAAACGCAAAGTGACCATGGAAACCTATTGCGAAATCGACGGCAAAAAAGTGCTAAAGGGGGAGGCGGTCGTCCTCGCTCCGTCGCGTAAATTCGACTGATCTTGCACCCTTCGGCATGGCGCGCTACGAAACCCTATGCGCATCATCCGAGACCCCGCCTTCATTGCACAATCTGACCGCGGCGCCGCTGCGGCCATCGGCAACTTTGACGGCGTACATCTGGGCCACCAAGCGGTCATCGACCTGACCAAATCGGTGGCAAACGGCGCACGATTGGGCATTTTGACATTTGAACCCCACCCGCGCGACCACTTCGCACCCGACGCAGCGCCATTTCGCCTCATGAACGCCGCTGCCAAGGCCAACCGGCTTGAAAAACTGGGGGTTGAACGCCTGTACGAAGTTCCGTTCAACGCGGCCCTCGCTGAGCTGACGCCGCGTGAATTTGCGCAAACAGTGATCAAAGATCGCCTTGGACTGACCCATGTTGTCGTCGGGCAGGACTTTTGTTTCGGCAAAGACCGCGCGGGCAATGCGCAAGGCCTCAAGGACTACGGGACCGACATGGGTTTTGGCGTCACGATTGCCCCCATGCTCGCCACATCTGCGGGCAACGTGTCCTCAACCGCGATCCGCAAGGCCTTGACCAATGGCACCCCGCGTATTGCCGCCGAAATGCTGGGCCATTGGCACCGCATCGATGGGCCCGTGATCAAAGGCGATCAGCGTGGCCGCGACCTTGGATATCCCACTGCGAATATGTCGATCGACGGTCTGCATCCGCCAAAATTCGGTGTCTATGCGGTGAAGGTCGACGTGTTGGAAGGCCCGCACAAAGGCACTTATGATGGTGCCGCATCCATTGGCGTACGCCCGATGTTTGGCGTGAACACCCCGAATTGTGAAAGCTTTCTCTTTGATTTTTCCGGTGATTTATACGGCACTCAAATCAGCGTCGCGCTTGTGGACTACCTTCGCGGCGAAGAAAAATTCGACGGTCTTGAGGCATTGATCACCCAGATGGACGCCGATTGCGACCGCGCGCGCGGGATCTTGAAAGATGTCTGACCCGATCAACCGCGACGACATCCGACCAGAATTCTGGTCCCACGTGCCATTGTCAAAAATGACGAAGCCCGAATGGGAAGCGCTGTGTGATGGTTGCGGGAAATGCTGCCTCAACAAGCTCGAAGACGAGGACACCGGCGAGGTCGTGATGACCCGCGTCGCCTGCAAGTTGCTGGATGATACGACGTGCCATTGTTCGCTCTACCCTAAGCGGCACAATTACGTGCCCGAATGTATCATTCTGACGCCAAAGACGATTGAAGACAACATGTACTGGCTGCCCCAAACTTGCGCCTATCGCCTTGTTTATGAAAGTAAAAACCTGTTCCACTGGCACCCTTTGGTGTCGGGTGATCCGCAGTCTGTGCATGACGCTGGCGTGTCCGTTCAGGGCCTCACGATATCTGAGGCCAACACCCCGGAAGACGACTGGGAAGACCACATCATTGAGGAGCCATTATAATGTTTTTCGCATCCGACAACTCCGGCCCTGCCCACCCAAAAGTGATGGACGCGATGATGCGCGCCAACGAAGGATACCGTTTCGGATACGGTGCAGACCCTGAAATGGACCGCGTGACGGCGATGATCCGCGATCTGTTCGAAGCGCCAGAGGCCGCCGTTTATCTGGTTGCCACAGGCACGGCGGCCAATTCAATCGCGCTTGCGACGTTGTCGGATCCTTGGCAGACAATTTTCTGCACCAAGCTGTCCCACATCAATGAAGACGAATGCAACGCACCTGAATTTTACTCGGGCGCAAAGCTGACGATGGTCAAAGACGAAAACGCCAAGATGACGCCCGCAACCTTGCGCGCTGCGATGTCGGCCGAAGAAACCCGCGGCGTGCATGGCCCCCAACGTGGCCCAGTGTCGATCACGCAAGTCACTGAAAAGGGTACGGTTTATACCCTGGATGAGATCAAAGCGCTGACAGAAATTGCCAAAGAATTCGGCGTTGCGACCCATCTTGACGGTGCGCGGTTTGCCAATGCCATCATCGGCTTGGGGTGCACGCCTGCGGAAATGACATGGAAGGCAGGCATTGATTGTGTCTGCTTTGGCGGCACCAAGAACGGGTTGATGGGCGTCGAAGCGGTCGTCTTTTTCGACCCAAAACACGCTTGGGAATTCGAACTTCGCCGCAAACGGGGGGCGCATCTATTTTCAAAACACCGCTATCTATCCGCCCAAATGGAAGCGTATTTGACAGATAACCTTTGGCACGATCTTGCGAGCAAAGCGAACGCATCCGGCCAACGCCTCGCCGACGGGTTGCGCGGATCAAACGTCGTGACGTTTCCGTACCAGCCCGAAGCAAACCTGATGTTCTTTGAAGCCCCACGCGCGTTGCACAAAAAGGTGCAGGCGGCAGGTGCGCAATACTATGTCATGGGGTCATTGGACGGGGACGACGACGAAATGGTCCTTGGCCGTCTTGTCTGTGATTGGTCCGTGGGGTCGGACGGCGTGGATGAATTCCTCGCCGCCCTGAAGGCTTAAAATTCGCCAGACAAATGACGGTCCAGATCGTTCAACCGGTCTTGGCCCCAGAACCGTTCATCCTTGTCCGAGATAAAGAATGGCGCGCCGAAGACGCCCTTCGCGACCGCCTCTTCCAGGTTGCGCGCATAGGTGTCGGCCCCTTCCAGCAACCCGCTGTCTGCGAGCGCGGGATCAAACCCTGTTTCTTCCAGACACGCACGGATCACGTCGTCTTCTGCGATGTTTTTGTCGTCCGCCCAGCAGGCTTTGGTCAGCGCCTGCACCAACGCGCCGACATTTCCACCAGCGTTTTGCGCGGCAATGATCGCGTAGGATAACGGGGCAATGTTGGTGGGCCAATGGGCAGGTTTAATTGTGAACGGCAAATCCGTGACAAGTGCGCGGCGGCGCATGTCCTGAAGGCGGTATTCTTGACGGTTCACATGGCGCTGACCCGGTGGAATGCCCCCCGTTTCCCCAAACAGCCCCATGATATCCAGCGGTTTATACGTCACCGTCGCGCCGTGCTTTGCGACGATTTTTTCAAACTCCGGACCCGCGAGGTATGTGAACGGTGAAATCGTCGCGAGGTAATAGTCGATATGGGCCATTTGGCTCTCCTTTAGGGGCGGTCATTTGTTGGTGAGACCCCACGGTCGTGCTACGCAGTGTCAACGCTGCGAATCTGTCATCCGGGGATCATTGACACATGCCAAATCTTATCGAACCAAAACTCATTTCCGGTAACGCGAATATGCCGCTCGCCAAGGCCGTTGCAAAACGGATGTCGATGCATCGTGGCGTGAACGTCGGCCTTGTGGATGCGCGGGTTGAACGGTTCAACGACGGTGAGATTTTTGTCGAAGTCTATGAAAACGTGCGCGGCGAGGACATGTATGTCATCCAACCGACGTCTAACCCCGCCAACGATAACTTAATGGAATTGTTGATTATTTCGGATGCACTACGCCGTTCGTCCGCCGCACGTATTACGGCAGTCATCCCTTATTTCGGCTATGCCCGCCAAGATCGCCGATCTAAGGCACGCACACCGATCACGGCCAAACTGGTCGCGAACATGATGGTTGAAGCGGGCATCGAACGGGTCCTGACCCTTGATTTGCATGCCACCCAAATTCAGGGCTTCTTCGATATTCCCGTGGATAACCTTTATGCGTCACCGGTCTTTGCGCTTGATGCGATGCATCACTTCAAAGGCCAGATGGAAGACGTCATGGTTGTGTCACCCGATGTTGGCGGCGTGGCCCGTGCCCGCGATTTGGCGCAGCGCATCGGCGCGCCTTTGTCCATCGTCGACAAGCGCCGTGGTAAACCCGGTGAAGTTGCTGAAATGACAGTGATTGGTGACGTCAAAGACCGCGTTTGTCTGATTGTCGACGACATCGTCGATACGGCCGGAACACTGTGTAAGGCCGCGGAAGTATTGATGGAACACGGCGCGAAAGAAGTGCATTCCTACATCACCCACGGCGTGTTGTCGGGCCCTGCGATTGAACGGGTCAGCAAATCTGTGATGAAGAACCTTGTGATTACCGATACGATCCTGCCCACGCAGGCCGTTCTGGAGTGTAAGAACATCCGCATCGTTCCGACAGCGCCGATGTTTGCCCAAGCAATTATGAACACATGGAACGGCACATCCGTGTCATCGCTGTTTGATCACAACACGCTCCAGCCGATCTACGAAGGGATGTATTCCGGCCTGTAATCGGCCCTAATACACATCCCAATCATCGGCCTGACGCAGTTCCCCAATGGCTTGCCATGCGACGCGCACGCGGGCGATTTTGCTATCGCCCCATGTGCGGAACACGATCGCGAAACCGTCTTCTGTGATGTCTTCGGCTTGGACGTCCGCGCGCATGTTTGCGCTGTTGGACATATCCAACATCGACAGGTTGACCTGCACCACCGGTGTGCTGCGAAAACTTTCGGAAAATTCAACGTGCGCACAGGTTTTGCGGGCACCATCGCCCGTCCACATGACACCGTCATGTTCAAAGTCGGAGAATAAAACCACGTCCCCGTGGTCCACCCCGATCAAATGGTTTCGCATCCGTTTCATGTCAATCACTCGCCGTGCAGCAACGACGCACCTTCGTTCAATACGATAACCATACCCTTAAATCGGGGCATATTTAAGCCGTGATCGGATCAGGATTGTGTCCGGGTGCACAACCGAAGGATCAAAGGGATCAACGACATTGTCAGGACGGCCCCAATCAAGAACGGTGCGCCCGGGAAATAGACGCCCGTGTCGTCCACGAAAGCCTCAAACACGCCGGTCATGAACAGCGGTGCAAGGAAGGCGGCGATGGACGACAGCGACGCGATGACGCCCTGCACAACACCCTGCTGATCTTCGCCAACGGTGTTGGACGAAACCGCAGTCAGCAATGCAGGCACAAGGTCTGACAATGCCGCAAAAATCAGGACGATAATCAGGGCTGTTACGGTCGAAATCAGCCCAAAGCCGACGAACCCGATCAAGGCGGATGCGATACCAATTTGCAGCGTTCGGAATTCCCCGATGCGTTTGATCAAGACGGGCATCAGGCCGGCCTGCACTCCCGCCAACATGACCCCGTATCCCGCCAAAGACACACCGATCAACAGCGTTGACCAGCCAAACAATTCACGCGTAAAGAACGCCCAAAGCGTCGGATACACCATGTTCGCAAATTCGAAAACAAACAAACATATCAACGGAATAGCGAGGCCGGGAATTTTGAAGGCCTTAAAAATCGTGCTGAACGGGTTGAGGGCGCGTCGCCCGAAGGCGCGGCGTTTCTCGCGTGGCAAGCTTTCGGGAAGGACGAACAATCCGAACACCACATTGGCCGCTGACATGGCCGCCGCAATCCAGAACGCGGCCGTTATATGCCACTGTGCTGCGATGCCCCCGATCGCGGGGCCGAGGACAAATCCGACACCAAACGCAGCCCCGACCATCCCGAACCGCGCGGAGCGGTCTTCTTTGCTGGAAATATCCGCAATATAGGCCGTGGCAGTGGTGTAGGTCGCGCCCGCGACGCCTGCGAGGATACGGCCAATCAACAGCACCCAAAACACATCCGCCAAGGCCATAATGACATAATCAATCACGAGAACGAACAGCGCTACGATCAGCACAGGTTTTCGCCCGTAAGCATCAGATAAACTTCCGACAATCGGCGCAAAGATGAACAATGCACCCGCATAGGACGCCATCAAAACCCCCGCCCAAAGCGCACCTTCGCCGGTGCCGCCTGCCCCAACACGATCCATCAAATCGGGCATGATCGGGAACACCAGACCAATGCCAATGGCGTCGATCATCAGGGTGATCAGGATGAAGATATAGGCGCGGTTTTGCATCCCGCCACGTGACGTGTTTGGGTGGCAACTGGCAAGCGCTAAAAGGGTGGCATGGTGACACCCGTGGTCAGCACACCGAAACGGCACGCTGCCCCAAAGATCCGCGATTCTCGGATCCAGCCGCCGAAATTCGCAAAACACCCCTGATCGCCTTTATTTTATTGGGTCCAAAATTGTAAACAAAAGTTGACATATCTTTTGCTCCAGCTACTCTATTTTCAACGAACGCCTAAAAACTGCGCAGCCACGCATACCTAGCGCGTTGGGAGGGGAACTATGGGAAATCGGAAACAATCCGCGACGGGATTGGACGAGCGCCGCTATATCAAGTCACAATCTGAGCTGCGGACACTCAAGTCGCGGCTCCCTGATAGGGCGGTGGAACAGCTCGCTCGCGAAGTGATCTTGCGGCTTGCGGACCGTGAACAAGACCTGCCTGTTCAATCCCTCCATGACGAGGATATCGAGGAACTGTGCCACGCCTTGCTGTCCAAGGATGATCGCGCAGGTGCGAAATACATCGCAGATTTACGCGTAGACGGGGCCGCGACCGAAGCGGTTTACTTGACATATCTTGCAGGTGCGGCGCGTATGCTTGGCACGTGGTGGGAAACTGACAAAATTCCCTTTACCGCCACCGCGCTTGGAACCACACGGATGTACGCGATCATGCGGGCGTTGCGGTACGAATTCCCCCTGACCGACGATTCAACGGTGCGGTCTGCGGTCTTTGTCGCGGTGCCCGGTGAAACGCACGTCCTTGGCGTTCGAATGGCCGCAGATTTGTTCAGAAAAGACGGATGGGATATCGATCTTTTGGTGGATCAGTCTCACGACGAGCTGGTCGCAAATATCAAAACGTCTAATACACTGCTGATCGGCGTTTCAGCCAGTGGCGCGAATGCCATTGAACCCTTGTCCAAACTGGTCGTAGCACTGCGTGTCAGTAACCCAAAGGCGCATATCATCGTCAGCGGCAATATCGTTGATGCCGCGAAAGAGGCGATTGACCTACTCGGGGCAGATGCGGTCGTCAACAGCGTGGAAGATGCACGACAGGCGATGACGGCGCTGTGGGACGATGCCACAAGAGCGGCGCGGGACCAGACGTAAACAGCACCTATCCAACGAAAAAAGGCGCCCCAATCTCTGGGGCGCCTTTTTCAATTCTATACCGCTGGCTTAAGCGATCGACGCTGCCAACTCAGTCATTGCGTTGCGGACCATGTCGGCCTCATCAGCGCCATTGCCAGACGCTTTCGCGGTCTCAAAGGCGGCTGTTGCATCTGCAATCAGCTTTTCCATCTGCTCGGCCGTGGCCTCAGCTTTTGGAAAGGCTTGTTCGGCCAATACGGACACGCCCGCACCGCTGATTTCAGCGAACCCACCGGATACGATGTAATCCTCAACGCCACCCGCATGGGTGACGGACAGGATGCCAGGGCGCAGGGTGGTAATGGTCGGGGCGTGATCGGCCATAGCCGTCATGTCCCCGTCCGCACCGGGAATCTGCACCTCGGTCGCGTCCATCTGCGCCAAGCGGCGCTCAGGAGAGACAAGATCGAATTTGAAGTCTGCCATTTTATAGGCTCCCTAAGTTCGAATTAAGCTGCGTCTGCGGCCATTGCTTCGGCTTTGGCGATCACGTCTTGAATGCCACCAACCATGTAGAACGCACCTTCTGGAAGGTGGTCATATTCGCCATCAACAACTGCTTTGAACGATGCGATTGTGTCTTCCAAAGGCACCTGAATACCGTCAGCACCTGTAAAGACCTTCGCCACGTCAAACGGCTGGGACAAGAAGCGTTCGATCTTACGCGCACGTGTCACGGCCATTTTGTCGTCTTCTGACAATTCGTCCATGCCCAAAATCGCGATGATGTCCTGCAAGGATTTGTAACGCTGCAAGATCTGCTGAACGTCTGTGGCAACCTTGTAGTGCTCGTCGCCGATGATCAGCGGGTCAAGCAGACGCGATGTGGAACCAAGCGGGTCAACGGCAGGGTAAATACCCTTTTCCGAAATCGCACGGTCCAGAACGGTTGTCGCATCAAGGTGCGCAAACGATGTCGCTGGCGCGGGGTCGGTCAAGTCATCCGCAGGCACGTACACGGCCTGAACCGAAGTGATCGAACCTCCCTTTGTCGAAGCAATACGTTCCTGCATCGCACCCATGTCTGTCGCCAGTGTTGGCTGGTAGCCAACGGCGGATGGGATACGACCCAAAAGCGCGGACACTTCGGAACCGGCCTGTGTGAAGCGGAAGATGTTGTCGACGAAGAACAAAACATCAGAACCCGTGTCATCGCGGAACTGTTCCGCAAGGGACAGACCGGTCAGGGCGATACGCATACGCGCACCTGGAGGCTCGTTCATCTGGCCGTAGACCAGTGCGATCTTTGACTCTGGCAGGTTATCAGGAACGATAACGCCGGATTCGATCATCTCGTGGTAAAGGTCGTTGCCTTCACGCGTACGTTCACCAACACCCGCGAACACGGACACACCGGAGTGGACCTTTGCGATGTTGTTGATCAATTCCATAATAAGAACTGTTTTGCCAACGCCGGCACCGCCGAACAGACCGATTTTACCACCCTTTGTGTAAGGCGCGAGAAGGTCGATGACCTTGATGCCTGTCACGAGGATTTCTGTCGCTGTAGACTGGTCTTCGAACTTTGGCGCGTCACCGTGGATGGAGCGGCGTGCGTCTGTAAGAACCGGACCTTGTTCGTCAACGGGGTCGCCCGTGACGTTCATAATGCGGCCCAATGTTGCGTTGCCGACGGGAACCATAATTGGCGACCCCATGTCGGACACCTCTTGACCACGAACGAGGCCCTCGGTGGCGTCCATCGCAATTGCGCGGACTGTGTTTTCGCCAAGGTGCTGCGCGACTTCGAGCGTCAACGGCTTACCGTTGTTGCTTGTTGTCAGGGCATTCAGGATCGCAGGCAGGTCGCCCGTAAACTGAACGTCTACGACCGCGCCGATCACCTGTGTGATTTTGCCAGTTGCTTTAGCCATTTTCTGTCTCCGGTTCTCTTACAGCGCTTCCGCGCCGGAAATA
>TARA_B110000977_G_scaffold181706_1_pt1 | contig 14286 bp, 5 predicted proteins | sample TARA_B110000977 | Tara Oceans TARA_B110000977 (sample SAMEA4397798) | marine metagenome | biome: Polar Biome; feature: [SRF] surface water layer (ENVO:00010504); material: water (ENVO:00002006), including particulate matter (ENVO:01000060) such as... | depth 5 m | reverse complement strand
GGGATGATCGTTTATTGACCGTCAACCGTTTCCTCGACAGTCCTGAAGAGATCGTCTCGATTGGCGTTGCTGCTTGCAACTGCAGCATGCGAGGACTCGTCCAAACAAATAGGGCTGAGATTGATTTTGGATTTGGGTATTACTGCCTCTCGAGAGCGTTCCCATCCTCGGTTGGTTAAAGCAATTGCTAGCTATTTAAGGCTATTCAAGACGATTCGCATCGTGCGTGCGCAATTTATCTTGATCTCCTCGTTTCTGTATTTGCTTCCTTCACCTCTCCCCTCCGCACTGTGAATGGGGACAGAGCGTTTTTTTTTTCTTTTTTCGGAGCGTTTGATAATTCACTTTGCGCTCTTGGCCTCTTGCCATATTTTCGAGCTCGGGTTGCCAACAACGGTACTCTCGGAACGTGAGATGCGTGACGGCAGACCTTGGTTCCCGCGACACGTGTCGTGGGAACAAACGTGTAGGATGGGTCGAGGGGACGAGGCGTCGCGTCCTAGAGCTGCACATGTAGCGCACATGATATCTGCGCGGGTGCGTCTTGTGTCCCGGTGCTGTCGCGACAACGATGTCACTCGGCACTTTCTCATTCGCTCGTTCTCTGCTCTTCTCCCACTTACACTGGGACCCCTACCCTTCCTAAACCCACTATACTCCACAGATGGACGCTTTCACAGAGAATCTGCAAAGCGCGAGGAAATATAACAATGTGATAACCACGATGCTGCAGAATGAGCTGGATATCCCCCATGGCGTTGGTTCGCCTGGACGGGCACCCGACTTGTCGTCACGGAAAAACGCCAACAACACTGAACTCTTGAGGGATGTGACAGGAAGCTCAGGGTTGAGGCCACGATACTCATCCGAATTGAATGTCGCGCGTCCTGGGATATCCTCACAAAAGGCCAACATTCTCGAAGATGAGATTGAACGCTTGCAGCGTGACGTGGAGCGCCACCGTGAGGTGGAGGCTGAACTCGAGGCGGCAATGTCAGCTGCCGCCGAGGCTTGGTTGCGCGACACCGCGAAAAAGAGCGCCGAACCAGATAAGCAGGTTGAGGTTGAGGATGCGAGACTCACGGCTGCTATGGAGGCAAGCGCTCATCTGAAAGATAATCTCGCGGTTGAGGTTCAATTCCGAGGGTTGGCTGAAGAGGGACTTGCGATGACGCGGAAAGAACTCGACGCTGCGAGCAATAAACTAGTCGCGGCGGCTGAAAAGGGAGAACACCTTATTCGTCGAATAGCTACGTTGGAGGCGGACCTCGAGACTCGGAACCTGGAGGCTGACGAGCTCAGGGCAGAGCTTGATGTTTCAAGAAACCAACAGGCATCGACATCAGCTCCAGTGATGGATGATTCCAAGGCTACTGCGGAGGCATCCGGGTCAGCGGAACTCGAAGAAGCTTTACAAGCGAAACAAATGGCCGACGCGCAGACATCGATGCTGCGTTCTTGTTTGGAGGACACCGAGGAACTCTTGGATGAGTCAAGGTCCAAGGCGAGCCTGCTTGAAAAGAAGCTGCAGGCTCTCAAGTCTGAAACTCCAACAGGAAATGAAGACGAGATCGAGCGACTTCGAAATCAAGCAGCTGAAGCAGAGAGCAGAGCGAGCGCTGCTGTGCAAAGGGCGAAAGACGCGGAGTTTGAGGCAAACCTCGCTAAAGAAGGAGCACAAAAAATGCGGCTTGCCGCTGAAGCCGAGCGCGACTCTGCAGTCTCTGCCATGGAGGTAGCTCTGGAAGAGGCAAACAAGAAACTACACGCAGCAGAGATTTCTGGTGCATCTTTTGGAGATGTCAAGGATGAGTCGGGCTCGAGTGCGGCTGTGCGAGTTGCGTCGTTGACGAACAAACTCGCACAGCTAAAGACGAACCTGGCTTCCGCGGAACGCAGAGTTGTGGAGAAAGAAACTGAGGTTGCTGAGTTACGCGCAAGATCTGGAACTCAAGCTCATCGAAATGGGAGTGTAGACTTAAATTCGGAAGCTTCACAGGGTGAATCGTCCTCAGAACAGGTCGACGTCACGGCTGCCGGGAATCGAGCAGAAGCTTTGCAGGAGGTCAAATCCCTGACGCGTTCGTTGCAAGAAGAACGCGCCGGTGTGAAAGTGCTTGTCGATAACGCTGCGCATGCTGCTAAACACTCCGAAGCACAACTCAAAACCCTCAACGAGAAGCTCGAAAACGAGCTGCGCGAGTCAAAACGGCTGACAGCTGAGCTTGCAGCTTCACAATTGCGCGTTTCTCACACGCAATCTGACGCTCAAGTTGCCGCGCGTTCGTCTGCTGAAGTCGAGTCCAAGGTGGCAGAGCTTGAGACGTCGCTGGCTGCATTTCGGTTGGAAGCAGCGGCAGCATTACAGCGTAAAACAGATGAACTTATAGAAGTGTCGCGTGCGTCAGCTGAAATCGAGGCAAGCAAGCAAGTTGCAGACGGCGAGATTCAGAGGCTCAACGAGGCTCTACTTGAGCAGAAAAAGATGTTAAGTGACGAAAGTTCATCATCATCGTCGGAGGTTATGAAACTGCGTGAATCGCTCGCTGAATCAGAAGCTTCAAGGCAAAGCTTAAGACTTGTTGAGACTGATATGAAGATGAAACTAGAGAATGCGGAGACCTCTACTGTGGAACGAGAGGCTGAGTATGCTGCAAAACACGAACAGCTCACTGTGAAGCTTGTGAAGTCGGAGGAGTCCTTGCAGGCGGCGTGCGCCGAGACGGCAAAGATGGAGTGGTCTGTTTCGGAGTTGAAGTCTCAACTCCAAATAGATGAGTCTAGGGCTCTGAGTAAGCAGGCTGAAATCGACAAGCTAAATTCGTCGCTTTCGAAAAGCCGGACGAAGGCTTCGGATGAGAGAGCCTCTGCATTACAAGAATTCAGCGACAAACAGGCGGCTTCTGATGCCAAATTTGTTATTTCTGAGCAGGAATGCGCTGATCTTCGGGGCGAACTCGCGGTTGCACAACTATCTGTAGAACAATTTTCTGACGCTGCTGATTCTGCGAAGCGACGAGTTGACCAACTCTCGTCTAATTCAACATCCATGTCACAAAAGATTGTTGAGTTGGAATCCAGGTGTAACGAAGCTGAAGATCGCGCGTCAAAAGCAGAAAGGGCGCTTTCGGCATTTAAAGAGGAATCGAGGATTACGCTCAAGCTCAAATCTGAGGAGCTCGTCGTCGCGTCGTACGCGATCTCACAAGCTGAAGATGCAAAGGCTGAGATTGAGGATAAACTCAAATCGCTTAAGGTGATCGTATCGAGGGATGAACGTCATGCAGCTGATGAGACGCTCCGCCAACAGGTTGTTGAGCTTCGCGAAGCGCTTTCAGAGGCTCTGGATGCGCAAGCCGGTCAACAATCGACGCAAACAGAATTTAGACTTTTGCTGGAAGCCACGGAAGCTGCCACCGCGGACCGTGAAAGTGAGTTTGAGCTTCAATGCAAACGCTTTCAGGACCAACTTGAAAGTGCTGAACTACGAGCGCAAGAACACCTGGTTGACAATGCAAAGATGGAGTGGGCAATGTCGATACTTGAAACGCGTGTACAAACAGAACTATCGCGCGCTTCCGCAAAACAGGACGAGATCGATGGGTTGTTGAAGCAAGTTCAAGAGCTCAATTTACAGGTGGAGACGACTAGGGCCGGGGCTGATGAAAGGGTCTCAGCATGTGAGTCAGAGACATTCGAACTAAGAGAACTGCTCGAATCTAGTCGTCGCGAACTTCAAGCAGCTCAGGAGGCATCAGCTCAGCTTGCTGGTGAATTGACCTCTGCTAGCCTTCAACGCGAGGAGTCGGCGAAGACAGTGGCGCGTCTCACCAGCGAAGTCGAGTCCAAACGCACTATCGCGGAAGGGCAGGTTACAGAAGTTGAGGCTGCCCTCTCCGCGTTCCGGATTGAGGCGAATGATACTTTGGAATCTAAGACAGCAGAAGTGCTTTCGGCGACACTCGCTGCTGCAGATGCTCAGACGGCGAAGAAATCAGCAGACGCGGAGGTTCAGCAATTGAAGGGTGTCGTGCAGAAATACGAAGAAGACAAGTGTCTTGATTCTGCGATAAAAGCAGAAGTTACTGAGCTTCACGATGCCCTCAGGGATGCCTTAGATGCCCAAAAAGGTCAGCAATCTTCGCTAACTGAGTTGAAGCTTCGTTTGGAAGCTACTGAAACATCTACTGCGGAACGAGAAGCTGAGTATGCCGCGAAATACGAACAGCTTACCGTGAAGCTTGCGAAGTCGGAGGAGTCCTTGCAGGCGGCGCACGCCGAGACGGCAAAGATGGAGTGGTCTGTTTCGGAGTTGAAGTCTCGACTCCTGGTGGAAACCACCAAGCTGAAAGATGCCCAAGATCGGGGTTCTTCGTCCTCTACCAAGCTTTTGGAAGCTGAGCAGGAAGTTATAAGCACTAAAATGGAACTTGCTGAAGCTAAGCGACTCTCGGAGCACTCTGTGGTTGATCTCGAAAACGTTCGGCGACGGTTGGAAACTCACGTCGCTTCGGCGGTGCAGCTCGAATCCAAGTGCGCGGATGCAGAGCAGCGAGCATCAAACGCTGAAGTAGCACTTCTGGCCTTCAAACGTGAAACGATGCTTCTCGTGGAGAAACAGATTGAAGACATCACGGCGGCTAAGCACTCCAACGCCGAACTGATGCACGCCGACTTTCAGAAGACGGCGACAGTCGCCCTGGAGAGTAAAACAGCCGAGCTCGCGTTGGCCACGCGTGCCGCGGCGGTGGCGGATTCCGCGAGTGGGTCGTCGATTGGGAACATCGACAGAGTTAAACAAATGTTAGCCAAGGTTGCAGAAAATGCCGCCAGTGCTGCTGAACTCAGGGTCTCCGCGGTTAGGCGGGAATTCGCAACGGAAATCGATCGTTTGAGGGAACTCCTCGCCGAGGCAACTGACTCGCGCGCTTTGGAAGTTGAAATCTCGAGCCTCCGTGCTGAACTGGAACGCGCAAGGGAGGCTCACGTATTGCAGACGGCTTTACACGACGATTTGCGTGCGCAACTAGATGGAATCCAAGGACTTTACGAAGCCCACGAGTCTACCGCACGAGAAGAGACGTCCATTCTGCGCGATCGTCTCGAGGAGAAGGACCGAACTTTGCTCGAGTCAAGGCACAAACGTGTTGCCGCTGACGCTGAGATTTCTCGCCTCGAAGCGAAGTGCAAAGAGCTGGAGATTGTCAACGAGGCGGCTAGTGGTGCATTGACTGCTGTATCCAGCGAAACGCAGATTTTCATGACCGCCCACATCAACCGAGCGACAGAGGCGACCGAACGCGCAACGCAGATGGCTTCGTCGACTGCCGCCGCGCACGCGGAAGTCGCTCTTCTGAAAACACGTTGCGTTGAACTTGAACGTCTTCTCGAGTCTGAGCAGACCCTTTTCGCCGCCGACAAGGAGACCCTCGCGCAGGCTCTCGCCGAACAGACAGTCCTTGCGATGTCGGCTTCTGATCGAGCTTCCCTTCTCGAGGCGTCGAAGAACTCTATGGATTCCGAGTTACGGCGCGTCAAAGTGCGCTGTGCTGAACTGGAGCAGGCGTATGACTGCGACGAAGTCCAACGTCTGGTTACTGAGATTCAGAACCTTCAACGCGATCACGCCGAAAGCGTGTTCGAGACACTCAAGGAACAGTTGAAGCTCGTCGCCGCGGCGGCGGAGAAATCGAATGACCTAAATAAACGTCACGTATACGAGTCACAGGCTGCAATGCGTCTCGCTGAATCAGAACACGACGTGTCCCGTAACCAGAGCGCTCTTCTGGCGGAGGAGATATCAATCGCGCGCGCTAACGTCGCCGCGCTCAGCGCGGTGAGAGATTCGCTTGAAACCGAGCTGGCTGCCAAGGAAGATATCGTGGTCAACGCAAACAACGCTCGCGACCAGGCGATTGACGAAGCGCAGGATCTTCGTCTTCAGCTTGCAGACTTGCAGCGCGACACTCACAAGCTCGAGATGGATGCCATAACAAAGCTAGAAGAGCTCTCCGGGGAGGCGCAAGTGAGTGCCGTGTCGTCCGAGGAGCTTCAGACAGAGCTCGTGGAGATAAAATCGCGGGCTGAGAGCGCGGCGCGCGACGCGAAGCTCGCGAGAACAGAGTTGGAGGCAAAATTAAGGGCTTCCAGTGCGGAGCGTGAGGCAGCACGTACCGAGGTTCAGCGGCTCTCCACGGAATTGGAGAGATACGCCGCGGGACGTGCTGGCAACGTTGAACGAGCAAAGGAAGAGTTGCGGGAGGAGACTGAACTCATGATGCGGGGCGCGCAGGAGGAGGTTACGAAAGCGCTGATGGAAAGCGAGCGCTTAAAGCGACGTTTGAGAGCGTCCGGTGCGCGTGTCGCGCAGCTCATAAACGAAATCATACGCCTACAGAAGCACGAGCACGCGCTGCACGCAATCCTAGGTGCAGCTGAAGCGTGACGAAAAATAGACTAGTCTAGTTTAATATAGCAACTCATTAAAACTCGACACCTTGAGACGGTGGAACCAACAGCGTACCCGAGTTCCATCCCTCTGTGCTACACACCTGCGGCTCTCTTCGCGCAGCCACCCAAATATCCTCCATGCGTGGTTTGATATCACGCACCGCGAGCCATCGCGGGTCGAGCTGCTTGGTCACCATTCGCTTCGCAGTCTTCGGCGGTTCCTGGGGGATAGCCGTCAAGCCTTCGAATCGTCGCCCGTTTCGCGGCAGCGAAAGGTCCATGTTCGCCGCAGCCATCGCCCGCACGTGCGTGTCCGCCACCGCCGCCGCCTCTTTCTTCCCAGTCAAGCCTAGCGGCGCCATGTGATGCTGCAGCTCGGCATCCTTATCGAACACAGCAAACGGAATGAGTGCGTTGCGGTGCAGCAAAGGCCTCGACGACATCAACGACGGCTTTGCTAAGTCTGTCTCAGCTCCGGTCACGCCGCCGAGCATGTCGTCGTGGTCAAAATCATCCAACTCTTCCTCGTCATCCTCGTCAGAATCGTCCATTTCCGGCGCTTTCGCCATAACCTTCGCAGCCATCTTCGCCACTACCCGTGTGGCGCGCTCAGATGGCGTGGTATCTGGCGCGTGATGGTACTTCCCAGAGCGGGAAAACGCCGGGCGCCTCACGCCCGTTTCCTTTGACCTCTCCATGGGTTTCGTTTTCGCGGAAGGCGTCGGCGGCGGCGCCGCGCGAGGCTCGTGCTCTGCCGCGGAAGCGTCATCCAAATCAGACCTGGAAACCTGGAATTCACCCACATCGCTTACGAACCGAATACCTGAGCCGTCCCTGTTCGTCTCTGACGGCAGCGGGCCGTGGCCGAGCGGTTGCGGGGGAATATCCGCGCCCAAACCTTGCTCTCGAAGCAGCGCGGTGACAGACGGAGTCAACCTGCTTTCGAACATCCGGGGCGCACCCGCAGAGCTACACACCATCGCAAGGTCAACAGTCACCAGTGACCGGCTGTATTCACACCCAACAACTCCGCTAGTGTACGACACGGTCGCGATCGAAGTCCAGTGCTCTGTTTCGAATAAGCGCACTTCGCCCTTCCCCGCGTGGTGGGACTCTCCCGAACCCGCGAGAAGCGACGCCCCGTCGCCGCGGAACGAAACGTGCGAGATTTCCATGCCAGCCATGTGGTGCGACACCGACGCAGCGCGCCAGCCGAAATCCGTGGAGTTCCCCGACGCGTCCGCGGTCCAAGTGTACACCACGCCGTCCGCAGAACCGGCGGCGAGGAGTTGCCTGGTGTCGTTCGCCGGCGCGCTCCACGTGGCGAGCGCGGTTAGAGGCGCGGGAGCGTCGCCCGGAGTCATTCTGTGTAACATGCGCAGCCGCGGATCGTCACTCACCTGCCACACACGCACCGAGCCATCGTTACCAGAGGACATTACGCACGTGGCGCTCGCGATGGCCACGGCGCGCACGCCGCCTCGGTGCGCGGCGCTGATGCTGCCCACTTTTTCGCCATCCGCCACGCGCCACACCGCGAGGGAGCCGTCTTCAGCTCCCGAAACCACCATCGTGCCATCTGGGGAGACTTGGAAGGCGGAGACCGCAGCATTGTGCGACCCGAATAGAAACACCATGCTGCCAGTCTCGCCGCCGTCAGCGGGGAGAGTGGAGTACAGGAGATTCGGCGAGCCCATCTGCGAAATCAGCACGGCGCCCGCTTGTTGTTTGGGGATGAACTCAAACTGACGCCACGCGCGGTGCACGGGCTTGAGTTCGCCATCCTTGGCCTCGGTGTGCAGCTGAAACCGCTCGACACCGCTTCCCGTACGACCTCCTGTGCGCATGGAGCGAACGATCCCCCCTCGCTCGACCGCGGCTGCGTGGCGCCGGTCCTCCGGGTCCAATCTGGCGCAGTCTAAACGGGTCTCGCCGAGGGCAGCCAAGGGCTTTTCCGCCACGACGCCGCCTCGAAGACCAGCCGTGGAGGCGGCATCGTCGACGCGCGAGCGGTCATCGAGCCTCGGGGGGAGGCGTACGAGCCACGTGTGGCTCATCGTATCGCGTGCGCTGGACCTGCGTCCGCGTCGCGCGAGGCAATGCCGAGTCTCGATTTGAAAAAAATATTACAACGACTCTTTCGCTTGTTGGACTTGACGACAGGTGAGTTCAAAAACGGCATTTCTAAAAAAATACATTACAATCAGTCTCCCCCATTCAGTTGTCTCCCTGCGCCGAGTCGTTGAACTCCGACTGTCCCGAGTCCGACCCGGTGTCGTCTATGACGATTTCTACATTATTTTTCTCCCAGTCCGCTTCCGACCCCAGCGCCTCTTCCCGGGCGAGCTTCGCGTTTTTCTCCGCGGCTCTTTTGCTTTTCGCGTCCCACCGCCACATCAAAATCAATGCGCGACAGAACCGAAACCCTAACCACGCCTCGATGCACAGCACGTGCCATACAATCAAGAGAACCGCGAAAACCGCCATGGTTGCGTGGGCTTTATCGTGACAACTCCCGTCCATATTCAGGATCAAGAAACTCGCGACTGTGATGCCCGAGCGCAAGGCTGCGTTAAGATGCGCGTCGTCGTTGTCGCAATATATTCGCGTGGAGTACACATTCATGTTATACATGGAAATCGAGAACAGCGCGAGGACGGCGAGGAGGGCGATGAAACGCCCGAAATACCGCACATTTCGCACGGTGCGTGATCCAAAGTCCGTGGTTTCACACGCCGGGCCAGGTGCCGGCGATTGGACGTCAGCGCCGAACGCGGCGAGGTTCATATTTCTCTTGTCAAAACCGTCGGTTTTGGTTTGGTTTTGGTTTTCAAATCGCAACCGGGTCTTCGCCGAATAGTCTCTGCCTACCAGCGCCGACGGTTCGGGCACACCCGTATCCGAAAAGTCTATAAGTTTGTGGTACAACTCCATGAGTCCACCGCGTCGCATCTCCGGGTCCTGTACGAACTTTTCTGCGACCTCCGCGATGTTGACGCTCGGTTTGCTCTTCGACCCGACGGCTAAACGCAACGCGGTGACCTCCAACTGAAGCTTTTCGTTTTGCAATCTCAGCGCTTCGTTTTGCATTTTCAATGAGTAATTGTCGTCGCGTAAAGCATCGTAATCAACCAAAACATTCATTAAATACGCGTCGTCGTCCGCCGCCAGGGTTTGTTTCGTTTTCTGCCAAGCCTCAACCGCGGCGTCAAACGCTTTGGTGTCTTTGGTGTCTTGTTTCTTCGCCGGGCCGCCAGTCTCCGTGACCATCGCGTCGTTCCCCGCAGCCATTCGCTGCAGCTTCACCAGCTCCACCGCCGCGAGCGTGTTGGTGGAAACAGGCGGGGGCTCCTCGCCTCGGTACGCCGCGTTCTGAATCTCCAAAGATCGCTTGTGCACCACGTCGCGCAAACCAGCGGTCAGCTGGCGCTTGCGCCTGACATTCGTAGCGTGGCACGCGCAAGCGCCACCGACGCACAGACAAACGCCGGAGCACTTTATTCGTGCGAGAAAGGCGTGTGATGCAGGAAAAAGGGGCGAGGGAAGGGTCAGTAATCGGCGCGAGTACTCGAATGGAATCACCCATCTCAACAACGTCGCTTGCGAATAAAAAGAGGGCAGAGCTTTCGCGCCAAAACCTCGGGAGCCTATGACGCGGAGAGTTCGTCGCAAGCGAGCACGCACCTTGGGGCATTTATCGTGCCAGTCCAAATACCCCGCGTCCGCGAGGCGTCCACCGCAGTCGGACCCGTGAAACCGCGTCCCGCACCCTCCGCATTGCATCGCCAGCGTGTTGTGTCCTCGGGAAAGGTTGCCACCGCATTTATGACATGTTCCTTTCCTGTCCTCGCCGTCCAAGATGACAGCGCATGTTTGCTGGGTGAGGAGCGAGAGTGCTGTGGAGTCACCACTGTTGAGTCCCATGGAGTCCCTGCTGTTTGTCGCCATCTTAAAGGCGTCACCAGGGCGAGCCTGGTGCGTAGATTTCTGTCTGTGGGGGGTTACCGCGGGCGAATTATTTTTGCGTCTCTTCAAAAAACGAAATAAACTGCTGGGCACCCCTCAAACAAACGGTATCTTTTGTCTTCGCATCTGGTAATGATACATCTGAAACGGTCACTCGCACTTGCGTACTCACCTCAACATCACGTGGTCACCCTTCGTCTCGCGCGAGGGTGAACGACATGGAGGAAGGCGCGGGTAATTCGCGCGCGACGACGATGTAGGCGCCAGAATCCAAATCGTTCATTCGATTCAACTGACGTTCGACCTGCCAATCAGCGCATTTCACTACAAAAATGCGGGATCACGGTCTATAGACCCTCGATTTGCCCCATATTAAGCCACGCGGATTCTCCTCCGATTTCCGAGACATCTTCGAAAGCCAAAAGGATCTCATCGTTTTTGTTATCCCCGCTGCTCCCGAAGGAGGGTCACTTGATCGACGCGCGCACGGCTTTAGCGCAGACTCGATCAGGACACGGCCAGGATGTATGGCGCGTGCACCGCGACGATCGGCGCGTCGTTCGGGGTGAAGTCGTCCTTATCCCTGCGTTCTCGTCGGTCCACGACTTTTCCTCTCCGGAATCGGCGCGTGTTTCCACGCGTCTCCATTCACTCAAACGCGGTGGGCCGCTTCATCCGCGCGGTCGAGGTGTTCGATGCCCCCACGCACTGCGTGGTGGAGTCTGGCGGGGATGAGAGCAACACGTACTATCAGTACTCGTTCGGGGATGAATCGCCCGGTGGCCTCGCGCGCCCCGACTTTGAAAGCGACGGTGTGAAGTTGTACATCTCAAAGTCGGCGTCGGCGGATAAGCGCGGCGAGTACGACGCGCCGGTTGCGGCGGAGGTACCCGCGACTGAACACGAACTGAAAACGAAAGTAAACGAAACCAAACCCATGGTGGACGTTAGGGCTCGCGTCGTGGGCGCCGTGACCGCGGCGAAGCGGGTCATCGATACCGCCGCGCGGGTAGCGGGGGATGTCGCGGCGGTTGAAAAGGTCAAGCCGGCGGTTGAAGCGACTGCGGAAGTCGCGCCGGTGGTTGAGCAGGCGACGTCGGTTGATCAGGCGAAGCGTGCTGATATACCCCCGTCACAACCTACCGTGTTTCCCGTGAACTCCGCGTCGACCATGCGGCACTGCGTGTATCAAGAAAACACAGGCGCCACGACGTATTGTTTCACGGAGGACGCTCCCACGAACGCCGTGAAGCCGGCGTTTGAAACCGCGGGAATCAAAGCGTACGCGAGACGCGGTGCCGCCGCCGCTGTGGTCGAAACCGTCAACGCGCCCGAGCCGTCTCCCGCGCCCCAGATCACGCCGATCACGGTACCGGAAACCCGCGCTGCAGAGCCCCCAAAAGCGCGCAACGTAGTTTCGAGCCCCGGGCCGGGCGTCGGCGGCGACGCGAGCGGCAAGAGCGGCGCCGCGGTGTTTGAGCGTGGCGTGGGTATCGCGGCGTGGCAGGGTTTGGAGATTGGATACGAAGTGAACGTGGTGCTGGAATTTCCTGTGACAAAAAGTGAGGCTCGCGCTGAGGCGCCCTTCGCGCCCGTCGCGGCGGCGCCAACGGCTTCTCCGGCGCCTGAGAAAAAAATATGGTTTGCCGAGCCGGTTACGTCCGCGCCTCGCGCGGGGCGGCAAACGCGCAGCGGCGCTGCGATTTTCGCAAACGGGCCGGGTTTCGTGACTTTCAGAGACGCAGTGACTGAAGTAAACTCGGTGTCTTCTGTGTCTTCTGACCCCAACGAGTTTACGTATGCGGGATCTTCTGTCCCAGCGTGCGAAAAGAAAACAGTCGCGCTGAAGGATGCGCGCTCCGTGAGCACGGGCGGCGTCGCGTTTTCGGGCGCTGGATTGGGAGCGGCGAGGTGGCGGCGACCGGCTGAAAAAACAGCGAGGGAAGGCGATACGGCTTTGAAACCGGATACAGATTTCGCAACCGTCGCGGTGTGGGCCGCGTGCGCCGTGCTTTTCGCGTTCAAGCTGCTGATCAACCCGGCGTAGTTGAAAAATAAAACGGAAATGGAAGCCAAGAAGTAGTAGTGGATAGTGTGATTTATTACATCACTGTCTGTCTGTCTTGATAATATATTTCATCAATATGCATAGGTTCTTCCTTATACGATAGTTACATTACTGCCCTCCTCCAGCCTATACCATTGGTCATCGCCGTTGAGACGGAAGATCCATCATCCTCGTCGTCGTCCCAAAACGTGTTCCGACAAAGTTTACGCCTTGAGGTACAGGTACCACGGTTCGTTATCCGTGGCTTCCTTCGCGGCTTGCACTCTGTCGCAGGTTTTCGATAAGTTGCATGTTCCCAGCAACATACTGGATTCGGGATCGACGTTCTCCGGCGTTTCTTCCCGAATCTCAATGGAAACGCACTCGTCGTCCGCGTCGCACGCCGCGGCACACTGCGCCAGGGTCACCGCTCTGTCGCCGTTGTACAGCGCGATTTCGTTTCGGTTCTGACAAGAGTTGTTGATTTCGTGGTTCACGTGGTACCCCGCCAGGTTCGAGGTGGGGGTGCGGTAAAACATGGTGTAGCCTTCGTACGCGTGCGGTTCGTGTTCCGCCTTGTGATTCGTGCACGACGTCGACGAATAGCATAGTGCTACTTTCTGCGTGGAGTGAGGATACAGCTCCGGGGGGGAGCCGGCCGAGTCCACCTTCATCTCCACGGAGACGCACTCCGGGTTCGCCGCGCATTGCGTCACACACTCGTAAGCGGTGACTTCGTTGGATTTGACACCAAGTTCATTCCTACCCGAGCACCCCGTGAATTCCGATTTCGTCATCTCCGTGTCAATAGCCGCCGGGCCGTAGCACGCGGTTTCCCTGTCGGGGTTGGTGTACACGCGCATGTCAGCCTTGATACCGGCGTAGGTACCCGCACCGTTGTCGTCGTTCCACCAGCCGCCCGTGTTTTGGGGCCAAGTCGTACCGGACACGGTGCAGCCCACGGATTGCCACGTCGCGCGCAGACAAGCGAGACCCACGTCCGACGCGGAGACGCTCTCATCGGTGAGATCGTGGGCCAGAAACGGGCAATCCGTCGTTACGTCGGGGTACCCAAAGCACAGGTGCTTACGCTCGGGGTTTGTGAAGTAGGATTGCATGTCCGATTTGATGCCGGCGTACGTACGGGCGCCGTCATCCTGTGTCCACCAATTAGGACCGTTGACGCCCGAGGAGTACCCGTCGCGTGGGTACACGGTGCCAAGCTCGGTGCACCCGGCTTCCTTCCATGTGGCTTGAAGGCAAGCGTCAGTAATGGTAGACGCGGCGGTGCTCGCGCCGGTCGGGTCGGACGCGAGGGACGGGCATACGTCAGCGGGCCTCACCGGGGTAGGCCGGTCAGGGTTGAACGGGCCCGGCGACTTGTCGCTGAACGCCATGTACCAGTTGCCGTACGTGCGGAAGCACGGGGACATGCACTCAGAGGTCTTCATCCAGCTTGTTTGGCGTTCATCCGTCGCGATCGCGCGGCAATTATCCTTGTCAGTGCAAGCGCCGAGAATGGTGGCCAGCGAAGAACCGGAGCTCACCGTCGATCCAGCACTACCACCCTCTTCAATGGGAATCAGCTTGTGCCCGCCGGCATTCGCGTACGCCCAGTAGCCGTGACCCAAATCCACCTTCGTAAGCTGCGAGATGTGCGTGCCTGAACCGCAAGTGTCCGTCGCGGGGTTGTACTGGGACCCGCTGAACGAGCAAGTAGCCGGGAAAGGATCAATCGTCGGGGGGAGGTCGGATCCGTCGGGTGACGCCGGAGTCTCCGATATCGGCGCCTCCTCCTCCTCAGCTTCGTGCTCCTCTTCAGT
>TARA_B110000977_G_scaffold190109_2_pt1 | contig 14291 bp, 10 predicted proteins | sample TARA_B110000977 | Tara Oceans TARA_B110000977 (sample SAMEA4397798) | marine metagenome | biome: Polar Biome; feature: [SRF] surface water layer (ENVO:00010504); material: water (ENVO:00002006), including particulate matter (ENVO:01000060) such as... | depth 5 m | reverse complement strand
CATTTCACGTGCTTTGCGTAATGCGCCCGCGTCCAAGCTCTTTCGCTTTGATTTTGTTTTGGTGAAAAAAGTCGAATGCGTCTCCGGGTTTGCGTCGTCGTCGCGAACCACGGCGTCGAACGCGTCGAGCCAATACGCGATGGTGCGACGATCAAGTCCGTTGGGTGATAAGTCACGCAAACACGCTGTTACTACGTTCATCCACGCCGATACTTTATGGTCTGCTGCACTGCGCGCGTCTCGTACGCTGTTGAGACACGACTTTTCGAGCTGAAGCTTTTCCTTCGCGGCGTCGCCGACCAGGGAAAGCGACGTTACCCACGCCTGCGTGTTTCGTTTGTCCACGCGTGAGGCGACGTCGTGAAGGGCCTGTTGGAGTGTTAAGCGTTCAACACCGCACTCAGGTATGTCATTGAAACCAGAAGTGGTTGCGTCGAACGTGAGAAGCGCGCGAAACACAAGCACGCCGGTGTCGTTCCTCAGCGCGTCGCGCAGTTCCGGAAGCGCGAAGGTTGCCATCTCGGTTTCCGCGTACGCCAGCGCCTTGTCGCGCGCGGCGGTCGCGGCTTCAACAGCAACACCAGCGTTGCGTCGTTTCCAATCCTCGCCACGCGTCTCCAGAACATTCTGTACGTGTGAACGTCTTGCACGGCCGTCGCGCGTCGTGAGCGTCCAGGTTGCGGACGCCGCACGCAAGGCGTCGTCAAACGCGCCGAGGCCCAAGACGCTCACCGCGGAGTGCGTCGTCACAAGCGATGACGCTCTCAGAGGCAAGCCAGCGGTGTCTTGTGTAGAGGGGACCTCTACAACCGTATCTTGCACATCAGTATCGTCATGTCCCGCACTCGCAGCGAGTGTCTGCGCGGTCATCTCCAGGTCGTACGCCCTCGTCGCCGCGGCTTCGGCGGCGTCCAGAGTGACGGAAGTCTCCCGCGCGTTTTCCTTTTCGGCGTCCACAATCGCGGCGTCGCGAGCGCGGCGGTATTTTCTAATCGCTCGGATCGCCCGCTTCCTGGAGATGGTGCACTTTTCAAACGGCTTGGTGGTTGTTTGAAAAACATTATTGGCGTGTGTCACGACGAGGTTGATATCTTTTCTGAGTTGCTCGGGATTAGACGGTCGAGCTATGGCGTGGATGCCGCTTAGGGTCGAGGAAATAGCTTCATCCGCGGCGACCCGCAGCCCCTCGTCCACCACTAAGTCGTGCCTGGTGATGTCCTCGGCTTCGCGGCGGGACATCTCTCTTTTCAATTTGTCCATCGGCGCACGCCACAAACGCGGAAGGTGGAACAAGTGCGTTTTGAACACGTTTTCCGCGTCTCGGCGAGCGTTTCGCAGAGCATCTTGGAACGCGTCGGGCGCGAGCGGCGGCGACGCGCGCAGCGAAACGCACGCCGCGGCGTCGCGCGCGTTGAGCGCCGCCGACGACGCTGAGGTTATTAGCTTCCCTTCCCACTGTGAGGACCACACAAGTTCGGGCAAACGACCATCCCGGGCAGCCTCCACCAGCCTCACTAGACGCGCGGCGAGCCCGGCACCGAACGTGCCGAAAGTGCCTTCTGAACCGGGTAAAGCAGTCTCCCTTGAGACTGTGGAATCGATAATTTCTGATCGAAACGCCTCGATTTGCGACAGGTAGTCGGGATCGAGCGAGTGCGTGGGTAACACGTCTAGTCGGGATAGGGATTGACACGTCGTGGTGGGCGGGTAAAACACCCGCGCGTTGACGTCACGGTTGAAAAGCTTGGCCAAGGTGTAGTTGCCGTCGATTAATGGGCGGCTGCCGATAGGGGTGTGACTGTGTACCCCTACCTCGTCACCACACTTTTTCCCGATGCAATCGCCGATGAACGTCTGGAGCCACTTCGTCGGGGTAACTGAACCAAGATCGCTGGTGAAATACTGCACCGCCCACTTCAACGGAGGGAAATTATCAGACCGAACGTCCGTTGCGAGTGACCACAGATGCGCACGCCGGGCAAGCGTCTCGAGGTACTCCACCTCAGCCTGCGTGATTACGTTTTTGCTGTTGTACACGAGGTGCGAAGAGAGTAACATGGCGATTGAAAACACTTGAGCGTCGAAGCTTTCCGCGACGCCCGCGGCGGAAAAGCCTTCCGTGTCTAACAGCAGAATCTTAGACCCATCGACCGTGGACACCATATCCGTCACCCCGATCCAAAGCCCTTCCGTAGTGGCTTCGTGGCCGGCTTTGATTTCGAACCCCGAGTTAGCGCCGTTCAAGGCGTTTAGGAGGAAACTCTTACCGCTGTGGTAGCCGCCCACAACAGCGACGATTGCGAGTTTTTCACGCATCGCCTCCAGGCGAGAAACACCCTCGGAGACGACTTCCAGGGACAGATGGTCCGCTGAAGGGCGTGCGATCTGGAAGACATCCACCATGGGGGACGATACGCGTGACGGCGCGGACGCGGAGACTTGAGGGGGCGCCACCAGGGCGAAGCAAAGCAGAAACGCGACACTTTGCTTCATAGTCTAGGAAGAGACGAGGGGTGCCAACAACTAACAAAGGCCTTTCTCGCTGCGCCGCACGTGTCAGCGCCGCGCCACAAAGCGTTCGGCGGCGTGGAAGACGCGTCCCGTGAACGTGTGTATATCAGAGAATCCTCGAGGAGTGCGATACACCTCGAGTGCGCTGGGCGCAGTGGCAGAGGTCGGGGGGTGCGTCTTCAGATTTGCTTTGAAATGGGAGTTTCGTCAGTTCCGAGAAGCCAGCTGAAACTTTGATGCTCTCAAATGCGCGCAACCCTGACCAACCACACCGTGGCACACGCCCCCGTGCATAGACGGGCATCGCGCTCGGGGTGTTCGCCGATGCGTCGCGCGCTAGCGCGAGCGCTCGCGTCCGCGACGCTCCCCAGGCGAAATGAACTCTCCAAACGCGCGGTGGTTTGGCGCGCGCCGCCCTGCTGGTCGGCACCAAGACGAGCGCTGTGCAGCTCCGCAGATGAGGTCGAGGAAGAGCAGAAGATCGCGACGCATTTACACGCCGCGCTGGGCGATCCCGACCTCGTCGCGCGCGTGCTCCCTCATCTCCCACGACCGCTGGTGGATACGGATACGGATACGGAGGACGGTGACGGGAGTTCATCGACATCGACATCGACATCGTCGATTTCAGAAAAAAAGAAAAGAAAGACGCGCGTCGCCGTCGGATTATCCGGCGGCGTGGACTCCGCCGTGACCGCGTGGCTGTTAAAAACCGCCGGGTACGACGTGACGTGCGTGTTGATGCGGAACTGGGACGAAGCCGAGGAGACGGGCGGTCAGTGTGACTTTGAGAAGGACCAGAGAGACGCGGCGGCGGTTGCGGGACATTTGAACTTAAAATTAAAGCAAGTCGACTTTGTCAAGGAATACTGGCACAGCGTCTTCGCGCCGTTCCTGAAAGACTTCAACGGAGGAAACGCCACTCCGAACCCTGACTTGGCGTGTAACAGGCATATCAAGTTCGGGGCGTTACTTGCACACTGCGAAAATAATTTAATAACGGACGTGCTCGCGACGGGACACTACGCGAGGGTTGTCTGCAAAAGCTCCTCAAAAAACGAAAAACAACCCATTCCAACTTTGCTTCGCGGCGTCGACGACACCAAGGACCAGTCGTATTTCCTCGCCTCTGTTACGGGCGAGTCATTGAAACGAGCGTGCTTCCCCCTCGGCGGGTTGACGAAGACGCAAGTCAAGCAAATCGCGAGCGGGGCTGCCAACTTACCTCAACAAATCACGACCCGAAGAAGCAGCGCCGGCATTTGCTTCATCGGGCGAAAACAAAACTTCGGAGACTTCATCGCCGAGTACGATTTGGGAGACGGAGGAGGTGCGCAGGGAACACGAGAAATGGACTATGAAGGCACAGAAGAAGACTCAAAACAAGCCTCAAGCGCCTCACCGGTCCGTGGTACTTTCGTTTCCGTGGACGACGGCTCTACAGTGGGCCCGCACAAAGGCCTAACCGGGTACACCGTCGGCCAACGCGCGCGGCTGGGCGGCGCGCCCGTTCCTTGGTACGTCGTCGGAAAGGACGCGTCAGTTGGCCGAAACGTCGCGTACGTCGCACCAGGCGCTGATCACCCCGCTTTGTTCGCCACGTCCTGCGTGGTGGGGCGGTGTTTCTGGGTGACAGGTGAGGTGCCTGACTTTGGTTCTGAAGAATTTGAACAGTCAAAACTCACGGCGCAAACGCGGTACGGTGGCGACGCGGTTCCGTGCGTCGCGCGGGTCGTCCCGTATGGGCAATTACCCACGATTGAGCCGACGAAGTACGGGTCGAGTGCTTATAGTGATGACACAGGTGACGACACAGAGCATCAATTAGTTGAGATTTTCTTTGAGCAGCCCACGCGTGCGTTGACGCCCGGGCAAGCGCTCGTTTTGTACCTTTCCGATTCCGTCGTCGGCGGCGGCGTCGTCGTGTACCCGGGCCGATCGGAACACGAAAAGGTATTAGATTATTAGAGAGGAGTAGTATAATAGTAGTAGATGCATTCATCGTAGTGTTATAGGTGAGGTATTATCCTCGGTAGTATTAATACATCCGACTAAAAGTAAACACTAAACTATCTGTTCCGCGTGATTCTCGACATCACGGCGACTAAGCCGGCGGCGCGCACCATCAACCTCCGTCTCCTGCCCATGGCATGCACGTGGTCGTGCCTCTGCGGTTGCCGCCGCACCGTGCGGTGGATGATGGTACGCTTGAGCTGAGAAATCTTGGACCGTAAATACGCACGTTTCCCGCGAACGCGCAGGACGGAATTTTCGCCAGCAGACTCTTTGCCCCCACGCGGGAACCACCGCGAGTTGGCGTCGCCCCTGGAGAGGGAAAACCGGCGCAACGGCCAGAAAGAGCCCAGGCGCCTTGTGTGCTCACCCTTGCCATCCTTCCCCCCGAACAACCTTCGACGGATACGCGAGTGGCGGTTCATGTTCTGGAACTTTTGGTTATCGCGTCGGCGTTGTGCGACATTGCCGTTTTCGAACCGCCTGCTCCGCGCTGCTTGTTCCAAGTTCCGCATGTACGGCATCAAGCCCTTGCACGCGCCTAAGCAGATCACCGCAGCAGGTACGCCTGAATCCTCGTGGTACACCGACACGAGCTCAGCCGCGCCGTGCTTTTTGGAAGATCCCGTTTGAACCGCGCGGGACGCGGACGTCGTGGAGTTCGCAGGAGAGGCTTCCACACCGCGGAGCTGGGAAAATTCGCAACTCGCGCTGCTGGAAACGTCGCGGATGCGTTGCCCCGAAAAGATCCGGCGCACACGGTACCCCGACCCTCTGCCTATGCCGTTCGCGGCGAGAAAGGCATCCCCATCCTGTGATCCTGTCGCGTCTTTCGTCACGCCGAAGTACGCCCCGTCTTCCGAGCGCCACCGTCGCCGCACGAACAGGTAATCCCTCGGCGCAAGCGGCATGGGGAACTTCATCCTCCAAAATGCGAGTTCACTGCCTTCGCCGACGTCATCGTTGTCCTCCGAGTCCGTGATTTGGTGGATGTCAGTGGAGACCGTATATGTCTCTGCGTTCGTCTTTGCGAGGTGGTCCGCGTGAAGCAGCGATGTGTCCCACTCGCCGCGAATCACGTCGTTCATCTGGACGCGCGCGAGCTGTTTCGCGGAGACGCCCTCCATCACCATCTCAAGCCGGAACTGCGTTAAGCCGCGCTTGCCGTTCACGTTCGTGCCAGGCGCGGGGCCGTCCCTTTTGAGCATGCGGAATACGGTGCCGTTCCCGGTGTCTCCTCTTGCGAGGACGGACCACCCAGCGGCGTTCGCAGCCGCGGTATCTTCGGAGGCTGCGGAGGCTGTTTCCTCAGTCGAATCATTCTCGCCGTTTTCGGAACCAACGCGACGGCTTTGAAGCGACCTGGACGCGCCAGTTTCTAAACGTCCACTCCTGACTCCAGAAACAACCTCTTCCTCTGTTGAGTACACATCTGTGGAGTCTTCGAGACCCTTGCTGTCCCTGTCATGTCGCTCCACGACTTCTCGTTCCGTCGGCGCGCTGCCCAACTCTTCCAGGAAGTGGTTGACGTCGGCGTCCGTGACGAGCGCGTTGAGCGACGGCGTCATCGCCGGTACCCTGTCGTCCTCCTCACTCAACCCTTCGTGACCGCGGATGTCATCGTGCAAATAACATGTTTCCGACTGTCTTATGCGTCTTCCGAAAAACATGTGTAGTACTCGTATCGCGAACTGTCGCACGTCTGAAAACGGGTCCAGCAGGATCAAGATGGAAAAAACCACCAATAGCGTTCCGATCGACTCGCGAAAACACGGGGACTGAAGGTTCCACTGTGGGAGGGGAGGTTACGGAGAGGTCAGTGATGCGCTAGATTTGTGTCGGGGATATACGCGACATAGGGGTATAATCGAGATTCGCTCTATGCATCGAGAACGCCGGTTGTAGAGGGCTTGTCGCCTCTCACCCGCGATTCAAGCGGATAGCGGGAAAGTACCTTGGTCCCTGTGTCCTCGTCAGATTGAAACCCAGTTTCCGCGAAGAGGAACCTCCCGAGTCTCTCGTCCTCCAACCGCCCATACGCGGTGCTAACCCCCAGGATCACCGCGGATGCCACCGAAAGCCGCGCCACAGCCGCGACCGCCACGCTCGACATCGCGGAGCACTCCTGTCGGCGCCGTTGACCAATGGTCGAATCGCCGAAACGATCTACGTGGAGCAGGCCGGGCGGGAGTGGTGGATCTCGATTTCGTGTTTTCGTCCGCGCAGACGAATCCAATTCAGGGGATGAAGGGGTTAAGAACATAATTTGGAGACTACTTGGGATGGTCAGCTAACATCGATTTGTTTTTTTCTCTCGTCACTTTTCGTTTTCCTTCCGAGACGACCTCGCCAAAAACGTGGTGCATCTTCCCGCGCGTCACAAATCGGCCAATCGTGGTGGCCCTGAGGCGCGACCTGTTAGTTGGAGTCGGAGGCGTCGCGATGCTCCCGCGGTGTCGCGGCGCGCTCGGCGACGTGGCGCGAGTGCTGCCTCACCTTCGGAGGTGGATGGTGCCCCCCCCCGCGGCGTTCCCGGGCGCGATCGTGGGTGGGCACCGATTGCTGTCGGCTGATGCGGCATCCACCGAATTCGGAACCCCGAGTAAACCCCGTACCAAACCCTCGGCTCCAATGGAGGCGATGAAGATGCGCTCGTTGGTACCGGAGACGCACGGCCTCGGGGGTGGAGGAGGAATAAAGGGTTCTTCTGGTAGATCATCCACTGGGCAACCAATGAGTACAGATGGTTCGTCAGAAAACAATCGCCAAAAAAACCAGGATGGCGATTTATTCTACACCTGCGTCGTCCCCGCGCTTCGGTACTTCTACGAAGTGCACTCGCACCTCAACGTGCACAAGCTGTACGTGGTTCCTGACGACGGGATAGTGCCTGCCGAAATACGAAACTTCGCGCTGGGCAAGCGGGTGGACAACATCCGCGCGCGCGGCGATTTCGTAAAGAGCGATTCTGAAAAGCTACAAACGTTGATGCAATTAGGCGGCGACGACGCGTCTCAGCGATTCGTCTGGAAATCGAAAAAGTGGGTGTTTGAGCACCAGATCATGCCCTGTTTAGAGTATTTCAAGGTTAAACACGGGCACTTAATCATCCCCCGGGATTACGTCACGCCGGTGGGTGAAACACAACTGAAGCCGCACCAAAGACTGTTCGCGCTGGGTTCGGTGTCGCACGACATGCGGAACAAGCAGAAGGGATTTTACCTAGATCAGCAGCCGGGGCGCGTCAAGCAGTTGGACCAAATCGGGTTTCCCTGGGAAACGGTCAGCCTTGAGAAGTGGGAGTTGCGGGACGTCCCGGCTATGAATTGGTTTAAACGCACGTATGGGCACTTATCCGTACCCACTACTTTCAAATGCCCCGACGGCGTTGACGCTTTGAAAACCGGGCTCCCCCGCATTGCCGCGGGCTCGCTGTTCGGGCTGCGCTGCGTGCAGCTCCGGAAACGGCGCGCGGCTGGTTTGCTTGATGCACGGGTCGAACGGAAGCTAACTCAGCTGGGGTTTCCTGAGAACCTTCAGGAGGCTTTTCTACGAAGAGTCGTGTTACCGTCGGTGAGTTACTACGTACAGACGCACGGGCATTTAAAGTGGGACACGAAAAGGCAAGCCAGTTTATACCAAATACCAATCGATACCCCGGACGTCCCTAAGTTCGCGTTCGGGTTACGTCTAGGGGAAGTTTTATTCGGCTCCACCCGACCTGGTCCTGACCTGTTCGCAGGGTCCATCGGGCTGTGGGACGGCCGGGGGTGCGGCACGACGGAGGAGAGATTACAAAGATTCAAAGAGCTTGAGAAGACCGTTTTGTTCGCGCTTGAAAAGTTTCGCGGCGAAAACGAATTTGTGAACGATGATTGGGAAAGCGGGGTAGTGGAGACCATGGCGAGAGTCAAAGAGCGGTGCGAAAAAGAGTAGGTAGTGATTTTCCTTACTATTTATAGTCTAGCATTAATTCGCGAACGTCGAGGTTTGTCTCTGTTTTGGCTCTACTCATGCGCGTAAACTCTCGGCCATTTGACATAGAAATGAGTTTTTCTCGTCGACAAATGGCAAACGAGATTGCGACACCGCGTTTTGATTGGCCGACATTTAACTGTCATCATCATTTGTGACGGCGGCAGGTACGATGCGTGTTCGTCGCCTCACGACTCCCTCGATCGCGCTCTTGGCGTGTGTCTTTTTGGGCACCGTGCCCGTTTCGTTTTTCGTGGACGCGGCGTCGGGCGACTACCCCGCGGACCCCAGCAGCGACGTGAATTGGCCATTCGCAGAGTGGAACAACGACATCGCGACGATCGAAAACTGGTTTAACGCGGGACGGGCGAACGACCCGACGATCAGCAAAACCTTGACGATCCCGTACACCCAGGCGGAGTGGGATGGCTTTTCGGACAACCAGAAAGGCATGTTCCTGTCAAACGCGGAACGCGTGGACCGGGGAATCAAGCCGTACGCCTCGATTGCGAAGGAAGTGGTTGACGTTGCGGAGGATTTTTCGGAATACCTCCTGGACGTCGCCAACACGTTGCAGCACAACGTCGTGGAAAGCGCGTGGACGGCGTCAGGCAGGTCCGCGGCGGCGTGTTGCGGGCCTTGGGAACGTTTAGATGCGCCCGCTAAGCTCTCCGCGAAAAAGGAATTCTTCGGTTTCGCTGAAAACCTGGCGTGGAGTTCCTCCGGTGCGATGGAACCCGCCGTGGAGTGGGCGGTGTACGCGTAGATCTACGACGACAGCGGGTCAAATTGGGGACACCGACACTTCTCTCTCGGCGAGCTGAACAACAACGCAGGTTCGGACGAGGCGGAGGGTTTGCTGGGGTTCGGGGTTAAAAAGGGGGACGGAGGCACCTACGTCACCATGAACGTGGTGGATGAAACGAGTTCGTGGGACTACACCGATGACTCAAACCTGTTGCTGTGGACGGACGTGACCAGGGAGCAATCTTCGGACGACGGAGACGACTCCACGGACGACGACGCCACCCCATCCCCCGCCGTTGATGTACGGAAAATAGAAGCCTCTTTATCCTTCACCGGGTACGACCGAGGCGATTTCATGAACAACCACATCGGGACGTTCAAGCAAGGCGTGGCGGACGCGTGCGGCGCCGACGCCTCCCGGAGGTTGACCCGTCGTTTACTGCAAACCTCTGGAATCAACGTCTTCTTCGAAATCGCAAACATCACCACCGCTGCGCTTGCGACCGAGCTGCTGGAAACACTCGAGGACGTGGACGCGGTGAGCACCGCACTGACCGCAGCCGGGTTAACCGACATCGACGAATTAGAGGCGGATGTTGACATTTCTGAAAACGACGACTCCGCGCCGGTCGCTGATCCGCCGGACACCACGACCGTAGTAGAAACAGAACCCGAACCAGGGTACACCGAGGGCATCATCGTGTGCGGGGTGTTCTTATTCCTGTACGTCGCGGTGACGAACTGGAGGTTCGCCATGTTCGTCCCTGAAGGACACGTGGCTGGTCTCTTCAAGTTTTTCATGGGAAAAGAGCGCTTCATGCGCGTTCGCGGAGACGGGCCGACCGAATGCTGCTGCCTCTCCCCGACCACGGCGTCCCTTGAGCTGCAGCAGGTGCGAGTCGAGAAAGCCAAGCCGAAGGAGAAGAAGAAGCTGTTTGGCATCTTCGGAGGGAAGAAAAAAGAGGAGAAGAACTTGAACGTGAACGTGAACGTGGGAGGGAGGTGAGTTTTGTTTTCTTTCCATCGGGCGCGCATCGGAACGTCGCCCGAACCCACATGCGTCAGTATTCGTGCCAAATATGTAATGAAGCTGGTTTTATATTACCAAACGCGTTCCGAATACGTGGCATTAGTTCGCGAACGCCGAGATATCGTCTCTGTCTTGGTCCACCCATCCCCAGGCGATTATGGAAACGCGCTCCTCGTTGTCTTTTTCGTTTCTCAGCTGTTCCGGAACCTGCGGCACGCCGTGTCGCCAATCCAAATTTACGTCGTGCCCAAAACCATAGGCGCTGCCGTTGGTTTGCGGCAGGAACACCGTGGTTTTCGTGGAGGCGTGTTCAAACACGATGTCTCTCGTGACCCCGAACGAAACCGCGATGGTACAGTTTTGCGTTTCCGCTTTGTCCTTCTTCACGGCCGCGGCATCATGATGAAACGGTTTCCTTTCGCAACTCGTCATGTAGTCATTGAATCTCGTGGCTTTCACATCCATGTCAAAGTACTTCGCGATCTTCTCAACCACCGCTTTGAACACCGGGGAGTCGTCCTTCCACTTGCCGTTGCGCTCGCGGTCGTTCGCGATGTGGTGCGATTGTTCGTGCCACGGCACCCACATTTCGGGACTGCCAGCAGCCCTCACTTCGCTCATAAGTTTTTGAAACACTTGCGAATCATCTTCGTCGCAAAAGAAACCAGGAACGTACGTCACGTGGCGGCCGTGCATCTTCTTCCCTAGTTTGGGTCGTCGAGCATCACCCACCACGAGCTTCAAACCCGGCGGAACGGTGCTTGGAGTGAAATCCTGCGTGTTCCTACCGGACTTCTTGTCTCGCGACTTGTGGTCGGATTTCGTGTGGTTTTTCTTCTTGTTACGGCTCTTGGCCTTGGCGTTGTTGATGGTATCGCGCAGGTCCTTATCACCCGCAGCCGGTTCTTTCGCAGCCACACGAGGGCACGGGAATGGAAACCGCGTTCGCGTCGCGAGCACGCATGGGGGCGGTCATGGTGTTGTGCACGGGAGAGTGAGGTCTACGACAGCTGAGATTTCAAATCGTGGTATTTCAATACCTGCCCGGCCAGGTATTCCCGTCACTCGCCCTCGCGCGTGGAGATCTCTCCCGATGTTGGCCACGGCGGGTCGCGTGGTGGCCGCGATGCGTGCGACGCGGCATCTCCCGTCATGCGTCTCGCTCGGTCGAGCCAGGCCCTACGCTGTCCACCGAGGGGCAGGCACCGCGCGGTGTGGGCACCTTTCTCAAACCTCCATCGGAGCCCCGCGGTCCCTGCTCACCACAGCCGCGCACATGGACCGCTCTGTGTCGTCCCCGCACATCGCCCCGAGGCCGGCACGGTCCGTTCGGCATTTCCGCGTCATCCCGAACGCCGGTCGAGGCGGAACATGGGAGGACGATTGGGTTGATGACGATGAGGATTTCGACCCTTGGGCGGAGGATGAAGATGAGGCCGATGACGTGATTTCAAAAGCGGCGAAAGACATTGAGGGCCTGAGAGGAATACAGCAAGTCCGTATAACAGACACGCTGCCTATGCCTGCGCCAGGAGAAAATACCGACCCGCCGAGAAAGGTAACCAAAGATGACGTGGAGATTACGTTCGCGCGGTCGGGCGGCGCGGGCGGGCAAAACGTAAACAAAGTCGCGACGAAAGTCGACATGCGTTTGCGGCTTGAAAAGGCGCAGAAGGACTGGCTCCCGCATTGGGTGATTAACCGGTTAGTAATCCTAGAAAAGAACAGAGTCAACAAAGACAACGAGCTCGTCATCCAAAGCTCACGGTACAGGACGCAGAAGCAAAACGTGGACGACGCGCTGGATAAGATGCAGGCGTGTTTGAACCGCGCTGCGAAATTGCCGCAAAACGCATCTGGAAACAAAACAAAGAAGAAGAAACTCGTGAAACAAGCGGCGAAAGCGAACGCGCGACGGCTGGATGATAAAAAACGAGGCAGTGACAAAAAGAAAGCGCGAAGCAGGAAAGACTGGGACTAGGGTGGTTATAGGTGTAGGTATAATAGCTGTTTTACATGTGTCGCGTCGCATCCTGTCAATGTCGTCGCGCTCGCATAATTTATTCCTCTCAATCCAGTCCCTCTACCGTCACGACAACCCCGTTCCCGTACTCCGTGGTTTCCGTCTCCACCGTCCCCACCACTTCCTCCGCCGGCTCCTCAGGCTGGTCCAATCCGAGTTTGTGTTTCATCTCCTCGCGGCGTTCTTTGCGCTCCTGCAACCGTTCCTTGCGCGCTTTTTCCTCAGCCTGCTTCACCGCGTATTTTCGCCTCTGCGTTTTGCGTTTGCTATAACCCGTCACCCAGTCCCGGCGCACGGCGTCATCGAACACCGCTTCGCCACCTCGTTTCGTGCGCTCCTGGCCGCAATCCTGTGTGTGGGTGTTTGGACGTTGGACGTCAGCACGTGGTGTGTGGAGAGAGAACAAGTGAGAGAGATTCGGTAAGAACGAAACGACGTGTTTCCGGGTGCGTACCATTTTCGCGAGAGGCTTGCCTCCCTTACTCCCCTTCGCCCCTTTGCCTTCCTTGCCGAAAGCGCCTTTCGTCGTGCCGAAAGGCATCTTCTTGCCCGTGGGCTTACTCGCAGTCGTCATGCCCATGGTGTGCGGAGTGAGGGGGGCAAAGAGTTGCGCCGCCGACGATTGTTTGCCAAAAGCAAGCGCCCAAAACTTGCGGCGAAAGTGGAAGTCGTCTCAACTCCAAATCAGTTCGAAAACGGACTCGGGCGTCTCGCCGCCCGCGCCCCAGCCAGAAGACGCCGCGCAGCTCGTCGGAGCAGTGCGTGCGGCTTCCGAAACTTCCCTGCGGCTCACGACGTGACGCGCCCGCGTGCGTCGCGAGCCCGGCGCGTGACTTCTCCGAGTTCTGGGTGCGTGAGATTTGGGAGGGACAACGTGGGCGTAAGTAAATCTCAGCGATGCGTCGCAGTTCTCGGAAGCGCGCGTCCGTGGATGCTCCGAAGGAAAACGACCCCGAGGTGCTTGAGCTGAACCGCGCGGTGAAGCGTTTGAACACGGGGGACGCGGCGAACCGTGCGAGGGCGAACGACGGGGACGGCGTGGGAACCGCTGGACGAGATTCAACGCGAGACGGAAAAACCAAAAAACCTTTGCCACAGTTGGATGAAAACTACGAAACGTACGACGGCGAAGAGAAGGATGAGGAACACCAGGAGGAGGAACGACCGCGGTCAACGGCCCGGTCAGTTTATTCCGAAATCAACGCCATGCTCAAAAGCATGCATTTCGCGAGAGTGAGGAGAAGGGAGAGTATACTGCCGCCGTGAGGAGCGACGGCGGAGGGCGGGGGGGATAGGAATTTGTATTCGCGTCTAGATAGAGACTACATGTAGCATACCTTTGAAGTAGTAGCGTAGCATGTCATGTATTGATGAGTGTAAAACATTAAACCACACGTTGCTATTCTTAATATTCTGACGGCGCTCGTGACGGTCCTCGCGTTGACCCGGGCGGTGCGGCGTAGTGCGTTTGGAGCTGCGCGGCGGTGAGCAGCACTGGGGGCGGGTGCGCAAATACGGCGGCGCTTAATTCGCTCCGCGCCGTGGTTTCCGAGTACCCCGCTTCCGATTCCCCGTACTCGCTCCCCTCGCCTATCTCGCCGTTCCGGCCGTTTCTTCCCCCGAACGCGGACACACCTGCGCTGTACGCATCCGAGTCCGCGCTCCGAACGGAGATGTTGTCTAAGTCAAAATCCTTGGCGCGGTACCGCTTGTACTGGCGAATCGCCGCGCGCGTCGTGGGGTCGCGCGAATTTGTGTCTTGGAAACCAGCGTTGTTTCCAAATTCCCCATCAGCAGACGCTTGCCTTCGTCTGACGTGGTCATACACCCCCCCCCGCATCGTGCTGTGTCCGTCGCCGTCCAGACCTCCGTAGCTGTCGCTTCCCGCGCCGGGTTCCAACAATGTCTCGCCGTCTGCGTCCCGCGCCCGTGGCGATCGCGACCGGCGCGCTCTGCCCCACTTGTCGTCCCAGTTCTTGCACGCCACGTGAA
>TARA_B110000977_G_scaffold201482_1_pt1 | contig 14304 bp, 15 predicted proteins | sample TARA_B110000977 | Tara Oceans TARA_B110000977 (sample SAMEA4397798) | marine metagenome | biome: Polar Biome; feature: [SRF] surface water layer (ENVO:00010504); material: water (ENVO:00002006), including particulate matter (ENVO:01000060) such as... | depth 5 m | reverse complement strand
CGTACGGAGGCCACCCCAAAGGTCCTCCCCCACCCCCGCCGCCGCCCCGTCGGAGCCCCGGGCCGGTGCCTCCGCTGGGCGGCGATCTCGGGCAGTCGGCGCGCGCCGCGGCGGCGGCGGCGCTCGACTCTGGCGCCGCTGGTGATTACGAAGGGACGCACCCTGATGAGGACGTGGACGAGCTGGCTAATTTATTAATGTCGTGGTACTACGCGGGGTACTACACCGGGCAGTACAGCAAACGGGGGGATGCGGACGAGGAGCAGGAAAGCGAAGCGTATCACGCAGCGTATTGATTGTCAGACGAATACAAATAAACATCTCGTGCTACTCACGCTATTGCACTCCAATGCAAAATAAAACCCATTCATCTCCCCCTTCTACTCCCCGTACCCCTCCCTCCCACGGAAACGCACGCCGTACACGTCTGCATGCCCACTTCGTTGCACCACGGACACCGCCGTTCCATCGCGCGTGTCGTTTTTGGGTCCACCATGCGCCAGCGCATAGTGCCGTCGCACTTGTCGCAAATCACCAGTTTCTGCCCCGAGCACGCCGAACAAGCGTCTGTTAAGGACTTGGTGGTATTCTTTTTCTGGCGATCTTCCAGCAGGGATATCAAGGATCCATCCTTCGCCGCCTCGTCAAGCGCCTCCCCAAACCCAACGCACTCGTCGTCCACGAACAAGCAAGGCACGGTGCAATTGTCGGGCGCGGTGGGGGGTTTCTTCGACGACGGTTGTTTGCTTTTCTTATTGGAGGTGTGCGCGGTATCTTTCCCGTTGTCTTTGCCATTCGTATCCTTCCCAGCGTTATCCGTATCCTTCATCCGTTTATTCAGCTCGTCTTTGTACGCCGTGGCCATGGAGATGTCCCTTTCTAGAAACTCAACCCCGAGGTTCGCAAGGGTCTGCCGAACCCGCTGGCACTGCCCCGCAGTTTTTCGGACCGAAACGTCCGAGGTGACGTACAAAACCAACACGCTCTGCCACCCGTCGCTGGTTTGCGAGCGGTACGAATCAAGCGTTTGTGACCTGTAGCTATCGCCGCCTTCTCGTGAGGAATCGGGGTCGGTTAGTTCCGTGCTTCTGTGTGATCCTAGGCCGCTACGGGGAGTAGCGCCTCTTGAGGAAAATGACCCGCCGTCCAGCTCGGCTACGCCTCTCACTCGCGGCGTCGGCGGCGGCGAGTGTTTTGAGCGCGCCCGCACCTCCGTCACGGTCGCGTCCACGGTGGTGCTCATCACCTCAACCGTGGACTCAACCTTCGGACCTGCAACATCCTCTGTGTCGAACGCGTCATCCTCGTCGCTGTACACGGAGCTGTCGTAATCGCTGGAATCGGCGTGCTCGTGCTCATCATTGGCTGGTTCATCGATAGGTTCATCTGGTTCGACAGCTTTTTCGTCTTTATCTTCGTCTCCATCTTCATTATCGTTATAGTTTTCGTCTTCCTCACCCAGCTCCGCTTCAATAGTCTCTACAGATTCCTCCACGGTTTCGTTCGTCGCGTCTTCCTCTTGACCGTCGAACGACTTCTCCAGCGTAGCGTCGGATACATTGGACTCATCATCAGCCTCGTCATCGTCATCAGACGAAGACGCTTCCGGTATCTTCCGCGCTTCGGGCGTGGAAGGCGCTTCTAGTTCCGCCGGCGCTGATTCCGCAGACGCTTCGACTTGCGCTTCGATTTCCTCCTCATCTACTTCGAGCTCCGAATCCGCTTCTGAATCAGACACAGGGGCCATGTCGATCATGGAAAGCGAGTCGTCCTCGTCCTCGTCGCCGTTGCGGTCGGGCGTACCGGGACTGCGCATGTCCGCGGCGGGAGTTGTTGGAGCCTGAGGTGTTTCAGGCGCGGGACTTTCCAGCGCCGGACTCTCCTCGAGCACGGGCACCTCCACAGGGCTCGGCTCGGACGGTTGAGTCACGAGTGCTTCATCGTCAACATTCGATGTGTGCGAGACATCGTGTGACTCGTCATCCTCGTCATTGTGCGACTCGTCTTCGTCGTCATCTTCGTCACTCGAAACTTCTGAAACATCCTCGGACAGGACCAGGCTGACGTCCTCGTCATTCAGGGTGGTATCTGCTTCCGCGTCCACAGGGAGATCGACACTATCGTCATCGACGGTTTCAGGGGCGGACGTATCCGTGCCCGCGAGGACGCTGGCCACCGCGGCGTCCATGTCATCAACCAAGGGCTGGTCGATCCGCGACGCGTTTTCGGTAACCCGGGGTGCCGCGTTCTGTACGTCAGTGACCTGCACCGACGTATCGTCGTCACTCGCCTTTGGATCGACCGATACCTTTGCCTGGAGGAACGACCCGAAGCCGCTCGTCGTGCCGGATGCCCTAGAAGGGGGGCTGTCCAGCGGCACCTCCACCATCTCCCCCCCGATATCGTCATTCGAACTCACGGTCTTCACAGGGGTCACGCCGAAGGTCCGGGCGGAGGACGCGGACGCACCGTCCCCCGCCGGCTTGGGCGCCGACAGACACGCCCCCATCGCGAATCCACGGGCTCGAAATCGCGGAGGGACTACACGCGCGCCGCGTTGCGACCACCACTATGGCCGTGGTCGCCGCGACTTGCCGCGATTTTCTCAACGACTCGCCGCGCTGTGTCTACTCAGCCCAAGTTGTAACGCTTTCTCGGATGCAACGAGGCACAACCAAGCGCACACGGCACGCACACACCACCCTCTACATGTCTTCCAACGCGACGACGGGGCTTACGTTTGAAGAGCTTCCTAAGTGGCATGCCATGATGTGCGGGATTTTAAGCGCGGTGAACCGCCTGCAACGGCGAGGTCTTCTGACGCGACGGGAACGCCATTGTGAGGAGCGGCGGGGAGCGGACAGCTCGAAGGGTTAAAGTTGTTGCGATTGGATGGCTGGCCGTGGGACGGGAAAACGTGCAGAGAGGCGGCGAGGGAAGGGCATTTCGAGGCGCTGCGATGGACACACGCGAACGGCTGCCCGTGGGACAAGCATACGTTCGCGATGGCGGCGGATGGCGGGCACCTCGAGGTGCTTCAGTGATTGCGCGAGAACGGCAGCACGTGGAGCTGGGGGACGTGCGAGGAGGCGGCAAGGGGGGGTCATCTTGAGGTGCTGAAGTGGTTGCACGCGAAAGGATGTCCGTGGGACCCAGACTCGTACTTGGAGTTGGCAAAGGACATGTACAACGAGATGCTGAAATGGTTACGGGCGAACGGCTGCCCCAAGATATTAGCCTCCGACGAGACCTCTAATGACTCCAACTTCTCCGATGACTCCGAGTCCGAATAAGAGTATTGCAAAACGACGTGATGTCGGGTATCGGATAGAACCTTGTATTACAAACTGTCATGACGAATAACGCACCTGTTGAATAGAAATTCACCCCCCCGCCACTGCGACCCCCACGAGCGCCGCGAGCGCCCCGAACGCGCACATCGTCGCCACAACTTTAACTTCCCCCCATCCCCCGAGCTCCAGGTGGTGGTGCAGGGGTGCCATGCGTAGTAGTCGTTTCCCTTCCCCCGATCGTTTCTTTGTGAACTTGAACCACCCCACTTGAGCTATCACCGAAACGACTTCAACCACAAACACCAACGTTATGACGAAAAGAGGAAACGTCGCGAATCCACCCGCGGCGGCGGCGGTTGCCCCGAGCGCCCCGCCCAGCGCGAGCGATCCACTGTCCCCCATGAATATCGCAGCGGGGTGTCTGTTGACCGCTAGGAACCCGCAGGACGCGCCTCCCATTGCGATTGCGAACGCGCCGAGCTCAGCCGAACCGTTCGCGACGCACACCACGCCCAGCGCGACGAACGCGATGGCGCACGTCGACGACGCGAGCCCGTCCACACCGTCGGTGACGTTCACGGCGTTGGATTCTGCGACGATGGCGAACGCGGAGAGTAGGTAGAACAAGTTGCCTAACGGGAGGTACAAGGTCTTTACCGCGTGTAGTCCGTTAACTGTTCCAGTGATGAGCTGTTCAAACAGCGCGCCGAACACTCCAAACCCAAACGTAACCGTGGTGGATATTGGACTAACCCCGGCGATGTTCAGAAGCGCGATGAAATACACAAACAAAAGCGCCACGGTCCACTGGAGTGCGAATTTAACTAATGGACGTAACCCCGCGTCGTTGGCCTTGCCCATGAGCTTCCCTACGTCATCCTTCAAGCCGATTCCGAGGAATAAAAGAGTCGTTGCGACCACGGCGTTCGTTGACGGGTCCCCTAGTCTCGTAAAGAAGAGCGCGACCAGACACCCAATCGGCACAAACGCGACGCCGCCGGCGGTGGGTGTTTTGGTTTTTGTTTTTGATGTGGCGTGCGATGCAGGGCCCTCTGCGCGGATGGGCTGGAAGAACCGTCTTTGCTTCATAACACGCGCGAACGCACCGCTCATTAGTGCTGACATGATGAACGCCACCCCGAACCACTGTAGGGGCGTGGCAAACAGGGAAACGCCGGACACGCCGCTTGACGAAGCGGCGGCGCCCCACCGCCCGCCGAGCGGCGCCAGGGCGTGGCACCACGCGGCTAGCGTGAACGCCACTATGCGAAGCAAAACGCCGCCTCCCTTGACCACAGGGACGTCGAAGTCTTCCAAGTCAATGACAGGCTCATCGCTTTCTATCGCGCCGGCGTCGAACAAAGCGCGCTGGAAATCCTCGAAGCTCTTTTTTCCTTCGTCGGGGCCAGCGGCTTTTGTCGACAGGACGGGGCGCGTCGGGGCGAACGGGTGGGGTCGTGCCACTCGTAGTAGTTCACGCGACGTGAGTGCTAACTGTCTCACTTTATATCGCCTATGTGTTGCTTTCACGCAAACGCTTGGAGCTCCTGTTCCTACGTTTAACAAACGCGTTGATGTCATCGACGTCAGTGTTTTTCTATTTTTCTAATTCGTTGTAAGTCGTTGGAGATCTCGGATGACCCCTAACGTGCTGTTACTATGCTACTGCTTACTTCGCGGTTTTGAACCACGATCCGGACGGTCCGTCAACTTTGTCGACTTTCTTTTTCCTGTTCGCCTCGACGATCCTTTTCATTTCCTTTGCGGTCGGTGGTTTCGGGCCTTCGGGGGGGTACACGACGTACGCGTGTTGCTTTATGATCGTTTCCAGATTCTCGGGATTCGCTGCGAACACCACGGTCATGAAAATGGGGACGGAAACGTACGTCGCGAACTTGAATGCTTCAAGGCCGAAACGAGGCTTGTTGCTCATGCCGTGGAGGCGATGGGGGGCGCGCCGGCAAAGTGACTGCGTGGAGTCGGTGGACAGCTTGAACGAGATTCTCTGTAATTTGATTAAAATCGACGTCGACTTTTTCTTGGAACGAATGCCAACACTGCGACTCATCAGACCATCGAGCGTGCCGGGCAAGCGGTAGGAGCCCATCGTCCATCGCGATGGGCGACCTTGTCGGCGCGCCGGCGGTCGTACCGGTGGGCGTTAATCCGCCCCCGCTGATCGACCCCGGGGCGTTCATGAGCGCCCCTGCCCCGATCCAATCTGCCGAGACCAAATATAAATCTGTCGAACCGGCGTTGATGGCGGGAAACACTGCGGTTCCGACGCAGGTCACCGCGGTGCCCACTGGTGGTCCAATGTTCGTGGAAGCCGGTCCCGGTCGTCCTCCCATGTCCCTGCGCACGCCCGCGGAGGTGGTGGAGGCTGCGGCGCGGGTATCGCGCAGGGAAGCGGAAGCCAGCGCCAGGGAAGCTCGCGCGGCGGAGCGCGAAAGCGCACTCGCAGTTGCCGAGTCGACTGCGCTTGCTTCTCGAGATGCGCGAGCCGCGAACACCATGGCAGTCGCCGCGCAGGCGGAAGCCACCGCGACCGCTGCGGTTGATATTCGCGCGTCTAACCTCGCAGTCGCGGCGAACCTCGATCGAAGGGAAACCGCGGTGCGTACGCGCGAGCGCGCGTTAGTGGACAGGGAGCGTTCCACCACCGCTGTCGCGGTCGCGGAGCGCGAACGCGTCGCGGCGAGACGCGAAGCGGCGGCGACTATGATGGCTGATGACGCGCGTCGACGCGTAGACGCGATGGAGGCGCAGCAAAAACAGAACAGCGATCGGGAAGACGACCTGGAGACACGCGAGCGCGTGCTACGGGACCTCGCCGGGTTAACCAAGGCCAGGGAAGCAGCCTGCGTCGCGAGGGAAGCCAAGCTGAGGGACGACGAAATCGCAGCGCGCGTGTTGTTTGACTCTGCAAACGCCTCCGCCGCTGCTGCTGCGAAAGCGGACGCTTCCGGCCGACAGAGAGCTGAGGAGGTGGATGGCGTGGCGAGCTCGCTCGCCACAGTCAGCGCGGACCTGACGCAGAGAGCGGCTGAGCTCGCGCGGCGCGAAACCACGACGGCGGCGGCAGAACGCGACGCCGCGGAACGACACGCCGCGGTGGAGAAGCGCGACGCCGCCTTCGCGGAGCGCGAGCGCGCGCTCGCAGAGCTGCACGACACCGTGGAGAGGAGACTGGAAGCGGTGGCTGAAGCGGGAACAGCACGTGCGGAAGCGTTGGAGGCGATTCAAATCGCGCTGGAGAGAAGGGAGCACGCGATTGAAACACGCGAGGCGGCGGCGGACAGCGGCGCCAACGAACAGACCGCGACGCTTTTCGCGGTGCTCGAAGCGTCGCGGCGCGAAGTCATGGAGACCCGGGAAGTCGCCTCCACCGCGACTGATATTGCGCGGCAGCTAGAGGAAGTGGTTGGGGACCAAAGGGCGCTGCTTGACGTCGCCGCAGAGGACAGAGAGCAGCTCATGACACAAATCGAAAAACTGATGAAACGCGTGGAGGAGATTGAGGTAATGAGAAGCAATTGTGATTCTGCTGAGAGTGAAATACACCGCAAAGAATTACACGACGCGCTGGCTAAGTGCGAAGCGGAGCGCGATGCGTTTAGATCCGAACTAGAAAAAGCGAAACGATGCGCGGCGCTCACGGGGCACGTCGCAGGGAGTGTCGGGGAGTACGTCCGGGCGATCGCGGTGGAGAAGGAGCGTTACGCCGCGTTGGAAAAGGAAAAGATTTCGCTCGAACAGAAAATTTTGGCGAGTCCAAAAGAATCAGAAACACAGAAAGCAACAACAACCGAAGTCTCCTCGGAAGTCGCCGCTGCTCGGGAAGCGGCTGTTGCGTTGGCGGAAGTCGCCACTGCGTCTGTGAAAGCGGAGCTGGATGCGGTGCGCTTGGAGTTACAGGCAGTGAAACAATCAGCGGCGGCGGCGAAGACGGCTTCTGAAGCTGAGCTCAACGCTGTGTTGAAAAAACTCGAGGCGAAGAAAAACACGCCGCCGCTGAGGGTTTCGACGCCCTCTTCTGGAAACAAATCACCAGGAGGCTCGCCGCGGTCGCCTCACTCGGGGGGTAAGCCGCTGTTGACGCCGGGTACGCCTCTGTCCTCGAAAGTAAAACGATCCATCGACGCGTTTACGCCAAAGGATTTGGAAAATACCAACACGAATTCGTTTTCGTTTGAAAAGCGTGTGGAAACGGCGGAGCGCGCGGCGCGATCGCTCGTTGAGCGCGTGCGCGTTTCCGCGGAACGCAGGGTTGAAGTTGCAGCGAGGGAAACGAAACAGGCGCAGGAACATGTAGCGCGCCTCAAGGAAGAGCTCGCGATGTGTCGCGCGGAGCTGGACGCCGCAGTCGCCGTCGCGGCGCGCGCCGAGACGCTTTCTTTACTCGAAACTACTCGAGGGCTTGGGAAACAATCAACACAATCGATGGCGGAGTTTTCGTCGCGCGTCGCTCGTCTCGACGCCGCGTTCGCCGCGGCGTGTTCCACCCTGGAGGTGCTTGGAGAGACCGCGGCGATGGCCCCTGTTGGAGGGTGGCAAGTCGTATCAGAGACTTTGGAGGCACAGGTGATGGAGGGTTTGCGGATGTTGGAACGACTCAGCGGGGAGGAGGACAACATAATGGAAAAGTTTTCGTATACCTTCGGCAAAGCGGGGTCGATTCCCGAGACGCGGATGTCACGAGCCATACGTGACGTCGTAGCGGCTGTGAAGGATGCGGCGGCGGTCGCTGCGACGGCGGAGGAACGCGTGTGAGGTGTTGGGAAGGGCAGGGGTGCTTGAGAGCGGGCGTGTAGTGTTAGTATATAGTACGAGCGTCTGTTTGTAAAACTTTGACGGAGGCGGATTCAAAATTGGGATAGCGTATCTAGAATTCAGGTGCGCCGTTCGCCACCGCCCACTCTAGTACGAGCCCTTTCGCATAAATGCGCGTGTACTCGTCCCACGGGCAGCCATTGGCGCGCGCCCACTGCAGCACCTCGAGGTGCCCGCCCTCCGCCGCCCCCATGCACGAGCGCTCGTCCCATGGGCAGCCGTTCGCGCGCGCCCATAGCAGCATCTCGAGATGTCCACCCTCCGCTGCCGCCATGCATATGTTCTCATCCCACGGGCATCCGTTCTCACGCAACCACTGCAGCACCTCGAGGTGTCCGCCCCAAGCCGCTTCCCTGCATGTGTTCTCATCCCACGGGCAGCCGTTTGCGCGCGCCCATTGCAGCACCTCGAGATGCCCATTCCTTGCCGCCCACTCGCACGTTTCTGCGTCCCATGGACAGCCGTTCGCGCGTGCTCATTGCAGCACCTCGAGGTGCCCGCCCTTCGCTGCCACACCGCAAGTTTTCTCGTCCCACGCCGTGTGCAACAACTTTAACTCCTCTAGATGTCCAAAACTCGCCGCTGCTTCACAAAGGCGTTCTTGACACGACAGGCGACCTCCCCGTTGCATGCGCTCCACCGCGCTTAAACATGTGAGCTCCACGGCACGAAATTCAGTAAGCTCTGTAAACCGAAGCCCCGTCGCCGCCACCGCGTCCCGCATCGCACGGCTCACCGGTCGGAGCCGTGCGAGATCGGCGGGATCGTCACCAAAGTACTCAGATCTGAGGATGTGAGTGACGACAAGGTGGTGGGGAAGACCTGGGATGGCCTCACCCGTGTCAGGTTGTTGCGCAACGTTCACGAAAACACCAAGCGCACGATTCAGTAGGCGTCGGAACAATTCAAAGAACATGGTGAAGGGTGCCGTGAGCGAGTCGTGCGCGTCGTTGTGCGTCGTCGCTTCCCACAAAGGCGTTAAAAAGGGGTTGGTAAGGGAGAAAAGGGGTTCACCACCTTGAATCTAATTACATATACTTTGCAATCAGAACCCTGGCAAGTCTATACTGTGACTTCCGGAATCAGGAAGCTTCAATCTCGGTCTCAGACAGGAGCCGGCGTACTTTACGTTCGTCGATTCTGTCCTGTTAGCTCAGTGGTAGAGCGCTAGGCTTTTAAAGCTATGATAATAGTCTCCAAGTTTCGCTGACGGAACTTTAAGACTACTAAAGGTACCTAGTGGCCGAGGGTTCGATCCCCTCACAGGACAATCTTGATGTTTTTTTCTCGCCGTAGGCGAGAAGAGAAGCACCTCCCTTGTTTTCTTTTGACCTGCATCAGGTAGACGACGTTCGTGATAGATCTAACGAGTCTATTGTCGTGTCGTGTCAGTCGGCGATCGGATGGCGATGTATGGGTGCTAGGTTTCGGGGTGTATGCTGAGTTTTCTGGGAAAATCATTTTTGGTGCGTTTTTTACTTTTCTGGGAACTCACAAAAAGAATAAAAAGCAACGACGACGATACTTTTCGCGCTTCGCGCACACCCGTGTGGCGCGTGGCCCGCGTGACGACCAACCACGAGTGATTGGAACAAAGCGATGCCCTCACGGTAAGCGGAAAGAAAACTGCATGGAGTGCAGCCGTTGCCCGCACGGCAAGCTGAAACGAAACTGTGCGACGTGCTGCCCGTGTCCGCACGGGGGAGGGTGAAATACAGCTGCGCGCTGTGCACCCCCTGCCCTCACGGCAAGGTGAAACAGAGCTGCGCGGTGTGCACCCCCTGCCCGCACGGCAAGGTGAAACATGACTGCATGGCGTGCACCGGTTGCCGTCACGGCAAGCTGAAGCGCCGCTGCGCGGCGTGCAAGTCAGAACGCGAGGGTCAAGCTGGTTCGCCGCAAGTAAAGGAGGAGCCCGAGATTAAGAAGGAAGACCCCGAAATCAAGCAGGAAGAACCGGAAATCAAACCAGAACCCTTCACAATCCGAGGCTACTTTGGCATCGGCGACGAGGACGGAGGCGACTGAAATCGGGCGGTGTTTGTAAAAAATGTGATTAAAACTCCCCGGTCACCGGATCTCTCCTTTTCACCAACCTCCCAAACAAGTCCCTCTGTTCCTTCGCCCCCCAGATCCGTTCCCCAGCGTACCCCCCCATGACTCTTACACCTCCCCACGACGCAGCCACAAAAGACCCACCCGACCCTTCCACGAACACCTTCGCGTTTGCATCAAACGCGTCGCGCGCTTCGTTGACAATTTCAAGTTTCGCGTCTTTTGTGAGATCAGCGCCAAGATGGTTAATGGATTCGTACACCGCTTCGACGTATTTACTTCGCGTTGCACTTGTAGCACCCACCAACCCGTTATCCACATCAGAGAACACGTCGTGCGTATAGAATTTAGGTACCGTTGATAAACCAAGCGCGCGCTTCGTGGGCCATCCCAACATGGATCCGCCGAATAAATCTGCCAAGTATCGGGTGTAGAAATGCGCGACCAAGGATGGGGTGGATTCGGTTGTTTCAGTATTCGCAAACGAGCTGGATTCGCGTTCTGCCGCTGCCGCAATCAAACGCATGTACGCCGCGGTCGCTTGAGTCGTGGGATGGTCCCCGGGTGTCGTGTCTAATAAATTGTTGAGATCCTCTTCAAGCGACGGCGCTCTTCGCAGATCTTCCGAGAAACGTCGCCACAAAACACCCGATGGAGATGGTTTCGGACCCCGCGCGGCATCGTCTAAACGCCGCTCTAACTCTGAGTAGAAGTGATAATGCGCAGCCGTGAACTTGGCGAAGTTGGATTTCGATGCGAGCGCGGCCAAGGTGCCCCTTCCGAACGCACGCATGTCGTGGTGGCCCTCCCTCATCACCGCATCCAAATCGTGGGACAAACCAGATTTGTTCGCCACGCTGGATTTGAAAATACCGCCGGGGCTGTCGTCTGCGACCTCGGAGGCGAAACAGCGCACGCCGGTGTGGCGTGCGGACGCATAGCGCGCCACACCGCGAGCGGCGCGTGCGGTAGCGGACATCTACCGTACCTTTGGCGCTGCGATCTGTTGGATTGACACGTCGATTTTTTCATGAAAATGTTTTGTTGTTGTTGATTTTCTCTTCGTCCTCGCGCCCAACCCTTCAGGCAGAGCGAGGCGCGCTGAGGGACGCTGTGGGTTTCTCAGATGGGGGCTGGAGGTGCGGCGGCGGCCATTTCGCCAGGGGACGTATCCGACGACGATTCCCTCGCGTCTCCCCGCGGAGACGAGCCATCCACGTCCTCCGCAGGTTCGGATGAAGATTCTTTCCCCGCCTTCCCCTTTCAGAACGCAGGCTGGGTCCCTCCCACAGGCCCTACGCACACGCACTACAAATCCTCGTCCACAAAACTGGGGGGAGGCGCGTTCGGCGAGGTACTCGCGGGAAGGCGTTTGGCGGACGGCACCGCGGTAGCTCTGAAGCGTATCCCCATTCGCGTTATTGAAGATGGCATCCCCGACAACTTGCTTCGCGAGCTGAAAACGATGCAGCGCGTCGCGGGGCGGTCTCCACACGTCCTGAACCTAATCGACCACTACTGCAAAGGCAACGCCCTCGTGCTCGTACTGGAGCTTTGCGAGTATGGGGACTTGAGGGACCTGTTAGATGTCCAGGAAAATGCAGGGGGGTTGTCAATCGGGTGCGTCAAGAGCGTTGTCCAACAAATCTTAAGCGGCGTCAAAGCGTGCCACGACCTCAACGTAATGCACCGCGACGTGAAACCTGGCAACGTTTTAGTCGCCCACGACGGACGGATGAAACTCGCGGACTTCGGACTCGCGCGAGCTGTGACGAATACCTATGTGGGAGATACGAACCGTCAAGACGAAGGTAATTTCTCGAGTCATTCCTCGAGTTCTTCTCACTCCTCACAACTCACTGGGAACGTTCAGACTCGTTGGTACCGCGCTCCCGAGATTTTGTTCGGGTCCAAGTCCTACTCCATGGCAATCGACGTGTGGTCCGTCGGCGCTATTCTGGGCGAGCTGCTCTCGCCGTGCGGCCCTATTCTTCAAGGAGAGAGCGACGTGGACCAGCTTTCCAGGACGCTTGGGATGCTAGGGACGCCGAGCGAAACGCGGTGGCCCGACGCGCAAAACACGCCCGATTTTCACAAAATTAAATTCCATCCGAAACGACCGATGGATTTAGAAACAGCGCTCCCAAAGAACACGGACCCAGGTCTCGGGACGGATCTGTGGATGCGGCTGATGCAGCTGGATCCGAAGAAACGGCCCATCGCGAACGAGGCGCTGCAGGATCCGTACTTCAACCAGACGCCACACCCTGCGACGCCGTGGGAAGCGTTTTGCGAACTGCGGTTGCGGCGGGCGAAAAAAATAACGCCGGCGGTGGACAAGCGCGCCTCTGACATGCGCGACATGCCCCCCGGCGTGCGCGCTTTGACGGACACCGAGCTTAGGGACGCACTCACGGAACTAGGTCTAGAGGGAGAAATAGCGGCAATTTAGAGGAATTAGTTATTGTTACCACGTAGATTTTCTTACACACTTTGGCTATTTGGCGCGTGCAATCTACTCTCACGAAATGCTCCCGTACTGATTCGCCGTGGGAATCCCATCCTCCGGCTCCTCCGGGTGCGCGATGTTCCAGTTGGCGAAGAACAGGTTTGGATCCGGTATGGGTTCGCCCTTTGCTTGTGACATAGCGGCTTCGGCTTCATAGTCCCGCAACATGCGCATGAACCGCTCTTGTCGCTTGGCGTGTATCCGCGCGCCCTCGCCGTACCGCGGCCAGCAGTGCCCCCCGCACCCGCAGCAGCACAGCACCCAGAACACCATGTGGATCACGAAGTACACCAGGAACAGCGCACACAGCACCACCAGCAAAATCAACAAGAAAATCACCATGAAGAACTGGATGATGGGTCCTAGGATTGGATTCGCCAGCCCCTTCACCAACCAAGGCGGTAAATGTGCCATCTGCGCCCCACCTTTGCTTTCCCACTCCGAAAACGAATCCGCCCCCTGTGCGTCCACCTCGACTTGCGATGCGTACATGTCGTATGCTGTGCGTAAGGTGGTGTTGGATAAAGTGCTGTGTGCCGAGGTCACAATGCCCATCGCGTCCGTCGCATGCGGATCCCGGCATTTATCAGGATGAATAACACGCGCGATTTTGTAGTACGCCTTTTTGATCGTCGCCGCGGTGCACGTCTTCGGGTCAACCTTCAAGACTTTGTAGTAGTTGTTCTGGAACCGTAACACGCGCTTAATCTCTTCCTCCGGGGTGAGCATGCCACCCGGGCTCGCGCTCTCTATGTCCTCCTCCCACGGCTTGGAGGATGACGAACCCATGATGTGTCTCTATTCGCACTACCTTCAACTTTTATTCCACCACGCCGGGCCACACGCGGGTGTCCCCACCTTTCGCCAACCCGAGCACGCGTCCAGACGACGCCCTGTCGAGACAAACGCACCCTGCGGGGTGCCTGCACGCAGTGGTCGACGCACTCACGACGCACCACGGCGTCGCTCGCAGTGGTCGAACGCAGTCGAACGATGTCGCTACTGGGTAACTCGGTAACACCAGCCTCCCAACACCCTTTTTTAGTCCCTCTGATTGAGGGGTTAATAACTGAAAGGATGGTCGTATGAGCAAATAGATGGTCAGAGAGTGAATGGGCATTCCGCCTGGGAAGTTCCGACAGGTCCTTCAGAAACGCTTTTCTGGGAAGCCTCGACACAACGACGCGCACACACTGCTTGCCATTACCCAGCACTGATGATGATGTCCGCGGAGAAGATGAACAAAATCCTAGCGTGGTTGCGCACGAAAGACACGGTGTGGGACGAGCAGATGTGCGTGGCAGCTGTGGCGGACGGGGAACTCGACGTCCTCAAATGGTTGCGTGAGCTCGGTTGCGACTGGGACGAGGGGACGTGCAACAACGCGGCCAAATTCGGACACATCGAGGTGCTGAGGTGGGCACATGGAACGGCTGCCCTTGGCATATGGTCAAGACCACAAACGTTGAGGTGCGGAGGTTTCCACCAGAGATGAATTGCCTTGTTGAGACGCAAGAAGCCATCCCCGGCCTCCCCGACCACCTCGTCGTCTCCCACATCCTGAGATCTTTGACGATCCCGCAGATCTCGCACGGCTCCCAGCGGTGAGCCGTG
>TARA_B110000977_G_scaffold77608_1_pt1 | contig 14332 bp, 14 predicted proteins | sample TARA_B110000977 | Tara Oceans TARA_B110000977 (sample SAMEA4397798) | marine metagenome | biome: Polar Biome; feature: [SRF] surface water layer (ENVO:00010504); material: water (ENVO:00002006), including particulate matter (ENVO:01000060) such as... | depth 5 m | reverse complement strand
TAGAATCATTAAGCAACACTATTTATCATGCCGTTATTGTTGGCGGTGGACTCATTGGAATTGAATTGGCTGAAATGCTTCACGCTAGAGGTAAAAAAGTGACTTTTTTAGTCCGAGAAGAAAGTTTCTGGAACAATGTACTCCCTAAGGGAGCTTCGGAAATGATAAATTTACACATACTATCTCAAGGAATTGATCTTCGCCTTAAAACCAATTTAAGTGAAATTTTAGAAGATGAAAACGGAAGAGCGAAAGCAATACGAACTGACTCTGGAGAAATTATTGAATGTCAGTTTGTTGGTCTTACTGCTGGGGTTAGACCAAATATTGATTTTATTAAAAACACAACCATTGCATCTAATCGGGGTATTCTTGTAAATAAATACTTAGAAACAAGCGAACCTAACATCTATGCCGTTGGAGATTGTGCAGAACAACAAGAGCCTTTAGAGAACAGAAGAGCTATTGAGGCTGTTTGGTATACAGGACGTATGATGGGAGAGACTGTAGCTCAAACACTAACAGGGGAAAAAACAGCATATCATCCAGGACATTGGTTTAATAGCGCCAAATTTTTTGATATTGAATATCAAACCTATGGAGTTGTTTCTGCTCATCCTCAAGAACCTGAAATTCATTTTCATTGGGAAGACTTAGAGAATGAAATTGCTGTAACAATTGCTTTCCATAAAGATTCGAATCTTTTCCTAGGAATCAATACTTTTGGAATACGGATTCGTCATGAAATTTTTAATCAAATGCTCAATAACGAAAGTACTGTTTTTCATGTAATGGAGCATTTAGGAGATTGTAATTTTGATTCCGAATTTTTCAAATCCTACGAGAAAGAAATACTGTCTAAATTTAACCAAGATTATAACACGAAAATTAAGTTGAAAAAGAAAAGTTGGACAAGAATATTTAATTCAAAAATAGCGAAATGACAGAAACAATTCAAAAGCTAGGTCTCGGGATTTTTTTAATTGGACTTACTTTATTTTGCGCTCTGGTTTTCCTAGGGGATTATGAGTTAAGTTCTGAGCAATTTGAAAAAGTAATCTCCGACAAAGGCATTAAGAGTAAACTCTTTATTGAAAACATCAATACCACTATTATTGATAAAAAATTCTCAGGCCCTTTTAAATTCTCATCAATGATAATCAGTGCACTAGAAAAATCTAATACTTCTCATAAAAAAAACAAAGAATGGAATAAAGTGATTTGGGATAAACCGCACAGTTTTTCTTATCAAATAGCTAAAGAAGCTGGTTCTGGACCAATTAAAGAAAACAAGGGTTTGTTTTGGTTTCTAACATTTGGGTTAGGGATTTTTGGGTCATTACTCTACATTATTCCTAATGTTATTACCTTGGGTCCCCCAGGAATAAAAAATAATGGGATTTATTTCAATTCTACTACAAACAAGGGTTACTTAGGGTGGTTTGTTTTCATCTTCCTAGTTGCATTTTATGTGTTACTTTATTTCTTCCCGGATTACATTATCAATTGGACTTACATTGTAGATCCCTTTAGTCAAAGTCTGAGCGGCAACTTAGCAAGTCAATGGTTTTTGTATGGATTTTTATATTGTACTGTTATGACTGTTATGGCGGTTAGGATGTATATTAAATACAGAGATAATAAATATCAAATTCTGAGAACTACTTCTGTTCTATTTTTTCAGATTGTTTTTGCCTTTTTAATTCCTGAAATTTTAGTGCGCTTTGAAAAACCTTGGTATGACTTTAAAAATGCATTTCCTCTTGACTATGACTTTTTCTTTAGTTGGAATTTAAACAGTTTAATTGAAAGTGGTGGATTTGGATTATTCATTCTTGTATGGGGAATTGTATTGACTTTAGTAATTGTTCCTGTAATGGTTTATTTCTTTGGAAAGAGGTGGTATTGTTCTTGGGTTTGTGGTTGTGGCGGATTAGCAGAAACTCTTGGCGATCCTTTTAGACACCTTTCAAACAAATCTATTGGAGCATGGAAATTTGAACGTTGGATGGTTCATGGGGTTCTTGCTTTTTCTTTACTAATGACTGGATTTACATTATACTCTTATTTTTCTGGATCTCAAGCGGTGTTGGGTATTAAGACGCAAACGATTCAAAATATATATGGTTTTTTAATTGGTTCTATATTCGCAGGTGTAATTGGAACTGGTTTTTATCCTATTTTCGGGAATAGGGTTTGGTGTAGGTTTGGATGTCCTTTAGCAGCGTATCTTGGTTTAGTTCAACGATTCAAATCCCGCTTTAGAATAACAACTAACGGAGGTCAGTGCATCTCTTGTGGTAACTGTTCTACGTATTGTGAAATGGGAATAGATGTTCGTGCTTATGCTCAAAAAGGTCAAGATATTGTTAGGTCTTCATGTGTAGGATGTGGAGTTTGCTCGGCGGTTTGTCCAAGAGGTGTTTTGAAACTTGAAAATGGGCCTCTTGAAAACAGAACTTTTTCTCCAGAATTCCCTCTAGGAAATACGCTTAAATAAAAATGTCCTTTTGGCTTAAAAGAAGAATTCAAAAGCTGTCGTTTATTTAATAATAGCAGTTTTAATTATTATATGAAACATATTAAAGTTATAATACCAGCTTATAACGAGCAAGATTCGATCGGACTTGTGGTTCGTGCTATTCCAAATATTGTTAATGAAATTATTGTTGTAAATAATAATTCTACAGACAACACCGCTCAGGTTGCTAAAGATTCGGGGGCTACAGTTTTATTTGAAAAAAGGGGTGGATATGGGTATGCCTGCCTTAAGGGAATTGACTACCTAAGGCAAAAAAAAATCAGCCCTGATGTTGTTGTTTTTTTAGACGGAGATTTTTCAGATTTTCCCGAAGAGATTATTCATCTTATTGCTCCAATTCAAAAAGAGAATATAGATTTTGTAGTTGGAGCAAGAGCTAAAGAATTGAGGGAAAAAGGATCTCTGACGCCTCAGCAAGTTTTTGGAAATTGGCTGGCTTGCTTTCTTATGAAAATTCTTTATAAATCTGACTTTACAGATCTTGGTCCATTTAGAGCAATTCGATGGAATACCTTAATTGATCTTAAAATGTCTGATAAAACTTATGGGTGGACTGTTGAAATGCAATTAAAGGTTCTTGATAAGAAAATTCCTTATAAAGAGATTAAGGTTAATTATCGTAAAAGAATAGGCGTGTCTAAAGTTTCAGGCACCTTAAAAGGGACTATCTTTGCGGGAATCAAAATCATAGGGTGGATTTTCAAACATTACATATTTAAATAAATGGAAAAAATTTGGCTATACCTTTCTCTTCTTCTAATGATTGTATATTCAATATCTTTAATTCTAGTGCTGTTCTATAGTCTCTCTCAACTGAACTTACTTTGGAATTATGTTCAGTACAAAAAGAAAAAAGAAAAACATCCTCTTCTAGATCTAACTAAACCAGAATCCGTTCCCTTCATCACCATTCAACTCCCTGTTTTCAATGAACTTTATGTTATGGAACGTTTGCTAAAATGCATAAATCAAATAGAGTATCCCCGTGAAAAGCTAGAGGTTCAAGTTCTAGATGACTCTACAGACGAATCTGTTGAACTTACTCGTGGATTAGTTGAAGATCTAAAAATTGATGGCCTTGACATTGTCCAAATTAGAAGAAAAAACCGGGTAGGGTTTAAGGCAGGAGCGCTAAAAGAGGGTTTATCATCAGCTAAAGGAGAGTTTATTGCAATTTTTGATGCTGATTTTTTACCTCAATCTAATTGGCTTTTGCAAACAGTATCACAATTTGAGAATGAAGAAATAGGAATTGTTCAAACTCGTTGGTCTCATATAAATAGAGATTATTCTATTCTTACACAAGTTCAGGCTTTTGCTCTAGATGCACATTTTACTTTAGAACAAGTAGGCAGAAACAGTAAGGGTCATTTTATGAACTTTAATGGAACAGCAGGTGTCTGGAGAAAAACTTGTATTCTTGATGCAGGAAACTGGGAAGGAGATACACTAACCGAAGATTTAGATTTAAGTTATAGAGCCCAGTTAAAAAATTGGAAATTTAAATATCTTGAGGATGTAGAAACGCCTTCTGAACTTCCTGTTGTAATGAGTTCTATTCGCTCCCAACAATTTAGATGGAATAAAGGGGGTGCAGAGAACTTTCAAAAAATGGCTAGAAGAGTTATTATATCGAAGGAAGTCAAAAGCTCTTCAAAAATACATTCGATTCTCCATTTACTTAATAGTACCATGTTTCTTAATGTATTTTTTGTGGGAGTATTGAGCATCCCTATGCTTTACATTAAAAACGAATGGGGCCACCTAAGTCTGTATTTTGACCTCTCTAGTTTTTTTATAGTAAGTACTATCATATTTTTTTCTTGCTACTGGGTGCTCTACAGGTACATGAAGGGTGGCGGACTAATGAATTTTTTGGAGTATATTAAAATATTTTTTACCTTTTACACCATCGCCATGGGGTTCTCTTACCACAACTCACTCGCTGTATTAGAAGGACACAGAGGGAAAAGAAGTGACTTTATAAGGACACCTAAATTCAACATAAAAACATTTAAAGATTCTTGGAAAAAAAACAAATACACAACAAAGAAAGTTTCTAAAAATGTAATCGTTGAAGGAGCATTAGCTTTATACTTTTTATTTGGAATGTATAGTGCATTTATTGTCGGTAAGGAGGGAGATTTTGGTTTGTTTCCGTTTCATTTGATGCTCTTTATTGGCTTTGGATTTGTATTTGTTAACTCGTTCAAAACCCAAGCATAATGCTTCGAAAGAAAGTCCATATGAAGATTCTTCAAGGCCTTTTTGTTTTGATAAGTTTATTTGGGTATTATTATATTGGCTACGAAATAGTAAGAGAACAAAGTTCTGTGCTGGTCTCATTATATTTATCCCTTTTTGTTTTTACTTATTTATTAATTAGAAGCTGTGATTCTTTAAAAAAGATACTTGGAATTGGAATCTTATTTAGACTTATTCTTTTAATAGCAACTCCCCTACTTTCTCAAGATTTTTATAGATTTATATGGGATGGAATGTTAGTCGCCAACCATCTTAATCCCTATGATGCTACGCCTGATTTTTTAAATCAAAGTTCAGCTTTTTTTTCAACCCAATTTAGCCAAGATCTTTATAACGGAATGGGGACTTTAAGTGCAGAACACTATTCTAATTATCCGCCTTTAAATCAATTGGGGTTTTATCTAGCATCGATTTTGGGAGGAGATTCTATTCTTGCAAACATTGTGAGCATTCGACTGCTCTTAATCTTAGCTGATTTAGGTGTTTTTTGGATTGGAATCAAATTATTAAACTTATTAGGACTCCCAGAAAAAAGAATTGCTTTTTACTTTTTAAATCCTTTAATCATAGTAGAATTAATCGGAAACCTTCATTGGGAAGGGACAATGATGTTTTTTTTCCTTTTAGGTTTATACTACGTTTTTATTGAAAATAAATGGAAATGGTCTTCTATACCTATGGCTGCTTCTATAGCTTTAAAACTGATTCCTTTAATGATTTTACCCCTACTTTGGCAATTCTTAAAGCCAAAGAAAAGTGTCTTATTCGGCTTGCTCACACTAATGTGTTCATTGATGTTTTTTATCCCCTTGTTTATAGGTCAAGATGGGATTGAGCATTACCTCAAAACCATCAGCCTTTGGTTTAATCGATTTGAATTTAACGGGAGTTTATACTACATCATTAGAAAACTTGGTTATGAAGTAAAAGGATATAATATCATAGGAACGTTTGGAAAAGTAACCCCTTATATCATAATTGCACTTATAGCGTGCTTTACTTTTATAAGAAATAATAAAACTCCAAAGTCTGTTATAAACGGCATGTTACTTATGCTGAGTTGCTACTTTTTTATATCAACTACAGTTCACCCCTGGTACATTGTAAGCCTTGTAACAATTGGATTATTTTCTAACTATTCATATCCCCTATTTTGGAGCCCATTAGTTACATTGAGTTATGCTGCTTATGGAAGCTATAATTTCAATGAAAATTTCTACTTAATTTCACTTCAATATGGTCTTGTTTATGGAATACTGGTGTATGAAATGATTCAGAAAAAAGTACTACTTCATCATTTTAAATAGATTGATTTCTCGCTCATTTAGATGTCTCCATTTTCCACGAGGTAAATCTTTTTTATTTAAATGCGCAAACACAACACGATCAACTTGCTCTACCTTGTAGCCAAGTTTTTCAAAGACATGAAATATAGCACGATGACGTTCCGTCGAAAGTTCAACACCTACTTTTCGTTTAGATTCTCCTCTAATAAAGCTTATAGCATCAACCTCAATTTTGTCAAATTTATCTATGACAATACCCTCACGGATCTTCTCAAGGTCGGTTTGAACTAAATTCTTATCTAATACTACTTGAAAAATCTTATTTAACCCTCTAGAAGGGTTTTTGAGTTTAATTTTAAGTTCAGTGTCGTTTGTAAAAAGAAGTAAGCCTGTTGAGGTTCTATCCATTGAATTAACCGGGTCAATTCTGTAAGAAGTAGCTCCATTTATAAGTTCCATTACGTCTTTTTTGTATGTTCCTTTTTTGACAGAAGCAAGAAAACCTTTTGGCTTATTCAACAAAACATAGGCGGGTTTATCAGAGACAACTCTTCTGCCGTCGTAGCGAACATCGTCGCCCCTTTGAACTTGATAACCCATTTCTATTACAATTTTGCCGTTAACCTTAACCATTCCCATTGCGATAAACATATCAGCTTCGCGACGGGAGCAAATGCCTGAATTCGCGATAAATTTATTTAAGCGAGTTGAAGTAGCTGAATTTTTTGGAGAAGAATTATTTGACTTTGAATCCATAGTAAGGTATGCATTTGAAAACTGTTTGAACTTAGAGCGGAAAACGGATAAGTATTATACTTAAAATTCCTGTAACAATAAGCACTTTCAATAAATTATGAAGCCAAAGGTACGTCTTTTGAGTCGGAGATTTCCATAAGATTATAACGATCAATAATAAAAATGGAATTAGAGATAAAAAATAATACACCATACTATGAATAACTTCTTTGCTGTCTATTAAAAGCTTGATAGGAACAAAGGTCAAAAGGATTAAAATATTGATTATTATAATGGTGGTTTTTTCTCCAAAAACAACAGTAATTGTTTTATAATTTCTTACCCAGTCCCCTTTAAAATTCTCTAAATCTTTGATTAAATCACGAATAAGCATGATCAAAAATAAAAAGCTAGCATGATAAAAAACAATACTTGAAAAGTTTTTGAAATAAATCATAATTGCAATGAAAGGGGTAACCGCAAGAAGAACTGCGAAAAGGTTACTTAGCAAAAAATGTTTTTTAAGTAGATGGCTGTAAATCCATAAACCAAAAATATAAATTAAAAAAAATGGCACTGTCCTTAAGGAGACAAACACGGCTAAAAGAAGTGATAAAAAGTTTAATATACCATAACAAAAGAGTTGTAAAGTTGGAGATGCTTGATGTTCGAGTAAATACTTAAAAGGCCTATTAATTTGATCCTTTTCCGCATCATAAAAATTATTAATTATATATCCACCCGCAACTGCAAGGGAGGTAGCCATGAGCAACATTAATAACTTGGAATCAGTTAGTATATATTCCCAAGAAGTTTGTGGAGCAAAAATGTATCTCGCACTCAAGTATTGCGCAAAGATTATAGTGAAAAGGGTGTGCCCTCGTACAGAAGTAAATAATGCTAATAATTGAATTAAGATTTTATTTCTTTCTTGATTTTTGAAAAGCATGGCTTTTCTAGAAATTATAGACCACCTCTAAACGATGCCCTTTCAGTGTTTCTTTAGCTTTTTCAAAGTCCTGGGCAAATCCAAGAATATATCCACCACCACCAGACCCACAAAGTTTAAGATAGTAATCATTACTTTCAATTCCGTGCTTCCAAATAGCGTGAAATTCTTTAGGAATCATGGGTTTAAAGTTATGAAGAACTAAATTAGAGAGCTGTTTGATGTTAGAAAAAAGTGAAGTTAGATTTGCATTCAAAAAGTCATCAACACAAGCATCTGTATAATTAATAAATTGATTTTTCATCATTTTACGGAATGGTTCTTGTTTCATACTTTCCATAAAAATAGAAACCATAGGAGCAGTTTCTCCAACAATACCGCTGTCTAATAAAAATACAGCTCCTTTACCATCTGGGTTTTGAGATGGAATTCCTGTTGGTTCTATATGGTCTTGAGAATTAATCAAAATAGGTAAACTCAAATAACTATTTAAAGGGTCTAAGCCTGAAGATTTACCATGAAAAAAAGATTCCATTGCTGCAAAAATAATTTTTAGATGCTGCAATTTCTCTTTGGTTAGATTTTCTAGAACAGTAATTTTATTTAATGCATATTTATCATAAATAGAAGCTACTAAAGCGCCACTACTTCCAATTCCATAACCTTGTGGTATGCTACTATCAAAATACATTTTATTGTCTAAGTCTTCATTTAATCTTTTCCAGTCAAAAGACACAATTGAATCAGGAAGTTTTTTTAGATAAGAGCAGAAGGCCAACAACTTGAGATGTGAATCTTGAGTTATTGGATTTTCTGATGTTTTAAGGGCGCCTCTATAAAAATTATAAGGAATAGATAACCCTTTAGAATCTTTAATAATTCCATACTCTCCAAAGAGCAAAATTTTAGCATAAAAGAGAGGTCCTTTCATAGTCAAACAAAGTTATAGTTTTTTGGCACCATTACCAATTTGATCTTCAATGAATTGACCATTTTGACAAAATACTGCTAATTCTTGATTTATAAATTTTAAGACTGTGTCACTTTCTGCCTTTGGATAGAGCAAATGAACATTAGCGCCAGCATCTAAAGTAAAACACAAAGAGGATTTCACTTCTTGACGATACGCCCAAACTTTATTTAAAACTTCAAGAGTATTGGGATGCATTAAAATAAAATATGGTTGGGAAGCCATCATCAATGCGTGAAGTGTTAGAGCTTCTGACTCAACAAGACTTACGAAACTTGTTAGGTCGCCTTCAGTAAGAATTTCTTTTAACAATGACATGTTATCACGAGCTTGTTCAAACCTTTTGGAAGCATAAGGATGCCCATTCATCAGATCATGTCCAAGGGTACTACTTACTTTTTTTTGACCTTTATCTATCAATAAAATAGTGTCTTGATAATCCTTAAAAACTGAATGTATTTGTGAAGAAACAGCTGTACCATATAAATCAGAACTTCCGTCGAAAGCATCAGAAACACCCCAAGAAACTAATGGCCCTTGAATACTTCGGGCAGCGCTACCTGATCCTAATCGAGCCAAAAAGGAGGCTTTTTTTAAAAAATAGGTGTCAGAGATTTCTGGGTTTGCTTTCTTTTCGAGTGACATAATTCCAAGTGCCAATGCACTCATTCCAGATGCAGAAGAAGCTATCCCACTGCTGTGTGGAAAAGAATTGTTACTTTGAATAGATAAATGATGATTTTTAACAAAAGGAACATAGGGTTCAATTCTGTTAAGAAAGCTTTCGATTTTAGGATGAAAACTGGGAGTTGGATTTCCTTCGAAAGAAAAATCAAATGAAAATCCTGTTTGTTTATCCTCTAGTGGCCTATAAGCTACTGTAGTTTGAGTGACACATTTAGACAGTGTGAAACTTAAAGAAGGGTTTTGGGGGTACTGGGATCTATATTTACCCCAATATTTTATCAAAGCAATATTACTTGGTGCTTCCCATTTTGAGTTTCCCGTTACTTCAAAGTTTTGGCTTTCAATAAAATCTTTTTCAGTATTCATAAGTTACAAAGATAACAGATTCAATTATGATTAGGAAGCTTTAAGACCTATGGAATTTTGTACCTTAGTAGTTGATTCTATTTTTATGAAGACAAAGTTTCAAAAAAGTTTTGCGATTATTTTATCCATAATAATCTGCCTAGCCATTGGTGGGATTGCAGGAGGCGTAACACAGTCTGCAATTCCAGTATGGTATTCTGGTCTTGAAAAACCTTTTTTCACCCCCCCTAATTGGCTTTTTGGTCCCGTTTGGACCCTGTTATATATTCTTATGGGTTGGTCAGTAGGCTGGATTTGGTCTTTTGGAAGTCACCATAAATGGGTTAAAACCGCACTTTTCCATTTTGGAGCTCAACTGGTTCTAAACGCTATGTGGTCGCTTGTCTTTTTTGGTTTAAAAAATATATTAGGAGGATTGATAATCATCCTTGCCTTACTTGTACTGGTATTACTAACGATCAAATGGTTTAGAGTTATTAACAAGAAAGCTGCATATTTACTTTACCCATACTTTTGCTGGCTACTTTATGCTACAGCTCTAAATATAGGTGTTTACGTTTATAATTAAACATTTTGCAGTGAGGATTTACCGTCTAATTCGTTCAGGGTAATCTGTTATAACAGCATCGACACCTATCTCAATCATCTTATTAATATCTTCGGGTTCGTTTACCGTCCATGGGTAAACTTTAAATCCTGCATCCTGTATTTTTTTGATGTTTTTTTGGGTCAAACTTTTAAAATTTGGATTGATTGCAAAGGCAGATAACCGTTGCCCAATAGGAATTGCATCTAAAGGGTCATCTTCAGTAAGTACTGCTATTGAAACTTCTTTATTTACTTCGTAAAAAACATCCAACTCATTCCAATCAAAACTTGAAATAAAGATATCTTTGGGCTTCCAATTTGATTCTTTAAAATAAAGTGCTAATAACTCTGAAGTTAAAATTGCAGTTTGGGTTCCTTTGAGTTCAATATTCAACTGAATTTTACCGTCTATCAAATCCATTACCTCATTTAGAGTAGGTATCGGTTCTTTACCAAGAACCCTAAATTGCTTTATTGAATCTAAAGTCATTTGCTCAATATAGCCTACCCCATCTGTTAACTTTTCTAAAGTTTTGTCATGGAAAACAACTAATTCTCCTGTTGCACATCGAAAAACATCTATCTCAACACCATCAACTCCCAACTCCATTGCTTTTTCAATCGACGCTAATGTGTTTTCTGCAACATGGCCTCGAGCGCCTCTATGACCAATAACCAATACATCAGTATTTTTGGTGACACAAGAAGAAACGAGTATTGACATTACGATTAATTTTATTGTTGACATAAAATTTAATTATTTAATAAAATCCAAAATTCCCAAGGTTGCATTCTATGCTCATATGTATCCGAAAGAGTTTTTACTTTTCCATCTTCAAACCTCTTAAAGGGACCGTTATAAGGAGACGTAAAGCCTACGTATTCATTGCTCATGTTAGCAATAAAAACTAGGGTATCGCTTAATTTAGTTCTTTCGAATGCTAAAATATTTTGATCTCTTGAAGTGGATATTCTTTTATAAGAACCCCGTTCCTCTCCGCTATTTAATGCTGCATGATTTTGTTTTAAGGCTCCTAGACTTTCAAGCAGTTTAAATGTGTTACCCGCTACTTTTGGGAAACTGTCTTTTTCAAAAAACAGAATTCTTTTGTTTAAATCATACTCCATCCCACTATATATTAAAGGCATGCCTGGAGACAAATAATCTAAAGCTAAAGATGCATTTGCAGCAGCTCCAAAGCTTTCTTGAACTGTTCCGTTCCAAGAATTCTCATCATGATTACTTATAAAGTTTACCACTATATTTCGATCGTTATAATTTTTAAGTAGATTTTCAATATGATTATCCCAGTCCGAAACATTCTTTTTTCCGTACACTATATCCTTTAAAAGGTGATCTCCTGGCCAATCATATGAAGCATCAAAAAGGTCAATCATTTCAATACCTCCTGGATGATTAATGTCCGTTTCTGCTAATAGAAAAACTGGCTTAACTTCCCGTAATGCTGCAAAGGTTTTTTTGTAAAATTCCATAGGGACTGCATATGCCTGGTCTAATCTGTACCCATCAATATTGGCTTCTTTAACCCAATAAACCATTGCTTCGCGTATGGCTTGACGCATATCCATATTGTCGTAATTTAAATCGGCAACATCAGTCCATCCAAATGATTCTCCTGTAAAAGGATTAATAGGGTCTATAATTTCACCTGCTTCGTTTTGCAAATAGTATTCAGGATGATCCTTGATCCAATGATTATCCCAACCGGTATGACCTGGAACCAAATCCAAAATAACATAAATACCTAACCGGTGTGCTTCATCAACTAGGCTTTTAAGGTCATCTAAACTTCCGAATTCTGGATTAACTCCAGTATAATCTGAAACAGCATAATAACTTCCTAAAGGCCCTTTACTTTTTGTAGATGAAATCGGATTAATGGGCATTAGCCAAAGAAATTTGACTCCCATTTTTTTTAGCTTTGGTAAATCTTTTGCAAAAGCATTAAAAGTTCCTTCTGGTGAATATTGTCTTATGTTGGCTTCATATAATATCCCAGTGGCCAAATCGGCTTTTGTTACGGGAGGTAATTTGTTTACTACTGGTTCTCCTTTATTGCTGCAAGCAATAACTAGGAAAACAACAAGTATGGAAAAGATGTTCTTCATTTGAAATATATTAAGTAGTTCAAGATAATCTAATTTTAAACTAAATAGAACTTATTGCAAATAATCCGTTACTCTTCAGGAGCAAGCTCTACACGCAAACCATCTAATTCAGATGTAATGAATATTTGACAGCCAAGACGACTGTTTTCTTTAACATTATATGCTTCTGAGAGCATTGCCTCTTCGTCAACTGATTTCTTAGGAAGAGTAGAATCAGAAAGTATATAACATTGGCAGGAAGCACACATAGCCATACCTCCACAAGTGCCCTCAACTGGAAGTTCGAATGATTTGCAGACCTCCATTAAATTCATTGACATGTCTGTTGGAGCTTCAATATTATGGACTTCACCTGTTCTATCTGTAATACTTATATTTATTTCTAAACTCAACGCTATAATTTTGGGTTATGCCTCTATGTTAATTACTTGATCGATTTGAGGGACGTATTTTTTAATGGTCATTTCAACACCTGACTTTAAGGTCATCTGATTTACCGAACACCCTACACATGCTCCGTGAAGTTGAACGCTCACAATACGATCATTAGCTATACTAACGAGTGAAATATCTCCTCCATCTGCCGCTAAGAACGGACGGATTTCATCTAGAGCAAGGAGTACTTTTTCTTTTATTTCGGCAGATTTCATAACTTATTTTTTTACGGCTGAACAGCCAGACATTGTTGTTATTTTTACTACTTGAGTTGGGGGTAATGTTTTATTTCTTTTGACAAGTTGGGCAACCATATTTTGAGTAATTAAATTTATTGCTCCGGCAATCGGACTGTTTTCTTGAAGTGCAGCAGGTCTACCCACATCTCCAGCTTCACGAACGCTTTGAACTAAAGGTATTTCTCCTAAAAAAGGAACTTTAGTGTCTGTTGCCAGATTCTTAGCACCTTCTTTACCAAAGATATAATATTTATTTTCGGGTAATTCTTGAGGAGTAAAGTAAGACATGTTTTCAACTATCCCTAAAACAGGAACCTGAATGCTGTCTTGCTGAAACATAGCAATGCCTTTTTTGGCATCTGCTAAGGCTACATTTTGTGGGGTACTTACAACTATGGCACCACTAATTGGTAGTGATTGAACAATACTTAAATGGATGTCTCCAGTTCCTGGTGGTAAATCAATTAAAAGAAAATCAAGTTCTCCCCAGGCTGCATCAAAAATCATTTGATTAAGAGCTTTTGAAGCCATGGGTCCACGCCAAATAACAGCTTGATTAGGTTGTGTGAAAAAACCAATAGACAATACTTTTACTCCGTAATTTTCTATGGGCTTCATTTTTGACTTACCATCTACATTAATGGACATTGGACGTTCGCCTTCCATATCCATCATAGTTGGGATTGAAGGTCCATAAATGTCTGCATCTAGTACGCCTACTTGAAAGCCCATTTGGGCTAAAGTAACTGCAATGTTTGAAGTAACAGTAGATTTTCCAACGCCTCCTTTTCCTGATGAAATTGCGACAATAGAGCTGATCCCTTTTATTGGCTCTCCTTTTATTGGAGTATCAGCCTTGGGAGTAGTTTCTACTTTAATATTTATTGATATTTTGGCTTTATTATAAACCCGAGAGTGAATGCTTTTTAAAATTTCTACTTCTACCTTTTTGCGTGCCTGAAGACTTGGATTTTTTAGCACTAGGTCAATGACAACCTCATCGCCAAAAACATTAATATTCTTTAAAGCACCACTTGCAACTAAGTTTTGACCTTCTCCCGGAACGGTAAGTCCTTCTAAAACTTCTTGGATGGCCTGTTTTGATATATTCATTTAGGTTTCCCTTTTTTATATTGATTC
>TARA_B110000977_G_scaffold201184_1_pt1 | contig 14348 bp, 21 predicted proteins | sample TARA_B110000977 | Tara Oceans TARA_B110000977 (sample SAMEA4397798) | marine metagenome | biome: Polar Biome; feature: [SRF] surface water layer (ENVO:00010504); material: water (ENVO:00002006), including particulate matter (ENVO:01000060) such as... | depth 5 m | reverse complement strand
TCAGACAAAGAAGAATTAGAATCGCTTATAGAACAAATAAGTTTGAAATATCCACGACATACACACTAAGACATTCAGCAATCATTGGTATATCCTACTCATTTAATAAATAAGTGATATGGAAGAAATTGACCAAAAATTAGACCAGTGGATATGCAATAGTTTAGTGAGAGCTGAAATAAGAAAAGTAATTGTAAAAGCAATTGAAAAAGAAAGGACAAAGGAAAGACTAAAGATGTTAAAATGGGATAGTCAATTAAAAATAAAAAAATAATATGGAATCAAAAACACCACGTATATTTCTTGACATAACTAAAGACGAAGGTAAACCTAGCGGGATATATGTTAGAAATGATTTAAGAGAAATAGTTGAGAAACTTGAAAAGGGGGGTAACGAACGAGTAGTGGGGTTAGTATTTGACGAAACCTACACAATAGAATTATTAACAGAAAAAAATATATAGATGAACGAGAGTACTGATTTAAAAAGGATACAAGACTTTGTGACTAGACTAAAGTCCACCAACGCAACTAATGATAAGATTGACATCATTAAAGAGTATGGGGAAGACCATGTTATTAATGAGGTGCTAAAGTATACTTATTCACCATTCAAACAATATCACGTAACTAGTAAAAACTGTAAAAAGAATTCAGATTTAACAAAATACGGGTACACCAACTTATTTGATTTGTTACGTGACCTAAATAGTAGATTACTTACCGGACATGAAGCAATAAGTTATGTTAATGGTTATGTGGGAGCTAATAAGAAATATGAAGACCTTATCTATTGTGTTGTAGATAAAAACTTAAAGACAAGAACTGGAGCAGACCTAATTAATAAAGCTATACCAGGATGTGTCCCAACTTTTAAGGTAGCACTAGCTAACTCCTACGATAAACAAAAAGGTAAAGTTAATTTTGACACACAAAAGTGGTTTGCTTCACATAAGTTAGATGGGGTTAGATGTTTAGCGATAGTAGACGAAAACGGTAAATGTAATTTCTTCTCAAGACAAGGAAAAACATTCGATACTTTAGATGTACTTAAAAATGAAATAGAGAGTTTAAATCTATGTAATATGGTATTTGATGGTGAAGTTTGTGTAGTTGACGATAATGGTGTGGAGGACTTCCAAGGGATTATGAAGGAGATTAAAAGAAAGGACCACACAATTAAAAACCCAAAGTATAAAGTATTTGATTACCTTATGTTAGATGAGTTTGACAACCAAAAAAGTGAACGTAAATTGAGTGATAGACTAACTTGTTTTAACATGATATATGACTTTTCAAAAAAAGAGTTAAAATGTATTGACGTGTTAACTCAGTGGGGTGTAAAATCAGAAGAACACTTCCAAGAACTAGCAGAATTAGCAACAAAGAATAGTTGGGAGGGTTTAATATTACGGAAAGACTGTGAGTATAAAGGTAAAAGGAGTAATGACCTTTTAAAAGTTAAAAAATTCTTTGACGAAGAGTATGTGGTGAAAGGTATGGAGAACTCTATACATAGAATAATTGTAGACGGTCTAGAGGTTGAAGAAGAAATGCTTAGTAATGTTATAGTTGAGCACAAAGGTTGTGATGTAGGTGTTGGTTCTGGATTCGACCAATCAGAAAGAAGAAAATACTTTAATAACCCAGAACTTATAATTGGTAAAACCATCACAGTCCAATACTTTGAAGAAACCTTAAACCAAGACGGATGTCACTCTCTCAGATTTCCAGTGGTAAAACATGTGTATGAAAATGGTAGAACTATTTAAAATTACCTAGGAAAGGCCAAAGTTCGTCCTCTATAAGTACCTTAGTGACAGAAGGTAATAACCAAGGAGAAACATTAGATAATTTCATACCATTAGTTAACCATAAAAATACTTGTTGATTCTTTAAAGCTGATATTTGAGCTTCCCCAAAAGTCCCCGCTCCAGCACTACCATCAAAATTAATTAGATTAGTGTCACAAACCTGTAACATATATAAATCTTGGTGGACAATTTGTTCTCTTATTCTTTCTTGAAAAATTTGGAATTCTTCTGGTGATAAATTATCAGACTTCCATTTCTTAAATAAGTCCTGAAACTCAAAATCTTCTTTTCTTACAGTTTCAGCTCTCATAGGATTTAATAAAGCCGGAGTACTCAACCCCTCATAACTTAAAGTACCATTTGTTATTAATTCTAGTAAACGTTCACCTTCTACTACATGATTAGAACCGTAAAAATCCTCAACCTTACTTCTCCAAGAGACAGCATCTTTAGCAAAGTCGATTCCACCACCCAAGTACATGGCTTTTGGTTTAAAAATACCAGTAGTAGATGTTGGGTCCATAACATCTAAAATGTCTATAGTACCTTTAATCTCATCCATTGAAGCATTAATAAGAAAATTAGTAGCCTTGTCAGTTATATAACGTTTAACCCACTTCAATAGTTTACCAACCGTAGTCTTTGCTTTTATTTCTGGAATACCTTTGTAAGATATTTGTTCTTCTATAGATGAATATTCTTCTTCACTATTTAATTCCACCACATCAGTTAAATCATCACGTAATTTTTGACGAACATCCAAAGGCATAAGTAATAACTCATCTTGGATATCACTAACACCAACAACCTCTTCTTTTAAAATTTTTTTAATTAATTTTTTCATTAATAATCTGTATTGGCTTTTTCACCATTTATTATTTCTAATCCCGCGGAAGTACCAATCCTAGAGGCACCAGCATCAACCATTTTATCTAAGTCTTCTCTACTATAAATACCACCAGAGGCTTTAACCTTTAATGGTCCAGCATTTATAGACATAATAGAAACGTCATCTGTGGTAGCACCACCATGACCACCACCCTCAGGTTTATAAAAACCAGTAGAAGTCTTAACAAAAACATTCTTGGCTTTTTGTTCCCCAACAGCTCCTATTACAGTGTCTCTAATTAAAGTTGTTAGTCCAGCAATTTCCTCACTATTTAAAGCAGCGGACTCTATAATCCATTTTACCACTAATCCGTCCTCTATACCAAGAGCAGTCCCCTCAGCAACTTCTTTTTTAACCTTATCTAAGTCACCATTTTTAAAAGCCTTATAATCCACAACAAAATCCAACTCATCAACCCCATTCTCTATAGCCTTCATAGCCTCATCCATTTTCCCACTAACACTACCATCACCATTAGGGAAATCTATAACGGTACCAACTAGTAAGTTAGAATCGTATTCTTTAATCATTTGGTCAGCTAAAGTTACAAATTCAGGTCTTATCATCACTAATTTCATATTATGGTCTATTGCGTCCTTAATAGTTTTTGAAATCAATCTACTGGTGTCCTCATCACTAATACCAGCTTGTTCAGAAGTCTTTAGATAAGTAGAGTCTATGTAGTCCCCAACATTATCTTCTTCCGTTAATTTAATAAGTTCATTAATTCTTTTTATATCTTCTGTAATTATATCTTTCATTATTAATAAATATAATTAAATCCTTTAATATTATCTAGAAGTATTTATTATAAAAAAGAAGTAAGAAATGGTTAAGAAAACGCAAACTGAAATATTAAATGAAGTCTTAATAGAACTACAAGAGATTAAAAGAGGATTACCAAACGGTGAAATTGCTTTAATGCAAAAATCATTAGATGATTTAGAAAAAGGTCAAAAATCTTTAAAAAGTGAAATCAGAACTGTACAAAAAAGATTATTTAACCCAGATAGTGGTGTGATAGTAGAAGTTAATAAAAATACTGAGTTTATAAAAGACACACAACCAATCCTAAAAGAGATAAATAATGTAGTATCTTGGAAGGGTAATGTAACTAAAGCGTTATGGGTGGTATATTCTGCAATAATAGGTGTTATTATTAAATTATTATTTTGGAATTAATAGTTACTATTATAATATCCCTAATATTAGGGAGGGTAATTTGTTACTTGGCACACCAAAGGGACACAAAAGACTAAACCAGAATCATTGTCTTCTATAAAATTTTTTATTATATTTAAATAAAACTATGAGTGAAAGAAAACTAAATACAACACACCAAACCAGCAAAGAGTTGTTGGCTAAATCAAAAGAGATGATGGAAAGATTTAAGACAACTAAAAAAGAGTACAACCCAGCACCTAAAGAATCTAAAGAATCTAAAGATGGGAAGGTACAAAAATAAATGGTTTAGACTAAGTCTAGAAAAAGACCTTAAAAACCACGACCTAGGTGTTAATGTACACTGTAAGGAGGATGGGATGTATGTTACAGTACCACCAACCCCGCTACACGAAATACTTTCTGAGGAAATGGTAAGTAGTAGAGAAGACCGTAACACAGAAAAAATAGTAAATAGGGTTAAAGAGTTCACTAAAGACTATGGTGTGACTGTTGAATTGGAAAAAGCCATATATGGTGATAACATAAAAATAAAATTAAAAGTTGAAGATGCTTGATACAATAAAATTAGGATTATTAACGTGGGGAGCACTATCACTAATGATTTTTGCTTTTGTAATACTTTTACTTTGGGTCTCTTGTTCAGTTTGGTGGGTAATAACTAATACAATGTTAGATAGGACCACCTTTATCATACTATCTACTTCCATATCCCTAGGAATATCAACAATAATGTTGGTAACTAGTCTACTATCTAAAGAAAAATAAAATAGACCATTTCTTGTTTATTAGATAATAAATGTTTATCTTTGTGGTACAAATTTAATTTAATACTATAAAAGATATGACACAGAATAACACTTCACTTACAAGAGAACAACTAACAGAGTTAGTTCCATCAGCATTCGCAAACCAACAATCCCCAAAAGTATCAAATAAGTACACCTTTATCTCAACATCAACAGTATTGGATGATATGTCTAAATTAGGTTGGGAACCATTCAGTGCTTCACAAAGAAAATCTAGAAAAGATGAAGACTCTATGTTTACTAAACACCTAATTAGGTTACGTAATAATAACTTGAGTAAAATAGGTGATTCCATACCAGAAGTAGTCTTAACTAATTCTCATGATGGGAGAAACGCTTTTACACTTCACGCTGGACTATTCAGACTAGTATGTTCCAATGGGCTAGTGATAGCAGACACAACCTTTCAACAGGTAAAAATTAAACACCAATGGTACAACTTTGATGAAATTAGGAAAATTATGGATGGTATGTTAGACGTAGTACCTAAAGTAATCGCACAAGTACAAAATTTAAATTTAATTAATTTAAGTGACGAACAACAAGTTGATTTTGCTTCTAAAGCACTCCTTACTAGATACCCTAAAGGTAACGAAAATTTAAATGTAGAGGACTTACTTTCACCAGTAAGAAAAGGGGATAGAGGTAATGAACTATGGAAAATATTCAATGTAGTACAAGAAAAATTAATTAAAGGTGGTCTGGTATTCAATAACAAAAAAGAAAAGATGCAAAAACTCAGACCAATTATCAACATAGACCGAAGGATTGATGTAAATAAAAAGTTATGGGAACTTACAGAAGCTTACGTATAAATGGAAACCATCACGTTACATAAATTTTCACAAGAAGAGTATTGGACACAAGAATACGAGAAGTTTAATACTCTTCCACGAGTTAATAATAATACAAACTTATTTAATGTAGGGACTAAAAAGAACCCAGAACTACTAACATACCAATACAAAAAGGAACACAATAATCTAAGTGATGAAGAGTGGAAGAAATTATGTTTTTCACCATTTGTCGATACTCAGCTCAGAAGAATTACAGTAGTGGTGGAGAAGGTGGTTGATGAAGGGGTGACCACAAAAGTAAGGGTAAGTAAATACCATATGATGAAGGGTAAAAAATGTGGAGCTAAGTATTTTTGGAAAAAAAGAGAGATGATTCACGTAACTTTTGATTTGATAAATAACAACGTATATAAGACCACATCACGACAACTCGGTAGAAAAAGGAGTACCAAAGTATTAAAAAACCCATTCAAGTACTGGAACACAGAACATTTCAAAACAAACCAACTAGAAGATGATTTAAATTTAACGGAGACACTGGATAACTTTAACACTTATTGGGACACTAAAAATAAAATACAAAGTGGTTTGAACTCATGTTTCAGAGAATTGGTTAAAGAATTATCTTCTGATGATGAGTTATTTAATATAAGTCTAACTCAGAAAGAAAGTGTGTTGGACATTGCTAGTACTTGGTTCTGTAAAGTAAGGGGCATAAAAAACCCAGATAGGTGGTTATATTATTTTAAGAATAATTATCCAGGGATAAAGCCATTAAGAAAGAGAGGTAATAACCTAATCCAAACAATACTAAGGGAAGAAGAGATATACTCTAAATTTGCTGTTAAATTATTTAATACGTACAAAGATATTAGTGTGTTGTCCTATTCCATAATGTTAGAAGTGTTAGGTATAGAACTAATACAAGATTTGAATCCAGAACTACTAAGGGAAAAGTATCATTTAGGTTGGAATCTTGAAATGGAATTATCATTAACAGAAAAAAGAAACTTCATAGGTATATTAAATTCTTTATTAAGTTCGGACATTGACCTAAATAAGAATGTTAATATAGTAGTATCAGATATAACTTCAGACCATTTAGGTAGGTTAAAACCTAGACTAAAAAGAGCTGGTATGGATGTGAAATTAAAAGCAAAAACCTATGAAGAGTTTGTACAAGAACATATAGTGTGGACTGACCTATTAGATGAGATTAATAGTAATACAACGGTTACTCACATATACAAAAAAGATTTTTTAAACTACATACAACAACCACTAACTATAGGTGGGGTTGAAATGACACCAGTAGTATTAAGGGATACATATGAATATAGAGACGAGAGCCACACCCAACACAACTGTGTTAAATCATATGTAGAATATGAAGATACTTGTATTATTTCATTGAGAGATGGTAATGACAATAGGATAACAAATGAGTATGGACCAAAGATAGAAACACCACATAATTTTGATACACCAGGAACCTTTAGATGTGATTATAAGGTGATGACAAATAGACAGAGTAGAAGTAGGTTTAATAATGTTGTGTCAGAAGATTTACAACCATTTGTAGAATTGTTAAATTTAAAAATGTCAAAAGCCTCTGATGAAAAGATTTACGGTAAAACACAGGTAATTAAAGAATGTAAAACAACAGGTAAACACCAAAAAATACAACGAGGTAGGGGAAGGATGGATTGGCTGGATGATGATTTACCATTTTAAAAATAAAATATGCAAGAAGAAAAAATACAATACTATGAAGGTGCTTACGCGGATGAATTCCCAGTAGGACCTTATTTTAGACACCATTTTAATACAATCCCTAGTAGTTTAAGGTATGACTATTCTTTTAAATATAAAGAACTTATAGACCACTTAACTAAAAGTGAGTACTTAGAAGAATTAGCAAACTATGAAATTATTAGTGATAAAAATAATGACGGAACAACCAAAATATTTATATCTAAACAACACCAAAAATTCTTAATAAGGGTGGAAAATGTTAAAGAAGATAATGAAGCTTGGATGTCTATATACTACACTAAAAGAAGTTCTGTTAAAAATTTAATAGGTGACGTTAATAGATTTAAAAGTGGAAAGGAAAATAAAAAAGTTGGGTTAATAGTTAAAGATGAGTTTGGCCTTACTTTACAAAAATTTGATATTAGTAGTAAGGAAAAATTAAATTTAGATAACAATTATAATGTAGGTTTTAAAAAAATATCTAAAAAAGTGGTAAAAAAACTTAATGAAAAAGACGGTAAAGGTATTATTCTATTACACGGAAAACCAGGAACAGGAAAGACAACATATATTCGTAACCTAACTACACTAATCAATAAAGAAGTTATATTTTTACCTAACAATATGGTAGATATGTTAGCGACCCCAGAGTTTGTACCTTTTATGATGAAACACCCTAACTCCGTATTGATAATAGAAGATGCAGAAAAAGTAGTAAAAAGTAGAAATGGTAATGGCAATGAAACCGCGGTATCGAACTTACTTAATCTAAGTGACGGAATATTAGGTGACTGCTTAAAAACTCAAATAGTCGCCACCTTTAACACAGACAGACAGTTAATAGATAAAGCGTTATTGAGGAAGGGTAGGTTAATTGTGGAATACAAATTTGATGATTTATGTGTTGACAAAAGTAATAAATTACTTAAATCATTAAATATAGACTACATTACAAAACAACCAATGCCTTTATCAGATATATATAATTATGAAGATAATATAGGTATCGGAGATAATAATAAAACTAAAATAGGATTCTAAAATGACAAAAAAAATTCACGTATACTCAACCAAAGACTGTCCCTATTGTACAGACTTAAAACAAATGTTAGATAACCATCTCATACCTTATGAAGTGACCGATGTAGATGAAGAGGAAAAAGAATGGGAAGAAATGTGTAAAACTCTTAACATAGAGTTTGTACCCACTGTAATAATAGTGGATGACGAGTTAGATACCGCAAAATTATTAACCCCGGATATTCATTTTGATGAGGTACAAGAATGTTTTGACCAGATAGTCGAAGAGATTAACAATAACGGACACACTTACTAAACCAGCAGATATTTATATTTGATGGAAAACACAATCAATATAGATTTACTTAAAAGATTCCTAAAGGATTTCTGGCCTAAATACCGTAGTCAATTATATAAGGACTTATATAACACCTATCACCCATCAGCATATGCAGAAAGTTTTAATAGACCAGCTAGTAACTTTGAGGATGCTTTGGAGACTGTTGCTGATGCAGTTCATGAAGGAAAAAAATTAGGACTTTTAGATTCTAGCGTAGATTGGTCAGACGTATATAATTACGATGCTCTAGACCTAGAGTATGATGGGGATACAGAATACACACATTCAGGAATCGATGATAGTGGAATACCAACACTAAACAACCAGTTAGAAATAATAGATAATACAAACTTAGATTGGATACACGGAATCTTATTATTTGATGTATTAGAAGAAATAGTTGATGAGTTTAAACATTATTGTGGTGAAAATGGTGTTGATGAGTCTGGTATGGGAAAATGTATGGATGAGTTTCCACCATTACCCAATATCGGTAATATTTCACCACGTGGTGGTACCTTAAAACAAGATTACTATACCCTTTATAATTTTATGAAAGAACTAGAAAGAGCAGGAATTCCTGTTACGGACTACCTTAAAAACCCTACATACCCAAATATAATTAAATTAGTAGATGATGGTAGTACCGATTATGATACCACCGGTGGGTATTTTCCGAATAGACAAGACTCTGAAGCTATAGATACTGAAAAAGTATACAAGTCTTTTGGGATAGAACCAGACAGAATAGAGGAACAAGAACAAACCCCAAAGCAAGAACCAACACAAACTACATTCCAAAAAACATTAAAAGATATGGGTGTACAACTACAATTTGTTGGTACATTTGGTTTTGGTATTAGTGGTATGTTTGGTATGGTTAAAGATTTACTGGAAGGTAGGTACCCTTCATTAAGTGAGGGTGAAATCATTCTTATATTTTTATCAGCATTATCCTACCTAAGTATTGATATTGTTAAAGATATTAGTGAGTTAAAATCCGAATTAAAAAAACGAGGGTTGGGTGATTACCTAAATAAAACAGTTGAAGTACTTAAAGATTTTGAAAACATATCATTAAAAATTGTAGAAAAAGCTGGGTTCACCGTATCCTCCCTAGCTGAACTACTAGGGTATACTTTTTTACTCGTACCGATACTAGACATAACAAATAAGTTAATTGCTGAAAGTGGTTTTGATATTGTAAGTTTGTCCTCATATCTAAAAGCCGCTATAGTTTCGGTAGGGATTTTCTATGTTAGAAATTTATTTAATTCATTAGTACTAAGGTTAAGAAAGTTAAGAGAAAATAAAAATATATACGGAACTGATTTGGAAGATGATTTGGAAGATGATTTGGACGACGAAATGATTGAAGAGGGTGTTTGGGTAGGAAAAGTACTAAGTAAACGATTTAATGGTAGTAGGGTGATTACAGATGAAAGAATAGGTAAATTAAGTTTAATAGATGAGAGTAAATCAAATAAAAATCTTAAATGGTTAGTGGAACAAGAAAATAAAATAAACTGGTTAAATTCCAAACTAACTAAATCGTTAGAAAAAATAGAGATTAAAAACCTAAACGATTACCAATCTATTTTAGAATTAAACATTATAAATAATAGGTTGATTAATGAATCTAAATTACATGAAGGTGTTTATATGGCAAAAATAGCAGAAAAGGCAACTACTGATGTGGTAAAAGAAATTTTTGACGTGGTAAAGATTTTTGAGGGTGGTGAAGAAATGTTTATACTACCTGACTATTATAGTGATGTGGATGGGGACGAATACGAATATGGAGAACTAAAATTTAATGTAGAGGTGACCATTATAGAAAATGAAAATGAAGAAGACTTCAAGATAGACGCATTTATGGGTGGTGAATTTAACGACACAATATATGTTGAAATGACCCTATCACCTAATTTTAATGAAAAATATTATGAAAGTTTATACATTGTATTAACAGAGTATGTTAGACATGAAATAGAACATATATTACAGGACATTGACCCAGATAGACCAGACTTACCAGAAGAAGATTTAAAACAAAAAAGTTTAAATTTGACTCCATTCGAATACTACTCACAAGACTATGAGTTAGACGCTCAAAAAGTAGGTTTTGAAAGAAGAGCTAAAATGGAAGACAAGTCAGTGGGAGACGTAATTAGTGATTACTTGGAATACAGACAACATATTGATAAGTTGAGTGATGGTGAAAAACAAGAACTAATTAGTAGGTTAACAACCTAATCTAAATCATCTAAACATTGTTGGTGATACTTCGCTTTTTGTAACTTTAATCTTTTTCTTTGAGATTTTTTAGTAAAATGTTTACCGTCACGTAATTTAAAAAGTTGTTTAGTCAACTTAGTTTTTCTCCGTAACAACTTTAACGCACGGTCCACATTTTCTTTTTTTACTTCTACAATTAACATATATTAAGTTTAATGTTTAATAAATATCATTTTAAACCTATAACTTCATCTATAATACCATATTCTAAAGCTTCTTTAGCTGTTAACCATTTATCTCTAGTGGAATCTTCCATGACTTGTTTCGGGTCCTTATCACAGTATTCACCCAGTAAATCAAATAAGATGATGTTAGTTTTTTCCCATTCTTTCATACTAATTCTAGCGTCTTGGATATTACCTACCGCACCACCAGAACTTTGATGTAACATAGTCTTACTAAACCTTAGTGAAGACCTCTTACCCTTAGTTCCAGCTCCTAATAAAACAGAACCCATAGATGCCGCCATACCGGTATTTACTGTCCTTATATCACATTTTATATAATCCATAACATCTACAATGCCCAGTCCAGATTTTACACTACCACCAGGTGTATCCACATGTAGTGTGATGTCATCCATACCGATAGAATCTAAAAACATCAACTGAGCCTGTACAATAGTACTCATTCTATCATTTACTGGACCAGCACACCAGATAATTCTTTCCATCATTAATCTATCAAAAACACTCATAGATACAGCTCTCATTTCTCTTTCTTCTATAACCATAGGGGTCATAGAGTTCTTGTAATCGTAAAGTGTGGAGGAGTTAACACCAAAGTCACTTTTTACATATTTATCAAATTCAGTCATAAGTTTATTTTTTTTAAAGTTAAGAAATTTTTATAAAGAATACAAATTAATCAGTACAATTTTATTCAGGATTGTACCAACCACCCCGTTCAGCATTTTTAAGCATATCTACACTAGCTTCCTGCCATAAATTATTTAAGATTGTAACATAATAAAGTATTTTTTCCTCATTCTTTTCTTCATGAGCTTTTTCTAACTTATGTGTTACAACATCTAGTTTTTTTTGCAGTTCTTCGTTTTTCATTTATTCTATAATAGAGAATCCCGAATTGTGGTAAACAGTATTCACACTATGCTTATCTGCTAGTTCTACAGAAAGTTCAGTTTTTTCTTTATTATTCATAGCTACATGACTTTCTAATGGATGCCCGTTGTAATCTACCAAGTTAACCAAATAACAAGTCTGGTCTTCCTTAATTCGAAATTTGTGAGTTACTATTTTCATATTCTTTTGATTTGATAAAAACTTAAGAAAAAGAAAAAGAGGGGTAAACCCTCTTTAACAATAAAAAATACTATTTGTTATATTTTAAACAATATCTTTTGAATTAAGTAATGTATATGAAAATGAGTTACCATGAATATCTCTCGCTCTTTCACATATCTTTAGAAATTTAGTCCAATCATCATTAGAAGCAATTACTTGACATCCTGCTGACCACTTATCTACATACGTTGATGTCTTACCAACTCTTGAAGTAGCTCTATGGATGTTAATCCCAAATAACCCAGTATCAGTTTTAGATTCGTCTAAATCATATTTACCGTCTTTATTTCTATCTCTATAAACAGTAACATCTTTCTTTTGTCCTAACGCGGGGTATTTCCCACCATGTAGTCTAATCTTATGTGAACCCCTATACTGGCCTTCTTTTAAGATAGCACAACCTTTCTCTTCTACTATTGGGTTATCCATGTAATCATCACCAGGGTCTGTAGTAGCCCCAAAACAGAAGAATTTCCATTCACCATTCTTCTTATATGAAACAGTAAGACAGTCATCAAACTTATTTGTTACCCTATCTTTAGTTTCAGCATTTCTAACACCTACGATATTAACATCATACCCTTTATTGTTTGAATCATCAAACCATTTGTAACCCTTACCTTTTACAGCAGCTTCAACCTGCTCTCTAGTGTAACAATTTTTTGCCATCTTTTTTAGTTTTTATTTGTTCTTTATTATTATTCTATAGTATCATCAGGGTCACCCATATCCACAAATGGTCCAGCAGCTTCCGTAGTAAATTCTACTGTATTATTTATTGAAGTTGCTTGGTCATTTGTAAACTTAGCTGTGTAAATCCAGTTTCCACCAGTATAATGGTACAATGCTGTTGGTGAACCGTGATTATTATCATTATCCGAAACAACATGAGCAGAACCATCCCAATAACCGTAAGTCATTTGAAATACCCCTTCTGTAGGAACCGGGTTATCAACACTAGGTATTGGTTTAACTGTAAATACAGTACCAGCTCCATCGTGTGTATTAGATTGTATAGTATAACTTTCTCCTGGATTGACCGTATGATTTTGGTCTTTTACATCTACACACCAAGTACAGTTAGTTACAAAAGCCTTATCAGTTGAATTTATCACCTTTAACGTTACTGTTACTGGGTCGGAAGTCACTTCTACATTATTATTTGTGTAATACCCATACCCAAAGTACCCTATTACACCTATTACTATTATTGATAAAATTTTCTTCATTTTTTTGTTTAATTTATTTATTTTATGTTAATTGAAACACTTCACCAGTTATAGTATTGACAGCAACCCATCCAGTGTTTTCCACAGTAAAAATATAAAGAGCTGGGTAACTTACTGGTCCTAATGGACTTCTTACCACAACCTCTGACCATTTACCGGAATACTTCGAATCCATTAGTTTAGTCTCAGCTTCCCCTAGAGTCATTTTAAGTGGTAATCTAATAACTACACACTCCATCCAAGGTTCTGACTGTTTAATAACTTTAGTTTTTCCATCATCCGTTACTGTTACAGCAACTGAAGGATAAGACTCATTACCTCTATACACCGTTCCGATGGCTTTTACACCAGGTAAAGCAGTGGCTATATAAAAATTAGAACCTGGCACTTCTTTTAACACGGTTTTCTTTGAAAGATTCACCATTTCGGTAAATGTTAACTTGTCAGTGGAACAACAAGTATCTTTTATTGGTTCGGAAACTACACACCCAGTTAAAACTAATAGTGTAATACCCATTAATAAGTTTTTCATTTTAATTGTTTTATTTTTTATTATTATCCTATAAATAGTCCCACAAAAGGTCTTGGAACAAATCATTTACCTCATCATCATCCCATGGGTAGTCATCTACGCGAGGACAAAGAACATCCATATTAAATTCTTGAAGCATAGGTATAAAATCCTCAGGACTATCAATCTCATATGCGTGTCTAACTATCATTGCTCTTGCTCTATCGGTCACATCAAAATATTTTACTGGGACTTCTACTTTTGTCCATTTATTTTTACCAGTTTCTTGATTCATCACATCCTTATAGGTATTTGTTGTTCCTTCACCTATTGGTTTACCTAAAAATTCCTCAAAGGCTTTGTAGTACCCAGTATAGTATTGGTTTTGGACAACCTCATT
>TARA_B110000977_G_scaffold17317_1_pt1 | contig 14355 bp, 10 predicted proteins | sample TARA_B110000977 | Tara Oceans TARA_B110000977 (sample SAMEA4397798) | marine metagenome | biome: Polar Biome; feature: [SRF] surface water layer (ENVO:00010504); material: water (ENVO:00002006), including particulate matter (ENVO:01000060) such as... | depth 5 m | reverse complement strand
TGATTTGGTGTTGGAATGACATGGGTTGCCTTTTTGAGGATCGTCTCGTTTGTATCGGTTACTTCGATTGCGATGGTGCTTTCTTGCTTCATTTCTACTCCTGTGGGAGCATTACAGTAGTAAATTAAAAAAAGTAATAAAACAAACAGACTAATTGTGGTTTTCACGATTATGATTTTGCTATGAGTTAAAATAATTCTTCTTTTATTTTGTCAAGCATCAGCATTTCAACATGAAATTGCCAATCGAAAGACTTTGACTGATTCGCTAAATGGTTATGGTGGTCTTGATCCAAAATATAATCTTTAGATTTGGTTAGAATTCGGGTTTTTGCATAGGTCTTTTCTAGCTCATTTCTCATCGAGCCAAACTCCTCAACCAATTGCTTTAATTTATCAAGATATAGTAAGGCTTGCTCTTTGTTTTTCGCCTCATCATAATTTTTGAGTGAAATTAGTAGCACATTGCTATAACGTACGAGATTATTGACCTGCTCATAAACCTCAAGGCTAAAGTTGTTCCTTTTGGCTTGGCTCTTCATGTATTTAATTTTTAAATCAATTGAATCACAGGTCAATAGGTTCAGTTGGGCTTTATTTAAAAGATCCTTATATTTTTCACTCCATTTCCCCCTGTTTTCTTTGTTGGGAAGCTCAATCAATAAATCCTCTGAAGGTCGGTTGCTTTTTTTTATTTTATTTCGATCAAACCCATCTAGGAGCATGTTTTTCCAAAAGGTAACTGGCGCTTCTAATTGATCGATAAAGGCATGTTCCTTATTTGCCACTTCATAAGAAAACTCTCTTTGCCGGTAGGCAGACTTAATGGCTTCTTTGGTGCTGTTTTCTCCTGACCATGAATAGGCAGAAAAAGCGATTATTCCACGCATATACAATTCAAAATGAGGAGAATCGTCATCCCAGAGGGTAAGCAATAAACCACTGAGATTGTTTTCAATAGAAGACAAAGTAAATGTTTTTATGTTGTCCATATTGCTTTCTTCTTGTGGCATCAAAACCCAGCGAGTTTGTCCAGCCGTTGCTCCCATTACATGGAATCCTTTTTCAGAAAACCATTCCATTGCTTTTGTATTTCCAATGGATTGGGAGGCCCTATAGTTCCAGCGCATGTAGATGCAATTTTCAGGGAAAAGGTGTAAGAATTCTTCTAATTTATACTGATTTTCTTCCCAAACTTTATCGACTGCTGCTTGAGTCATTTCTGGTTTAAACATGGGACGATAAACCCCGGCATGTTTTAACGGCATGTCATCCCAAAAAACAGGAATTTTGTTATTGTCAGCAGCAAATTTGCAGACTTTATTGAGCCATATCAATTGCAGTTCCAATGATGTTTTACCACTTCCCCTTCCGGTGGTGTGCACTTCATCACCTCCCACGTGTAAGTACTTCCCATGAGGAGTAGCTTTTATAGCATCGCGGTACAAATCAAACTGGAGTTCATAGGTGCTGGGATCTAAGGGGTTGAAAGCCCAATCGTTCTCAGGGTCATCCCTAAGGTCCTTGTATTTTTCATGTTTTAAAATATATGAGGCATGTCCTAGCCCTTGAACTAGCGGACTGATTTGGATGTTTCTTGCGTGAGCATATTCACTCAGTTTTTTCCATTCTGAAATACTCAACGCTTCTTGAGTTCCGATCAAAGGATGCTTTGCATATTTAATTTTATCTTCAAACTCTAGTATAATTCCATTGATTTTATATTTTTTCAATCTGTCCATCAAATCATAATAATAGGAAACCTTCTCTCTGTGGTGCTTGATGTCTAGATGAATGGCGCGAAAAGCGAGTAGGGGGTAATCTTTGATTTTGCAAATCGGAAGCGCAACGTTTTGATCTTTGGCATCTTCCATCAGCTGCTCTAAAGTAGAAAAGCCATAAAGCAAGCCTGCTCGATCCTTGGCTGTGATCAAAATCTGATGGGCAGAAATTTCGAGATGATAACCTTCCGGTCGTATATCCAAATTACTTTCTATTGAAAAGCGAATTTGTGCACCCTTCGAATCTTTTGCTTCAAGAATTTTTCCAAGCAGTGGCCCATTTTCAGGAAGCACCTCATTGTTTAAAGCGTAATAAAACTTGAGATCGTTGTATTTTAAATTACTAACTCCAGTGATCGAAAACTCTTGTGGATGGGGCAATAACTTAAAATCACCCATTTTACTAGACTGGGAATCACAATTTACAAATGTGAATAAAATGGCAACAAGTAGCAGGTTTTTTATTTTTTTCATGAGCTGGTTTAGGTTGGGATTTAATAATAATAAATTATGGAATAGTAGTGTTTTAATTTTTTAATGGGAGCTTGGTAAAAAATCTTCTCGAATCGGGGAGAATCCATCGATGAGTTTTACGAATTCTGTTAAGGTTTGTATGGAATGGTTAAGGTTGGATTCGACTTTAAAAACATCTCCTTCACTAAGGAGGTATTCTCTGTCTTCAATAAATAACTTTAATTTTCCAGCCGCAACATATGAGATTTGCTCGTGGGGGTGGTTGTGAGGCGGGTCCGGTTCCTTCATTGGGCCATTCGAAAACTCAATGACGGTAAACATTAAGTCTTTTAAATGAACAACCTTTCTGCTGATATTGGGGTTTGTTTCTAGCTTTTCAAAACCTTCCTCGTGTTTTACGACTTCCATAAAAATAAATTATGGCAAAATTTACAAAAAACTATTTAAATCTATATTACAAAGGGAAATAATTTGTGTTGATTTACATATGCGTTGAATGCATCACTAATCTTAAGCTGCAGCATAAGCATCAAATACAAAATATCACTCTTTTTTCGAATGATTTTATACAAATTCTGCTATAAAACCGATTGACAAACCACGAATTATGGAATGTTCTTTGTGTCGGTGTTCCAGAATATGTCACCATTTTCATGAAGTTTTATTTTAAAAGTAAGAAAATAGTCTTGTAGCGTAGAGGCCTCAGCTCCATGATAAAAAACAATAACTTCTTGGGCAAGTCCCTCAAGGATTGTATTCGTTTTTCGATGCAATTGGGTGTACACGGATGAGGCTTTTTCGGCTCCTACAGTTGCCGCTAAACGCGTTTTTACCGTTCCCAAAACTGGTGTTTTGGCAAGAACAAGCAGTGGTGATTTCATTAGAATAAAGGTAGGAAATCAAATTAGGGGAAAATGCAAATAGATGTAGTAAAGAGGGATAAAGGGTTTATTTTAGAAAAACATAAAATTTAAACCAAACAAGTGCAATTAGTATGAACCTCCTTTTAATAAGCTTTCTTGTCTTAATTAATTTTTTTTATGATAACCCTGCTTTGGCCGTTATCTGATCTAATTTTACCCCTATTAGTCTCCGTGCCAGCTGTACCTGTACAACGCAATCTTACCGTAGTATTCGCTGTAATTGTTATATAGGCTCTTGACGGTACTGATCCGAAGGCTTTTGTACTATTATTCATAACAGCTATTCCCTCATAGCTCGCTTGAAATGGAGTATTTGTATTGTCGGTGAAATTAAATTGAATAAAGCCTTGATCGCCATCATGAAAATCTATAAGAACCTCTGCCATTAATTCATAAGTTCCTGGGGTTAATGTAAAATTTCCATTTGGTGCCCAGGCAACTCCACTTCCAAGAAGTTCACTTGACTCTATACCAAAAGTTTGATTATCGGAAATAAATTGATTATTTGATAAGGTAATAGCGGAAACATTTCCTCCGTTTGGGAACCAATTTGTGGTATCAGTATCTGGGGCAACTGCCGTGTTATTTCCTGTTAGGTTTTTATAAAAAGTCCCGTTGTAAATTACAATATCGTCTGCATTGTAAATATTGGTACTTGACTTCCAAATCGTATGAAAACGTTTTGAGATAATATCCGCAGGAGTATGAAGTTCAGTGCTTGTATCATTACCTAAAGTAATAGTGTTGTCCCCGCTTCCAGTAACTTTAGTACCAATAGCAATCTCATTTGAAGTACCGTCAACACTTGCTTTTGTGTCTTTTCCGATATAGATGTTATTCCCTCCTGTTTTCTGTTTATTAATACCGTCTGCAATATACCTACCCGCATTTGACCCTATGCCTATATTGTACGATCCTGTGGTGTTTGATTTTAATGCGTCTATTCCTAAGGCTATATTCTGTATTCCGGTTGAATTTGATAGTAATGCTCTAGCACCAACGGCAACATGCCCACTTCCAGATTGGTTTGTCGAAAGTGAGTGTATTCCTATTGCTGTATTGCTATTTCCAGAAACATTATCACTCATAACGTTAGACCCTAAACCTACATTACCGCTTCCATCAACATTCAACCGACCCGAATTTTTTCCTATAAAGACATTTTCTTGGGAAGTCGAAACAGTGCTTAAATCCTGATGCAAACCTGCATTTAAACCAATAAAAACAGAATTGTTGTTGTTCAAAGGTATTATTCTTGATCCATCAAGCCTCAGTCTTTCTATGCCTGCAGAAGTAAAACGGATTATATCTTCATCCGCTGTTTGCTCAACTTCAATTTTAGTATCACCATCGGCATCACTAATTGAAGTATTTAGTATGACTGCCCAATTGGTAGTATCTAGGTTGGGTGTGGTGTCTAAATTGGTTCCCGTTCGATTTTTGTAAAAACGTCCATTATATAAAATTACATGATCCACTTGATAAGTACCACCATCTGTTAAAGACGACCATTCAGTAGAGAACGCTTCAGTGGATAGGCTTTTTGGTAATTCTACATCACCCGTCGGTAATATGTTTATACTATTGATAGTAGTCCCAGAATCATATAATGTGCCAGCTGGTCTTGATGACTTTATTTGAATTTGTAGCTCCCCTTTACTCGACCCTGAAAGAAGCTCGATTATTCGATATGATGGATTTTCAGTAGCGTATTCAGTAACCCCTTCATTGTTTATAGTCCCATTAAAATCTATTGAAGGGAAATTACCCACAATAGTAAGAGCTCCTCCAATAGAAGTTTTATTAGGTAGCCATTTTGTGACATTACGCCAATTTGTGGAGTCAAAGTTCGGTGTGGTATCCGAATTGGTTCCTGTTAGGTTTTTGTACAGAATTCCATTATGATTGATGATATCATTAGTGGCGTAGCTTCCACCGTTGATTTGAGATTTCCATAAGGGAACGATATCTACGCTAATTTCTTCCCAGTTAACTGTATCGTTTTCTGGATTTGTATCCGAATTGACACCGGTCATGTTTTTATACAGTGTCCCTTCATAACTTACCAAGTGGTTGACCAGGTAACTGCCGTTTTGACTTGAGGATATCCAATTCCGAATGGAGGCGATTTCTTTCCAAGCGGGTACTGTGCCTTCTTCCCAAATTTTTAGTGTGTTAGAAGCGGAATCAATCCATACATCCTCTTCATTGGGGTTAGAAGGGGCTATAGATGTTGTGGATACCTGACTTGAAGTAACCGCAATTTGGGTTCCTTTTCTGTCAATCACATGGTGTTGTTGTGCAGCAAGACTGTGCAGTCCTAAAATACAGACCAGTAGGTACAGAAATTTAAAATTCACAATTAAAAGTTTTGAGTGGGTTAACTAAAAAAAATAAGGATTATTTTATCCACTGCACTTCAAAGACATCGCCTTCATATAGCTCCCAAGAATTGGCAACAGCGGTTACGGTTACAAGATCATCAGCTATGGTAAAATCAGTTCCATAGATTAATTTAACACCGTTACGATACACCCATATTTCACCTCTGTTCATAGAAGCAAGAATGCCCGTAGCAGTTATGGCAATTGCATTGGTAGCATCTTCTCCAGCATCTGAAACATCGCTTGCAAATCCAGACTGAATCAAATCCGTAGCCATTAACTTCTGAATGGCTCCGGTGGCCAAGTAGGCTCCACCATCTGTACCGAGTGTTATTGTATTGCTCGCATCCGTAGAGACCACAGTAACGGTTGCCGTAATCAGGTCTTCCAGCGTGGTACTGGCCAAGTAAGCTCCACCATCTGTACCGAGTGTTATTGTATTGCTCGCATCCGCAGAGACAATGGTCGTTGTAACGCTACCACTTGATTGTTGAACCCAAGTCGTTCCTGAAGCAGTATAAGTTTCTCCTGTAGATTGATCAATATAAATACTTCCAGGTGTTGCAGCAGCCATCGGAACTCCTGTTCCTGAAACCACTCCACTACCAGGAAGACCCTGTGGTCCTTGTGCACCTGTAGCACCTGTAGCTCCTGGTGTTCCAGCCCCGCCTCCGCTGACTAATGTCCAAGCGTCAGCAATTCCGTTACCATCGAGGTCGGCAGCAACATATAATGTACCGGAGGTGGTATCGGCAAAAATAATTCCAGGGGCAGTAGTGGCAAGAGAAGCATCTGAAGGAGCTGCTGCTCCAACTATAACTTCTTTTATTGCTGTATTACTGCTTACACCTGTTCCTCCAGTTGTTTCACTTGTTGTGGCACTGGGATCCGTTACTCCGTTTGAAGTTGATGATCCACCGTTGCCTCCGACTGAATCAGTGTTTATGGGCATCCATAAGTTTTGTGTTGGATTCCATGCATAGAGGTTGTTTGTGTCAGTATTATAATAAAGATCTCCAGGCTTTGGGTAACCTGGAACAACTCCAGCGTAAATCTCTTCTTCAGCTTCAGTCCAAATTTTCTTTTCGGCTTTATTACCTGTTGCCCTGTTCTCAGGATAATAGAAGACCTGCATCGCTTGACTGTCCATATTGAAGATCATTATTCCTTCAGGAGCACTTTGGTCAAATGCTTGATCCCTCTGCTGAGTGGTCATTTTTGGAAGCAATAATCCGCGGTTAGTACTTTCTAGTTCTAAAATGGCAAATGGAGAAATATCTTCAGCGTTGTCTCCAATTTTAACCTGACCATCTCATGAATTTCGAGAGATGGATTAATTGAGAAAAAAAATGAGTGTAGGATTTTAAGTGCAACATAAAATTGAGTGGGTCTTTATTAAGTTGTATTGTGTGATATAATTCAGTGTAAAATTAAATTCTTTATGAAAAGATTTTTTTTTGTCATTCACTAAAAGTTAAAACGCGTTTTAAAAGAGTTTTTTTTAATCTATTTAAATGTTTTTACATTCAAATTCTTACAACTATATAATAATTTAATAAGCTGCATTCTTTAATCTAGACGAAAGTGCTTCTCGTAATAGATCAACCAAAAGGAAAAATAGATTAAATGAGTTTTCAATTCTTAGAAACTGTTGATAATAAAGTGATTCAGCATTTTCCGGACTTAATTTTATTTTCATCTAATGAATTTTGTATCTTTTATTTTCGAAAGATTTTAAAAATAAATCTATGCTAAATGAATTATTTTTTAAGGAATTATTTTTGATAAATATTACACTAGAAAACAGATTTTAATAAGCGCTTCAAAACATTTTTAAATTATCTATTTACTGTTTTTTTGTAAGCATTTTAAAAATTAATCCCGTCTGAATTTTCTTACAAATTTCGCAAACATACGTGGATTAACCTTGATTAAAAAGTGCACTTAAGTAAGCTTGCCCGCAATGAAGCCAGTGCTCCAAGCCGCTTGAAAATTATAACCTCCAGTTATTGCGTCAATATCGATAACTTCACCAGCAAAATAGAGGTTTGGCACCACTTTGCTTTTAAGGGTGTTTAGGTCAACATCGGCAAGCGAAACGCCACCACAGGTAACAAACTCTTCTTTGAAAGTTGTTTTTCCTGCTACTTTAAATTTATGCTGCGTAAGCAGTGTAATCAATTGGCGACTTTTTTTCTTCCCCAACTCTTTCCAGCTTCTCGATACAGGGATGTCACAGGTGACAACCAAATGTTTCCACAAACGCTGGGGGAGGGGAAATGATTTGTGGTTGATCACTTTCTTTTGAGGATTTATTTCGATAAAAGCTTGCAGCTTTTCAAAGAGCAGTTCTGTATTGGATTCATTCAACCAATTGACTTGAGCCTCAAACTGATATTCTTTATCGCTCAATGCTCTTGCTCCAAAAGAAGAAGCTTTTAGGATGGCTGGACCACTCATTCCCCAATGGGTGATGAGCAATGGCCCCTGGGTTCGTATTTTAGTTCCAATGATTTTCACTTGTGCCTCTTCAACAGCAATCCCCATCAATGCTGTGATTGGTTCCTTGGGCATGTTAAAAGTAAAAAGTGAAGGTACTGGCGGAATGATTTCGTGTCCCAAATTTTTTAACCAATCAAAGCTTTTAAGCTTTGGGCTTCCGCCCGTTGCCACAATTACGGCGTCGAAGGACTCGTATTTTTTATCAACGTTAAATTGAAGTATCCATTTTTCATCTCGTTGCGTTAAGCTTTTGATGTGGGAACTGTATTTAAGCTTTACGCCTAGTTTTTCAATTGCTTCCATTAAACAATCAATGATACTTTGCGACTGATTCGAAACCGGAAAAACCCTTTGATCAGCTTCCGTCTTTAGGGGCACTCCACGCTTTTCAAACCAAGTTTTAGTATCTTGTGTTGAAAATTGATGTAGTATTTTTTTAAGTTTTTTACCTCCTCTGGGATAGGCCAAGCAAAGCGAATTGATGTCTGTATTACCATTGGTCACATTACAGCGACCACCACCAGATACTTTTACTTTAGCCAGTACATTACTGGTTTTTTCAAAGAGAATAACTTCTGCTTCAGGGTGGTGCGTTTTAGCGGAAATCGCTGCAAAAAATCCTGCAGCACCTCCACCCAATACCGCTATGTTTTTTTTAACCTCCATCTGTTCGAAGGTAGGGTTTTAACCTGCCAAACTTTTAATTCCAAATAATATAAAAAATTAAAAAATATTATTTTATTTGGCTGGCTAAATAATCTCCAACTTCACTGGTTTTATAGGCTTTATCATTCCCTTCAATCAAGTCTTCTGTGACAATACCTTCTTCGAGCGATTGATCGACAATTTTTCGAATCAAAGCTCCTTCTTCATGCAATCCAAATGCCATTTCAAACATCATTGCCGCAGACAAAACTGTGGCCAGTGGATTGGCGATGTCTTTACCAGTAGCTTGAGGAAAAGATCCGTGAATGGGCTCGAATAGTGCAATTTTCGATCCAACAGATGCAGAGGGCATCAAGCCCATTGAGCCTGAGATAACTGAAGCTTCGTCGGTGAGAATATCACCAAAAAGGTTTTCAGTAATCAATACGTCGTAACTGTTTGGCCATTGCACCAAACGCATGGCAACGGCATCGACAAATTCGTAAGCAACTTCAACTTCTGGATAATCCTTTTCCATCGATTGAACAGTTTCTCTCCACAGTCGAGAACTTTCCAAAACGTTTGCCTTGTCTACGCAGCATAATTTTTTTGATCGGGTCATGGCCAATTCAAAACCTTTTTTAGCCAATCGTTGTATTTCACTTCGGGTATAAGTACAAGTGTCAAAGGCGGTGTTGCCATCATCTTTTCTTCCTCGTTCTCCAAAATAAATTCCACCCGTTAATTCTCTTAAAAAAACCAAATCTGTTCCCTCAATTCGTTCTCTTTTTAAGGGAGACTTGTCAATTAACGACGGGAAAGTAAAAGTTGGGCGTACATTAGCAAATAGCCCTAATTTTTGGCGCATTTTTAAAAGTCCTTGTTCGGGTCTAACTTTTGCAGAAGGGTCATTGTCAAAACGTGGATGTCCAATGGCGCCAAATAAAACAGCGTCAGAGGCCAAGCATACTTCATGAGTACTGTCTGGATAAGGTTCTCCCACCGCATCAATAGCTACAGCACCAGTCAATGCAGGCATCCATTCGATTTGATGATCAAATTTTTTAGCAATTGCATCGGATACTTTTACTGCTTGATCGATTACTTCTGGACCAATACCGTCTCCGGCCAATAAGGCAATTTTTAATTTCATATGTCGTTAATTAATTTAATTTGACGTTTAGCATTTTTTCAGTTGCCTTGATGGCAGCTACGGTTTGATCAGAATCTAAACCACGTGTGGTGAACTCCTTAGTACTACTTTTCCAGGTAACAAAAGTTTCACACAAAGCATCCGAATTACTTCCCGGTGGAATACGAACCGCGTAGTCAACCAAAAGAGGTAATTCTAATTTTTTCTTTTTATAAATTATTTTTAAGGCCCTCATAAAAGCATCAAATTGTCCATCTCCTGAGGCACTTGCTTCCATGATTTCTCCATCGATTTCTAGAGATATTGTCGTGTTGGGTTGAAGTCCCTTGGAATGTGTAAGTGCATAGGATTTAACCAATACTCTTTGTTCCATGGTACTATTTAGAACGTCCGATATTATATAAGGGAGATCCTCTGTTGTGACCCTTTCTTTTTTATCACCTAACTCAATGATGCGTTGGGTGACCTTTTTTATTTCATCATCATTAAGCGTAACGCCTAATTTTTGAAGGTTTTTCTGAATGTTCGCTTTACCGGAGGTTTTTCCTAGAGCATATTCTCTTGTTCTACCAAAACGTTCTGGTAACAGGTTATTGAAATAAAGGTTGTTCTTCTTGTCACCATCGGCGTGGATTCCAGCAGTTTGAGTGAAAACATTTTCACCCACGATAGGTTTGTTTGCTGGTACAATAAAACCTGTAAAAGTCGAAACTAACTTGCTCACCTTATACAGTGCGGTTTCATTAATATTTATTTTTATCTCGGGTAAAAAATCTTTGATGTTGGCCACCGCACTCGCCATTGGTGTATTTCCAGCGCGCTCTCCCATTCCATTGATGGTGAGATGCAATCCATGACATCCAGCTCTCAAGGCCTCCATACTATTGGCGACACTTAGGTCATAATCATTGTGACCATGAAAATCGAAATGTAATTCTGGAAACTTAGAAACGATTTCAGAAACAAATTTAAAAGTCTCCAAATGAGTGAGGATCCCTAAAGTATCGGGTAGCAATACTCTTTTGATTGGTTGTGTGGCAATGAAAGATAAATATTCATCGACATAGGCCCTGGAGTTTCGCATACCATTGCTCCAATCTTCCAAATAAACATTGGTGGTAATGCCTTCTCTTTCTGCTTCTAAAACATTGTCCTCAATTTCTTTGAAATGTTGATCAGGTGTTTTTTTAAGCTGATGTGTCAAGTGATTTAAAGACCCTTTTGTTAATAAATTCTGAACTTTTGCACCAGAATCTTTTAACCAATTTAAGGAGGTTCCTTGGTCTACAAAAGTTAAGATTTCAATGCGATCCAACAGTGATTTGCTTTTGGCCCAAGCAGCAATTTCCTTTACCGAATTCAATTCTCCCTCAGAGACTCTTGCCGAGGCAATCTCAATGCGATCTACTTTTAACTCTTCTAATAATAATTTAGAAAGTGTTAGTTTTTCAGCTACAGAAAACGACACCCCTGAGGTTTGTTCGCCATCCCTAAGCGTGGTGTCCATGATTTCAATAGTTCTTTTTTTCATCACAAGGTTTGAGAAATAAGTTTAGAGTGGAGTGTTTTTAGAAAATTCTTTGATTTCTTCTTTTAGGTTAAGAAGATAGTCGATATCGTCAAAACCATTCAACATATTTTCTTTTTTATAAGGGTTGATGTCAAAATTTTCAGATTCTCCTGAAGTGTCAAGAGTAACCTTTTGATTTTCTAGATCAATCGTAATTGAGGTTTTTGGATCAGCATTGACCGCTTCAAATATTTTGGCGGAATACTCAGCACTTACTTGAACTGGCAAAACACCAATGTTTAAACAATTGTTTCTGAAAATATCCGCAAAAAAACTTGAAATAACGCATCGAAAACCGTAATCATAGATCGCCCAAGCAGCATGTTCTCTCGAGGATCCAGAGCCAAAGTTTTTGCCTCCTAATAAAATTTGTCCACTGAATTTGGCGTTATTGAGAACAAAATCTTCTTTGGGACTGTCATCATTATTGTATCTCCAATCACGAAATAAGTTGTCTCCAAAACCAATGCGCTCTGTCGCTTTCAAAAATCGAGCAGGAATGATTTGATCAGTATCTACATTTTCGATCGGAAGTGGAACTGCTGTACTGGTGAGTACTTTAAATTTATCGTAAGCCATTTATTAATTTATTAACGTTCTTGGATCGGTTACTTTTCCTGTTACTGCAGCCGCTGCTGCCATGATTGGACTTGCCAATAGGGTTCTAGAGCCAGGTCCTTGTCGTCCTTCAAAATTTCTGTTTGATGTGCTAACAGCATATTTTCCAGTAGGAACTTTGTCATCATTCATTGCCAAACAAGCCGAGCATCCCGGCTCGCGAAGTTCAAAGCCAGATTCCTTAAGGATATCTAATAAACCTTCTTCTTCAATTGCCTTTTCTACTTTATGTGATCCTGGCACCAACCAAGCGGTTACATTGGATGCTTTCTTTCGACCTTTAACGATTTCCGTAAAAGCCCTAAAATCTTCAATTCGACCATTGGTACAACTTCCTAAAAACACAAAGTCAATTTCTTTACCGATCATTGTATCCCCTTCTTCATATCCCATGTAGTTCAATGACTTTTTGTAAGTCGCTGTTCCGCCGTCGATGGATTCTGCCATTGGGATGCCTTTCGAAATTCCAATCCCCATTCCAGGATTTGTTCCATAAGTAATCATCGGTTCTATAGCATTCCCATCGAAAACAAGTTCTTGGTCAAACACAGCATCCGCATCGGTCTTAAGATCTGACCAATATTCCATGGCTTTGTCCCAGTTTTCACCTTTAGGTGTAAACTCTCTGTCTTTTATGTATTCAAATGTTTTTTCGTCTGGAGCAATCATTCCACCTCTGGCACCCATTTCGATACTGAGGTTGCAGACTGTCATTCTTCCTTCCATACTCATTTCATTAAAAACTTCTCCAGCATACTCCACAAAATAACCTGTGGCACCTGAGGTAGACAATTGTGAGATAATGAAAAGCGCCACATCTTTTGGGCCAACTCCTTTTTCAAGAGATCCCTTGATGGTGATGCGCATTTTTTTTGGTTTGGGTTGCAAAATACATTGCGTCGACAAAACCATTTCTACTTCCGAAGTTCCAATTCCAAAAGCAATCGCTCCAAAAGCTCCATGAGTTGAAGTGTGTGAATCTCCACACACGATCGTCGCACCTGGGAGGGTAATTCCATATTCAGGCCCAACCACATGAACAATACCGTTTTTTTCGTGACCCAATCCCCAATAAGAAATACCATGTGTAGCAGCATTTTTTTCTAAGGCGTCCAATTGTTTTGCTGACAAAGGATCTGCAACGGGCAGGTGTTGATTGATGGTTGGTGTGTTGTGATCGGCTGTTGCGAAAGTACGCTCGGGATACAATACACTAATGTTTCTTTTGTCTAATCCTAAAAAAGCTACAGGACTGGTAACCTCGTGTACCATGTGGCGATCGATGAACAAGACGTCGGGTCCATCTTTTATTTGTTGGACCACGTGCGAGTCCCAAACTTTATCAAAAAGTGTTTTTTTCATTTGTTGCAAAATAATTGTTTTTTAGAATCCGCAGGATTCAATAATTTCAGGAATGTCTTCATCACTGACCTCTTTTTGTCGATCAGCAACTTTTAAAAACTGCTCATATACTTTATCTAGTTGAAGTTTATCTAATTCAAAACCAATATTTTTGGCTCGATAGGCCAAGGCTGCTCTACCGCTTCTAGCAGTTAAAACAATCGCAGACTCGGTTACTCCGACATCTAGGGGATCCATGATTTCATAAGTTTCTCTTCTCTTGATCACGCCGTCTTGATGAATGCCTGAACTGTGTGCAAAAGCATTGGCGCCAACCACTGCTTTGTTGGGCTGAACTGGCATTCCCATGCTGTCAGAAACCAATTGGCTTGTTGAGTATAGCAATTTGGAATTAATTCGAGTGTCCAAATTGAGTGTCGGGTGTTGTCGCATGATCATTACAACTTCCTCTAATGAAGTGTTTCCAGCACGCTCCCCAATTCCATTGATGGTGCATTCTATTTGTCTTGCACCATTAATGATTCCAGCAATCGAATTTGCAGTCGCCATCCCTAAGTCATTGTGGCAATGACATGAAAGTATGACTTTGTCAATTCCAGTAACGTTTTCTTTTAAATATTTAATTTTAGCACCATATTCTTCTGGCAAACAATAGCCGGTGGTGTCAGGAATATTCAAAACAGTTGCTCCTGCCTTAATGACAGCTTCGCATACCCTGGCAAGAAACTCGTTATCAGTTCGTCCGGCATCTTCCGCATAAAACTCTACATCCTCAACAAAAGTTTTGGCATAGCTCACTGCAGCTACTGCACGTTCGATGATTTTTTCTCTATCAGAATTGAATTTGTATTTGATGTGGGTGTCTGAGGTTCCAATTCCTGTGTGAATTCGAGAAAGTTTGGCGTGCTTAAGCGCTTCTGCCGCAACCTCAATGTCTTTCTTCA
>TARA_B110000977_G_C11091236_1_pt1 | contig 14373 bp, 12 predicted proteins | sample TARA_B110000977 | Tara Oceans TARA_B110000977 (sample SAMEA4397798) | marine metagenome | biome: Polar Biome; feature: [SRF] surface water layer (ENVO:00010504); material: water (ENVO:00002006), including particulate matter (ENVO:01000060) such as... | depth 5 m | reverse complement strand
CCCGAGGTTCGCCGCATGTTCGCGTGTCGAAGTGTCCCACGGACATCCGTTTGTGCGCAACCATTTCAGCACCTCGATGTGCCCGCCCTTCGCCACCGCTGAGCAACACTTCCTGCCATCCCACGGGCAGCCGATCTCGTGTAACCACTGCAACTCCTCGATATGCCCGCCCTCCGCCGCGTACGCGCACGTGTTCTTGTCCCACGGCCAGCCGTTTGCACTCAAATTCTTCTAGCTGTCCGCTCCTCGCCGATGCCTCGCAGAGCCTTTCTTTCCGCGACAGACGACCTCACGAATGCAGGTGCTTCAGCGTGTTTAAGTATCCGAGCTTCACGGCATCCTCCTCAATCATCTCCGATATCTCACGCCCTGTCGCCGTTACTGCGTCGCGCATCTCACGACTCACCGGACGCAACCGTGCGAGATCTATTCCATCACGGAGGTTTTGATGGCTGAGGATGAGATTTATGAGCTCTGGGGGAAGGCTTAGAATCGGTGCTTCCGCGTCGGACTGTTGCGTATCACGCGCGAGCGCTCTGCACGCTGCTATACGCGCACGCTTGGTAGCGCCAGTTGATTTAGAAGGCATGTTGTCGTGCCTGGCGTTGTGGCTCGAGCGAGATCTGAAGAGGGCGTTTTGGCAAGCAGTGGTCAGTTTCCTGGGACGTTACAATATTGGCGCGCGCAGCACGCTCGCCCGCAGCGCCGAATCCTGATTCTGAGGCTGACGTGAAGCGCGATGCGCGAACCCGCGAAGACGAGAGACATCGAAACGACGGTGTTTACGAGGCACACAACGCGAGACGCGCGAAGGTACGTCCTGGCTTCTTCCGCTTTCCGTCCGCCCTGTGGACCGCTCGTGGTGTTTCACTCTCGGTGCACATCCCTCTTCGTGATCGATCGCACCCAGACGCTGACCAAACTCCCCTCGTCCCGCGACTTCGGTCATCAAAAGCAGGCGCGGATCTCGACGATCGGCCACCATGCTCATCGACAAGTTCACCGTCAAGTCCCCGAACGTGGTGTACACCGAGGAACACATCGAATCCACGTACACGTAAGTAGTTTTTCGCTTCTATATTTCCACCTGCTGAACCACAGCCGCACACACGGGCACACACCATTGATGCTCGAGGTGGCAACGACAACACCGCGTAGTGTCATCATGTCATCATCATTTTTGGATTTTGGGTGGGCACCTCAATTTCTTTCAATCGCAATTGATAGTCGCGGACTGACATTCTCTTCTCTTTTCTTTCTCTAAATACTTCCACAGGTACCACGACACCAAGCTCACGTCGACGGACCTAGGCGACGGCCAGTCGAAATGGACGGTAATGCCAACAGAAACTACGTACAAATTCAAAACCAACCGGAAGGCGCCTAAGTTGGGAATCATGCTCGTCGGCTTGGGCGGGAACAACGGCACGACGTTGATGGGCGGCGTCGTGGCGAACCGCGAGGGGATTACGTGGAAAACCAAGGAGGGTGTGCGTGCGCCTGATTACTTCGGGAGCTTGACGCAAAGCGCTACTTGCCGAGTGGGGGCGGTTGGCGGGGAGGAGGTGTTTACGCCGTTCAAATCGCTGCTTCCGATGGCGGAGCCGAACGAAATTGTGTTTGATGGATGGGACATCTCGTCCATGAACATGGCGGACGCGATGGAACGCGCGAAGGTTTTAGACTGGGACCTGCAGCGGCAATTGACTCCTCATATGAAACACCTCATCCCCCGGAAAGGCATATACGACCCGAAGTTCATCGCGGCGAACCAGGAGGCAAGGGCGGACCATTGCATTACCGGCACCAAACAACAACAGATGGAGCAAATAAAAGCCGACATTGCCGACTTCAAGGAGACGAGCGGAGTGGATAGCGTCGTGGTGCTTTGGACCGCGAACACCGAGCGGTACGGCGAGATCGCGAACGGGCTGAACGACACGGAGCAGACGCTACGGGCGAGCATCCAAAACAACGAACCGGAGGTGTCCCCGTCGACTTTGTACGCGTTAGCGTGCGTGGATAGCGGCGTGCCGTTCATCAACGGCTCGCCCCAAAACACGTTCGTCCCCGGATTGATCAACGCTTCCGTGCGGTTGGGTTCGCTAATCGGAGGGGACGATTTCAAATCCGGGCAGACGAAAATGAAATCCGTGCTTGTCGATTTCCTCGTGGGCGCTGGTATCAAGCCAACCTCGATCGTGAGCTACAACCACCTGGGGAACAACGACGGCATGAACCTTTCGTCGCCGTCGTGTTTCCGTTCCAAGGAAATTTCGAAATCAAACGTGGTGGACGACATGGTCGCCTCGAACGAGCTGTTGTACAAACCCGGCGAGCACCCCGATCACGTCGTGGTGATCAAGTACGTACCGTACGTGGGTGATTCGAAACGCGCGATGGACGAGTACACTTCAGAGATTTTCATGGGCGGAAAGTCCACAATCGTCATGCACAACACGTGCGAAGATTCCCTACTCGCCGCGCCGCTGATTCTGGACATGTGCTTGATCGCCGAGTTGTCGACTCGGATTGAAATCAAGGGGCCGGCTGATGACTCGCTACGGGGGTTCCATCCCGTCTCAGTGTTGCTTTCGTACCTCACGAAAGCGCCGCTCGTCCCGCGAGGCACGCCCGTGGTCAACGCGCTCGCGAAACAACGAGCCATGCTGGAGAACATCTTCCGCGCCTGCGTCGGGCTGGCGCCCGAAAACAACATGCTCCTGGAGCACAAGTGATGGAGAAGTAGTGGTGGTGACAAGTGATGTTGAGTCCGGTTACATTACAGACGCGACTCCTAAATTTCAAAGACAAAGGTAGACAGAGAGAGCGGAGTAGGTAGCGCGTGTGAATCAGAGATCAGAATCAAACAATCGAAAAATAAAGTCTTTCTGCAAATAGTTTCTCACGGCGGCGGCCTAAACGTGGGCGGCGACGACGGCATCGACGGCCGGGCGGGCATGTTCGGCCGCGATGGTTGCTTCGGATCCGAAGGCGGTCGGAACTCCTCAGGAGCGGGCTGTTGCCCTTGGGGTGCTTGATCAGGTTGTTGTGCAGGCGTTTGAGCAGGTTTTTGCACAGGCTGGCTTGCGGGTTGTTGCGCAGGTTGCTCCTGAGGTTGGCTCGCAGGCTGTTGCTGCGGCGCGCTCGCAGGTTGCTCCGGCGCACGCGTCAGCCCGGGCGTCGGCGCGGCGCGCGCGGCGTCCGGGATCCGCGCCGCGCGTCGCTTCGCCGCGGCTTTCGCGGCCTGGACCTGCTCCGCCGTCGGCGCCAAACCCTCTGGCGCGGGCGCCAGTTCAAGAACCACCACCGCGTGCGGCGCCACGAGGTACGTGCCTTGCGGCCCCGCCAGGTTGATGTACGCGAGTTCGCAATCCGCGGGCACCGCCAGCGCGGTGTCCAAAACACGCACCCAGGCGTACCCGATCGGGGGCTGGCCAATCTCCGCGCGCGCCAGTTTCGTGCCCATGTTCCAAATCGCCACGACGTCTTGCGTTACGGTTTCCTCCTTGGCTTCGCCGCCGATCGCGGACGTCGCCACCGTGCGCGCGCCGGGCGCCGTCGCGGCGTGGCGCCGGCACATCAGCTGCGGCGCTGCGCCCAGCGACTCCCACGACGGCGCTCGTTGACCTGTTAGCTTGCTCCACGACACGTTTGCCCCTCCCGCGGCGAACAAGTCGTACCGCCTTCGTCGAAACGCAGCGCACGCGGACAGAAACCGCGTGATCTCACCACCGCGTTCGCCCAAACCCACGGCGTCCCACCGAAACGCGTTCGCGTCGTGTCGCCACGACCAAGGCGCGTCGTCGTGGCCGCGTAGGGAGTGGCCGTATTCATCACCCGCGGCGACGACGGGAGTGCCATCACTGAGAAACAGCGTGGCCAACATCGTTCTCAACATTAAACTCGTCTCGGCTGGTGTCGGGGGCAACGGAGGGAGCTTCTTGACCGGCGCTTTTTTTTGCGCGTCGACGCTCGCGCCGGGCTTGCGCGTGCCGACTCCAAAGCCCGCGCCGGCTAACGCGCCCCCTTTGTACTGATTTGCCTGTTTCGATCGGTCGTGCATCTGCGCGTTTTCGGGTGTAACCCCGGCCCTCATCGCCGTGTACCCCGCTAAATCAGCCAGCGTCTTGCCAAATGGTGCGGAAACGAACGAGTTCATCACGTGGCCGCGCGCGGCGCTTCGCTCGCCTTTTATAAGGTCAGCCGATCCGCACACCCTCGCCGCGAACGCGCCCACCGCGCCGCTCTGGCCTTCCAGAAACATACAAACATCCCTTTGGTACGCGGGGGTTACGCGTTCTCCCCACACCCCCCAGTTTTGCATTAGCCCTACTTCGAACTCACCTGGTGTGAGATATAGGCGCACGCCCCCACCTGACCCTGCGCCGCCGCCGTGGTGCCCCCCCGCTCCGCCGCCCAACACAGGGTCGTTCGCGATCGCTTCCAACAACGTCGACCGCCCGTACGGTCCTCGCGCGATACCCCCCCCGCTGTCCACGATGAACCCGTCGATGCCCATGTTCACTCTCCAGTGTTTAAGCGCGTCTAACATCAACCGCTGCGTCACCGCGGAACACGGGTTCAAAACCGCGGCGCCGTCGATCGCCGGGTTCATCTCCACGCGCCCCGTCGGCCCTAATTGGTAATAACTCTCCGCGTCGACACCTCTCAACGACGACGAGTTCGGAACCTCGTCCGATCCCTCACCAAGGTGCGTGATCTGTATGTGCATCAGCACCTCCAGGCCTTTGGATTGAAGTCCGCGAATTAAAGCTCGTAGCTGGTGCGTGGGTTCGCCTCGCATCGGCGACGCGAGTTTCGCGTCAGGGGCGAACAGCGTGATTGGGTTTTGGCCAAAGTTGTCGTCTTTTCCCCGCTGCAAGCTGGCTTGCACGGGTTGAAGAATAACCGTCGTCGCGCCTGTGTTTAGGATGTGCTCTGTTTTCTGTAAAACCGCTTCGTACGTGCCAGGGAAGGATTTCGGGATAGCCGTTGGAAGCGTTTCAACACCCAAGCTTTCCACAAAACTGACGTGCCCGGTGAAGTCGCTGACGTTAAGTTCATACGCGACTTCCATGCCTGGTGTTCGGCGCAGCCGCGGATTATTAATCCGCTGCGTCTGGTTCACGAACATTGCAAATGCGTTCGCGTCGTCCGAATTCATGACATCCGCCAGAGAGCCCATCAAGTGCGGCACGTTGGTTTGCGCATCTTCGAAAACCCCCAGGGGCGGCTTCAAACACGTCGCCCTCGGATCGAACAGCACCATCCCCGGGTGGAACCGCCACCCCCCCAACCGCACCTCACCGTCACACTTCCAACCATAAAGAACCTCAGCGATAGGAGAGTTGTTGTGGTTGCTGTATCCGTCTGAAAGAGCTCCTCCTACACCTCCCTCGCCTCCCTGCACTGCTGACGCAGGAGCAGGCATGGGCAGGATCGCCCCGCGCATCCCAACGGGCAACGCGATGTGCCACACGTCGCCTGTTTTGTGCGCGGAAGGGTTCAGCGCAAACTCCATGGTTTCGGGGGAGTCGCCGTCACCGTGCTTGTACTGCACGAATAACGTAACTTTCGCCGCTCTTGAGCTGTGCAGCGCGAAATTGACCCACCCTGGTCCGGTGGTGGGTCCCAATTCAACCGCTCGTGACGCGCCGAGCGGCTCTGGGGAGCCAGGCGCGGCGCCGACCGGGACGGCGAAACTCTTGGGCGGGTCGTAGATTGACCTTTTTTTGGGTCCGTCGAAGATCGTGTCTCCGGGCGTGCCATCGTCATTATCGGGTTTCTTCTCCACCAACACGAAGTTCATCTCTAAAGGCGCGTAGTAGCTCGGTATTTCGAACTTGGCTCGTGCGAAGCGCAGGGGGAAGCCCCTTCGGTAGACTACTGTATTTCTATCGCCGTCGCGTATCAGCGGTGTGCGCGTCGCGGCGCCGGCACTCTTGCCCCGCGGATCCCCAACTTCGTTTTTCTCCAGGTACACACTCCCAGCCGGGAGCTCGGGAAGGGTCATCCACTCATCCAGCCACTCCCGGTGCATGCCCCAGTGCAACGAGAGCTCGCCGCAGTTGTCCGTCACCGGGTTGCCGTTCAAATCGTGCTCCACGTCCTCCGCCACTTCGAATATCGCGAGGTAGGTCTCCCCGACCGGGATTACCTCGACGTGCACTTGCCGTCCGTGCTCGGTGTGGAACGTGTGCTTCGCCGTGCGCTCTCTTTTCGCGGCGTCACCTGAGCCGCGCTGGCGAGCCACTTCCCGTATCACGCTGTCCTTCGCGTACGGCGCCACGCCGTGAGTGACGTGCGTATCCCTGCCGCTCGACCCAGGCACGGGGCGGACGGACGGAGTCGACCGAGAACGCGACGGTTCGCTAGAGGATGACGAACATGAGGTGGCTCTCCTTCCTCCACCACCAAACGTCGACTGACGCACGCGCGCGGCGCCCACCGCGGGCGTCGCCGCGACGCGCGCGGCGCATAGAGACGCCATCGCGCACGTGGACCACGCGAAGGTGCCCGAAAGAATGCGCGTCGGGTGGGGGTGATCGCACAGCCGGTAAACGGAGTGCCAAGTGGAAAAGTGCGGAGAAAGGAGAGCCACCAGCTTCGCACTGACAGACAGTTCCGCCATTGTGAGTCAAAATACCCATACGTTGGACCAGATCCTGCTACGTGCTGCCGGCTTTCTTGGAAGGTGAGAGAACCAACTTTAAATTCCGCGGTGACAGTTTGTGCGCGCGGCGGTGGTGTCGCCGACCGGGGCCTTCCTCACGGTCGCGCCATGGCGCTCGCGAAACTCGCGTTCATGTTCCTCATCGTGGTGTGGTACAGGGGCGACTGGGTTGACGTGCAGCTTCGAAGGCACGCCCGGAGGTTTCGTCAAGCGCTGGTGCGACTCGGTTTAGGGAGCGATGCGATGCACCGCTCCGTTCAGTTGGAGTGGACGGAGGAGGACGGGACGCAGACACCGGCGCAACGGAAGCTTTTGAAGGAGCGTCGTGATATATTAAACAGCGCCAGAGTATCTATGGGAAAAGAAAATACGACCACTGGGGCGGCGAAGCGCATGGCGGAGAAACTAGACGCGTCTTGGCGGAATAGAAGCATCAGGCGAAACAATAGCGACGTTGATTCAACGTCAAACGTCTCCTCAAAAACCCTCGAGGAGCTGGTGCTCGAGCGACGGCATCGCGCGGCGGACGCCCGAACGCGACACCAAGAAGTTAGGACACGAATCAAGGGGAAACGAAGAGAGGGAAAGGCGGGGTAGTAATAACGATTTGAAATGAATGAAAAGCGACGAACGACTAAATACTGATGTACTTTATACTGTTTCCTGTGGTATCGTCTTCTCGTTTTACAACCTCTCTGACGACAAAACTCTCGATGTACTGTTCCAGCGGAAAGCACTCTCGCGTTCTAAACACTCAAGTTACCCCGCCCGCGACCGTACAGTCGCCCCCTCCTCATTCTCTATTTTATCACGACCTCGCCGTCAATAAAACACGCGTCGCGTCTCTTACAGGTATGGCACCGCGGCGGCGTTGACCGCCGCGTTGACGTGCCAGGGGTCCGCGATGTGGCGTCCCAGGGCGGCTACCGGGCCTTCCAGGTTGTTCGCCTGCGCCTCGCCGATGATCCCGGCGAAAGCGAGCATGGCAACGCGGCCGTTCGCGATCTCCTTTCTCTTCAGCTGCTCGAAATCCTTGCCCTTGGAGAAGCCCGCGGGGTCGAACATGCCGCCGGGGTACAGCCTCTTGACGGGGTCCTTTTCCGATGAGCGCTGTTGTTCGACGTACGCCATGACGAACACCTCGATGGCGACGACGACGGGCAGGGGGAAGGGCGTAGGGGCGCCGAGGTATGTCTGCGCATCTTGCACAGGAGCCTCGGTCCAGGTGACGCCAGTGATGGCCTCGGCGCCCGCGGCGCCCGCAACACCGAGCATCGCCCAGCGGGAGTGGATAATCTCCGCCTCTTGGAACCTCGCGAGGTTGGCGGGCTCCTTGCCCAAGTTCAGGGGGTCGAAGCCGTAGTCGCAGGGGAGCTCGCCTTTCAAGTGAGCGGGGGGGGTGGAGCCAGGCATCCACACCGCGCGCGCCGCAACCTTGCCGACGGTACCGTTGGTGGCGTTGGTCGCGAGCTTGCGGCCGGCGAAGGAGCCGGCGCGGGCCACGATGGGGACAGAGATGGTAAGAGCGGCCATTGTGATGACGTGCTGTGTGTGCGGGAATGGAGGGGGAGGAGAGGGGAGGGGAGGGACCTTTCCGAGGAGGATCGAGCAATATCAAAAAGCAAAACGGCCGTTCTGCTTTTTCATTGGTGCAAAGCGATTTTGTTTTGACCCTTTTTTCGACGAGTCGTGACTCAAGAACTCGCTGAAAAATGGAGTTTTTAGAGTTTTTTTCGCGTCAAACGGTGACTGTGTTTCTACTAGTGCTGTCAGCAAGCTTGCCCAGACATCTCGCCCATAACACGGGTTGCGCCCTAGTCCCAACACTCAAATACATAAAGAAAATCGCGATAAAGACGACGACCATGATACTTCCAATGTTTTATACAATATGATGATAATGGTCCACCACGCTTGGGTTTGACGGCCTACTTTCATGCGTGAGACGTATCCCCAATACCTTGTTACCAACGGATGCGACAACCAGTTCTGAACCCAAACATTGAAACAATCATCACACACAACACACGGGCGCTTGAGAAGATCGAACGGGGATGCACTTTTTCAAGGAAAGGAAATTTTTTTAGTTTCATGAGTAATTTCTTGGATTGTAATCCACACGAGGTCACAAGCACCCGCGCCCGCCATGTCCGACGACGAGCCCTCTGCGAAACGTGTAAAGGGTTCAGATGATGACGCTCCTGAAGAGTTTGAGGAGTCATCGGATGACGAAGACGAGGTTGAGGAGGAGGACGTCGTGGAGTTGAGCGAGGAAAGCGACGATGATGAGGATGAGGAGGACGATGAGGATGACGACGCGCCCGAGGGCGTCCCGGTCGGTGGAGACGTGTTCGTGGTGCAGCATCACTCGGAGAAGATTGTGATTGATACGGAAGAGGACCTTGACGCGGTGCTTGAAGGCAGTGCGCCTCCCGAGAAGATAGACGCGTCGATCGTCGCGGTGGCCAGTTCCATGGAGTCGGCGGTGGAATTGGCGAAGGCGTACATCGAAGCGACGTTTGAAGAAGAAGTGCCCGGTGAGTTCGACGCGTGGCTCGTGGAAGGATACGAAGTTTTAGATGACGACGCGGAGGAGTCCGGGATGGTATCGCGAATCACGATCGAAGTGCACGACCTGAAATAGAGGGTTTAGAGGGGAGGGATGGGTGAGGACGGCGAAGGCATAATTTAAGTCCTAAGTTAACGATGGTTATTAGAACCTAATTTTCATGTTCGTCCCTTCCCCCGTGGTTTGCCTTTTTGGTTTCTTAATCCCCTCCACGCGTGCGTCATCTTCCTCCTCCATTAACGAACCGAGCTCTGTCAACAGCGCATCCATCCCTATTCCTTCCATGGCGCTCACTGGTAGGACCGCGATTGGCGCGTCGCCGACGGTTTCGGAATCCAACTTTTTTATTTCCCCAACCAGCTCCTCCGTCCTCAACGCCGCCCACTCCAGGTCCATCTTGTTCAGAGCTAAGATGTGCGGGCGCGTGACGTACGCAGGGTTGTACAGTCTAAGCTCTTCCCTGACTGTCTTATAGTCACCAACAGGATCTTGCCCCGATGCATCCACGACGACCAACATAGCCCGAGTTCTTCGCAAATGCCTCAAAAACGCCCTGCCCAACCCGCGGCCCTTGTGCGCGCCTTGGATTAATCCAGGAAGGTCCGCCAACACCGGGCCGTTTTCAGGCTTTGAAGTGTCATACGCGGAGAAATCCATCGGGTCGTCCGGGTCCACGGGCTTCACGTCCGCAGGCTTCACCACACCTAAATTGGGCATCAACGTGGTGAACGGGTACGCCGCGACTTCCGGCGACGCTCGGGTCACCGCTTTAAGAATGCTCGACTTCCCCGCGTTGGGCAATCCAACCAACCCGATGTCTGCCACGACGCGCATCAACAGCTCAACCGCGAGCTCCTCGCCCGGCTCGCCGTTCGTCGCGACAACCACCGCGTCGTCTAGCTCGATGTCGCTCACCTCTATGTCGTCGGAAAGCTTTTGCTGTTTGGTGTTGCGTCCGCGGCGTTGCATTGATTGGCTCCGTCGCGCCGCTAAACCGCCGGCGCCGCCCTCCGCCACCAACAAAACTTGCCCGTGTTTGGTCATGTCGCCTAGAAGTTCGCCGCTTCGTTTTCTGCGAACGACGGTACCAGGAGGTACATCGATATAAAGATCTTCTTGCTTGGGCGCAATCCGGGTCCTGTCTTGTCTGCCTGCGCCAGCGCCAGGCGCCGCGGAGCCGTGGTACCCCTTCTTAGCGCGCCATTGTTTCCTGTCGTGAAATTGCAAAAGCGAATCGCACGCTCGATCGACTCTGATGTACACGTTGCCCCCCGCCCCCCCGTCCGCCGCCTCCGCGGGCGGCAACTCGATGAACTTCTTCGTATTCCCCCCCCGCGAAAACTTGAAGTTCTTCACAATCTTGGCTTTGACTTCCTTGGTCCAACTCTCGCCGTCGCCGCCCGCGCCGCCGCATACGGTCACGACGGCTTCGTCGAAAAACAAGTGCTTGTTTTTGTCGTCGATGGAGGAGTTGGATTTATTGTTGGAATTGGAATTCTTTCCGTCATCACCCGAGGACTTCTTACCACCGCTACTGGACTTTTCCTTCTTACCCGGTGAAGCAAACATCTCGCCGTCCCATTCCTGCTGTTGTGTCAAGGTTTCGAGAGGGGGGAGCGTCAGTGCCATACGAAATAGAGAGCGACGTCTGACGCGATTGAATTGTCAAAAAGCACCAAAAAGTGCGGCGGCAGATAAATGCACATCCAAATCCTCCTTAGTCGTACCTGCTTCACTGCCTTTTTGGCTCTGGAAACGGCCCCAGGTTGTTTGCCTCCCTTGGTATTGTCAGTGGGTTTAGCCGGCCTGGATTTGCCCCTGTTCCCTCTTGCCTGCTTGCCTGCGGTCCCAGAGGTGCCTCCGCCGCGCGCGTGCGTGACGAGAACACCGCCTCGAATGGGCACCGCCGCCGCCCCGAGGTGACGCGCCGGGAGCAGTGTCGGAACCCGCGGAGATGAACCGGGCGCGGACGAAACGCGCGAAGAGGGGGCGCCGGGAGCGCGGGGCGCTGCGGCGCCGAGCGCCGGGCAGCGGGTCACACACGTGGCGTGCATGTTGTGAGTGACCAGGGAGCTCTTTATCGAGACGTGTCGCGCTTTTTGGAGTCAAAATCTTGATCTCTATTTTTTGGCCACGATGCCAGTTGGCTATCCACACCCGTGACGCGCCTCCCCACGATGTCGACCGCAACGTTGCGTTTGAGCGCTGTGGCCGGGCCCCGCGCGGTCGTCTCACTTCGCTGCGCGTCTCGTGCGACGACCGCGCCAGTGCGAAGAGGCGCTTTGGTGTCTCGGAACGCCGGCGAGACGGACACCCCAGCCACGGAAACCACCACGTTCACCTCCCCCGCCGATCGCGCGGTGAGTTACACGAACGACTTGAAGGAGATGGGCATGAGCATGCCTATTATTCGACGCAACGTGGCGGGTCCCAAAAACGACCTCAAAGCGTTGGCTGTCTTCCAAGAAGCCCTAGCCGGCAACGTACCCACCGACGAGGACGAGCTAGTTAGACTGGAGAAGGTGCTGGACGATCTTAACGACATACGGCTGGACAAAGCCGAGGAGGAATTATTTTGGGCCGAGCGCGAGGGCCAGGTCGTGAGCGCGATTACGGACAACGCCTCTGGATTAAGCGAGTCCGACAAATCGGAAGTAGCGAACATGGTCGCAAACATCACCATGTACGGAGTGCAAGGTGCGGTGTGGAACGCCATGATTCTGCTAATCGTGTTCGTCAGCATAGTCAACTTTTTAAGATGATTTGATGTTTTTTTATTTTCTAAATCCTCAGAGCTTCACGAAGTCGCTACTCTTGGCCGCTAACTCCGTAATCCCAACCCTGCCCTTTCTATTGATATACCCCGCCACCTCTTCCATCTCTTGTTTCGTGATGTAAATGAACTTCCCCCGGTCATCCATCACCCCCGTGATTCGGCCCATTTGCTCTAAAGATTTGACTCGCGACACGGCGTCTTGCGTTCTCAAATTAAACTCCACCGCGAGTTCTTCCAACACAACGACTTTTTTTTCAATTATGTAATCGATGAATGATAGCAACAGCCCGCCGCTTTCCTCCGCCATCTCTTCCTCCACCGTGCCTTCATTCTCCACGGTGAACATGTCTTTCCACTTGTCGAACTCCTCGGTTTCGGCTTTTTCTTTTTCTGCTGCCAGCTTCTTCTTCGCCTCCTCTTCCGCCTGTTCGCGCGCCTCGCGCTCAGCCTCCTTCGCCGCGTACTTGGCATCCTTGCCTGCCCTTCTTTTGTCCCTCAACTCAGCCTCTTGCGCCTGCGCCTGCTGTCGCCCTGCCCTAGCGGCTTCACGCGCGTCATCTTGATCTGGTACCTGAACATCACCCGCATCGTCGTCCTCCGTGCCTCGGTTCCGTCGCCGCCGCGCGCCCCCCGCGCGTACCCTGCTCGCTCGTCTCCCCGGGGCGGCGCCATCGCCATCACGCGCGTCCGCATCAGCCTTGAGCTTGGCGTGGTCCGCGTCGCCGGAAGCCGTCGCGCGGCTGATGACCCACACCAGTCCGCCGAGAAGCAGGAACAAAGCGCCCACCGCGACGACCGCGAGCGCGGCGGAGTTGTCCGCCATCGCACACACCTGCGCAGGCCAGATCTGTGATGCGACCCTGCGAATCTGGAAACAACTCGATTTTTGCACTTTGGTTTTTTCGGGATTGACAATTTTGGCCGCCCCACATCATCGTCGCGCGCCTGCTCGACTCCGTTCCAGTTCGTGATGGGCGAGGATTCAGAGGCTGTTCCCAAGCGCACGCCTTTCGCGGCGAAGCGCCGGGAGGAGTCTGACGACGTGAAGAAGAGTAAGAAGGAGAAGAAGGAGAAGAAGTCCAAACGAGACCGTGAGGGCGGCGGCGGCGGAGACTCGGAGAAGGAGAAGCACGAGGCGAACAAGCGGCCGAAGAAGGGCGATGAGGGTGAGGGTAAGAAAGGCAAGGGTGACAAAAAGGACTCTTCACCTGAAATCACCACCCTTTTTTTCGGCCAGATGCCGTACGACACCAAGGTTGAGCACATCGTGCCGTGGCTCAAGACGATTTTGCGAAGGGAGGGGTGCGCGGAGGACGTGCTCGCCGTGCGCCTCGCGGGCGGCGGTGGAACCAACAAAAAGTTCAAAGGCTTCGCGTTCGTTGACTTCAAAACCCAGAAAGCAGCGAAGAAAGCGCGGAAGTTCCACGACACCTTGTTCCGGGGGCGGAAGGTGAGCATCGAGCCGTGTTCGCGGCCCGAGTACGTGACGCCGAAGAGCGAGCGGAAAAAGCAAGCGGCGGAGACCGCCGATGGAGGAGATGACTCAAAAGATAACTCAAAAAAGCAGCTCAAACAGCTCACTGATTCGGATGTCGTGGATGACATGGTCAAGGAAGCTTGTGAGAACGCGATGCCCGCCGGCGTGATCACTGAACACGATTTCGACTCGCAGCTCCGGTCGTTCCTGTCGCTTCTCCCGAAGGATGTGTTAGCGGCGGCGCTTTTGCAGATCCAAAAGCAAGCCCCGAAAGCCCCGAAAAGACGCGTCCCGTACTTCATGGGCATCATCAAGAAAGTGAGCAAGCAGCACTGGGAAAGGAGCGACGCGAAAAAGAAACGGGACGCGGGGCAGCTGGAAGGGGATAGCGCTGTGAAAGGAAAAGAAGAGACGAAAAAACCGAAACAAGAAGAAGAAACCGAAGCGTAGACAGAAAAACAGATTTGCAAATTAAGCTGTCATCATAAAATGTCTCGTGTACCTTCATACGTCGAGTTCTTTGTCTGTTCTCCCTCTCACTCACTGAGAGTAGCTAGTTTACAGTCGCCGTCGCCGCCTCGCCGCGCGTCTTCTCGCGCGGCGCACCGCACAAATCAATCCTCCTCTCTTCTTAAATTTTTTACTTCTCTTTTTGCCAGAGTAATAATTTCTTGTCATATCATCTCTTATACTTCCTACACTTACTCCGCTTACGTCCACCCCAACTTCATGCGCACTGATTCCACGGGCGCGTAGACGGACACTGACCTGGACGGGGCGTAGACCATCATGGAGGCGGGTCGGTTGTTGAACTGCTCCTCCTGGGAGGTGATCGCCGGGCAGTTGCACGTCCACAGGTTGCTGTACCCGCCAAA
>TARA_B110000977_G_scaffold201557_1_pt1 | contig 14396 bp, 10 predicted proteins | sample TARA_B110000977 | Tara Oceans TARA_B110000977 (sample SAMEA4397798) | marine metagenome | biome: Polar Biome; feature: [SRF] surface water layer (ENVO:00010504); material: water (ENVO:00002006), including particulate matter (ENVO:01000060) such as... | depth 5 m | reverse complement strand
ATGGTTGGTTTTTTAGATGGACAGGTGGCGCCCCTATAGATCGTACTAAAAATTCAGATACCGTGACTGCCGTAGCGCAACTTTTCAAAGAAAGAGATGTGTTCAGATTGGCACTTTCACCTGAGGGAACTAGAAAAAGAGTAGACCAATGGAAAACGGGATTTTATTATATTGCTAAAACAGCAGGAGTGCCTTTGGTATTAATTACTTTTGATTACGGAAAAAAAGAAATCAAAATTTCCGATCCTCATTGGCCTACAGATCATATGAAGGAAGACTTTAAGACCTACGAAACATTTTTTGAGGGCGCACTAGGCAAGAACCGGGAACAGAGTTTCTTTGCTAAGTCATAAAAAAAAAGCAGGGCCATTGGCCCTGCTTTTTTTTACATTGAACACAAGAAAATTATTCCTGCATAGAATGATACACGTTTTGAACATCGTCGTCTTCTTCAATTTTTTCAAGGAGTTTTTCTACGTCTGCAGCTTCTTCTTCACTGAGTTGTTTGGTCACTTGAGGAATGCGCTCAAACCCTGAAGATAAGATTTCAAGACCTCTGGTTTCTAATTCCTTTTGAATGGCACCAAAGCTTTCAAATGGAGCGTAGATTAAGATACCATCTTCTTCGTCTACAAAAACCTCTTCTGCACCAAAATCGATCAGTTCTAATTCCAATTCCTCCGGATCTAGATCTGCTGCTGGGATCCTAAAATTACAAGTGTGGTCAAACATAAATTCTACAGAACCTGAGGTTCCCATGCTTCCGTTGCACTTATTGAAGTAACTTCTAATATTGGCTACTGTTCTGGTGTTGTTGTCAGTAGCGGTTTCTACTAGTATGGCAATACCATGAGGAGCGTAGCCCTCAAACAATACTTCTTTATAATCACCCAAACTTTTGTCAGAAGCTCTTTTTATAGCACGCTCTACATTGTCCTTAGGCATATTTACAGACTTGGCATTTTGAATGACAGCCCTTAGTTTGGAATTGGAGTCTGGATCAGGACCACCCTCTTTAACTGCCATTACAATGTCTTTGCCAATTCTGGTAAAGGCCTTAGACATGGCAGACCAACGTTTCATTTTTCGTGCTTTTCTAAATTCAAAAGCTCTTCCCATAGTAGTTGTGTTTTGTAATTAACGTGACAAATTTAATATTTTTCACCCTTTGCTTATCATACATTCTTCAATGCTTCCGGCTAGGTCAAAGTCTTTTTGAGTGATTCCTTTTACATCATGAGTGATCAGCTTAATGAGCAGTCTATTGTAACGATTGCTCCAGTCTGGGTGGTGTCCGTGAGATTCACACTCAAAAGCAATTCTAGACATGGCAGAGAAACATTCTTTAAAGTCATTAAATTGAAAAGTGCTCACCAAATAACCATCTGCATAGGTCCAATGGGGTAGTGATTTTAATTTTTCTCCTATTTGTACTTCTGTTAATTTTTCCATGAAGATGTGTTTTTTGTAAATATAGTATAAACTAATAATGTGCGTCTAAGCAATCCTTATAACTGTGCGTAATTTCTTCTGGTAGCGGGTTGTCTTTAGACAATACAGCTAAGTATCTATTGTCATTGGTGGTGTATATTCTCTTATACACAGGGTTTCCTATACGTAGTTTGTGTACAATTTCTTGAATAAATTCTTCATGAGGGACTAGGTCTGAACTTCCCAAGTGGTATGTCCCAAACCTATCCTGATTGAGTAATAATAAGATTTGTTGGCATAGTTTTTCCCCATTAGACACATTGATGATTAGGTTGGGGAATACTTCTATAGGTGCCTTGTCTAAAATAAGTTGTTTAATCTCCTTTACTCGGGGAGATTGAGATCCAAATACCATTGGGACCCTTAGTAGTAATAGATTTTCCTTGGGGAGTTTTTGAAGGCTGTGTTCAATCTTAATCTGAAACCTGCCATAGACACTTTCAGAAAGTGTTTTGTCAAATTCATAAGACGGGTATTTGCTGTAGGCGTCAAACACATTTGCAGAGGAGAGAAATACCAGTTTACAACCAAAATCATTCGCGTATTGTGTCAAATGGTTGTGCATGGTGATCAGTGCGTCAAAAGGACCTCTTATTACTGAAATGATAACGCTAGGGCCAACACTTTCTAAAAGTTCATAGGCACTGTCTTCTGCGACATTAAATGAAGTGAATTTATGGTTGTTTCCATAGGTATTTTCTTGGGTGCAATAAGTACCCATGGTGTTGTAAAACCTATTGAATTGTTTATAGAGAAGTCCTCCAATAAAACCACTGGCTCCAAAAATAAAAATCTTTTTAACTTTCAAAAGCCTGTCGTTATTTATGTATTATCCCTTATAAAATGGAAGTTTTACCACAGAAGCTTTAAGGGCTTTTTTTCTGATTTGAACAAAGATTTCACTGTCTATTTTGCTGTGGTCTAAAGTGACATATCCAAGGCCAATTCCAATTCCTAAAGAGGGAGACATGGTGCCAGAGGTAACGACCCCTATCTCATTTCCTTGGGCGTCTACAATTGGATAATCATGTCTAGGAATACCCCTGTCTTCCAATGCAAAAGCCACGAGTTTTCTTTGAACACCTGCTTCTTTTTGCGCAGCCAATGCCGCAGCGTTCACAAAATCTTTTGAAAACTTAGTAATCCAACCCAATCCCGCTTCTAATGGAGAGGTTTGGTCATTAATATCGTTTCCGTAAAGGCAATAGCCCATTTCTAATCTTAAGGTGTCTCTAGCCGCTAAGCCTACAGGTTTAATGCCATAAGAAGCACCTGCTTCAAAAACTTTATCCCAAAGCTGCGCAGCTTCTTCATTCTTGCAATAAATTTCAAATCCTCCTGAACCGGTATAACCAGTTGCAGAGATAATAACATTTTCAATACCCGCAAAAGGGCCTACCTCAAAATGGTAGAATGGAATATCTGCCAAAGAAATGGTCGTAAGTGACTGCATGGCTTCTACTGCTTTTGGCCCTTGAATGGCTAAAAGAGAATAGTCATCTGATAGGTTTCTTAGATTTGTTTTAAAGGTTTCATTGTATTTGTTTATGTGCGCCCAATCCTTGTCTATATTTGAAGCATTTACGACTAATAAATATTTTTCTGGGGCTAGCATGTATACAATAAGGTCGTCTACTATACCTCCAGTTTCATTTGGAAAACAGCTGTATTGTGCTTTACCAGGCTTTAAGTTGGCCACCTCATTGGAAGTGACTTTCTGAAGTAGGTTAAAGGCTGTAGGGCCTTCTACTAAAAATTCCCCCATATGTGAGACGTCAAAAACACCCACGCCTTTTCTTACCGTTTCGTGTTCTATATTAATGCCTTCATAAGAGACAGGCATATTATAACCAGCAAAAGGAACGATCTTGGCACCAAGGGATTCGTGTACGGAGGTAAGGGCAGTATTTCTCATGCAAATATTTTTTGTAAAAGTATTTATTTCTTAGACAATATACCACAGTTTTATCCAAACAATGCCCTTTTTTTACTTCCCTATATTTTAGTACATTTAACCTTATTTAAACGATCATTATGAAAGTATTTTTATTTTTCTTAGCACCCTTATTTACCTTGGTCATGTCTGCACAGCAGCTTCCGACCGATTACTTAACTTCTGATTTTCACAAAGGCCGTAGAGATGCTTTTAGGGCAGAAATGCCAGCCAATGCTGTAGCTGTATTGTTTTCTAATCCAGTGAGAAATAGGGCCAATGATGTAGATTATATATACCACCAAGATCCAAATTTTCATTACCTCACCGGTTATAATGAACCCCATGCGATCTTGTTGTTATTCTCTTCGCCACAAACTACCCCAGACGGGACTACTTATAAAGAATTAATTTTTGTGCAAGAGCGCAATGCCCTTGCGGAGCAGTGGAATGGAAGGAGGTTAGGGGTAGAAGGTACCATAGCCACTTTGGGCTTTGAATCTGCATTTAATGGCAGTGAATTTGCTGCTTTAGATATTGATTTTAAATCTTTTGATAAGCTATTGTTTTATAATTTCAAGAACGATTACAGAGACACTAGAGATGGTGCAGATCTATTCGATCTGGTCAAATCTTTTAAAAATAAAATAGGGTTTCCTTCTAATTATAACGCTACCCGCCAGCAGGCATATACACTGATACAATCCACCCCAGTTGAACAGACGGATAAAGTAGTGAAGTTGTTGGATCGTTATGCTAGAATGGATCCTTCATTGTCAGAAGACCCCTATATTAAAGACTTTATGGCCGCTGCTAGAGTCGGTGATAACCAGAAAATATTAGACCGTGCTAAAACAGCGGTTAACATTGCTTTAAGCCAATACAACTTTGATTTGGAGGGTCTTGATCGTATTATGAGTGGTTTGAGAGAGACCAAATTACCGGAGGAAATGGCGCTTTTGAAGAAGGCTATTGAGATATCGGCCATAGGCCAATTGGAGGTCATGAAAGCCATGCATCCAGGCATGTCTGAAACGGAAGTGCAAGGCGTGCATGAGTATGTATATAAGAAATACGGCGCAGAATACGAGGGCTATCCTTCTATTGTAGGTGGTGGTAATAACGGTTGTATTTTACACTATATAGAGAATAATAAGCCTCAGCTGGGAGCGGAATTGGTGCTCATGGATTTGGGTGCTGAATACCACGGGTATACGGCAGATGTGACTAGAACCATTCCAGCGAATGGGGTGTTTAGCCCCGAGCAAAAAGCCATTTACGAAATTGTTTACAACGCCCAAGAGGCAGGAATTGCTGCCAGTATAGTGGGTGCGCCATTTTCTGCTCCAGGAGCTGTGGCCTCTAAAGTAGTAGCGGAAGGGCTTATTTCTTTAGGACTTATTAAAGAGGCTAGTGAAGCTAGAAAGTATTTTCCTCATGGGACTTCTCACTATTTAGGATTAGACGTTCACGACAAAGGGACTAATGGTCCTTTTAAATCCAATACAGTCATTACAGTAGAGCCAGGAATTTATATTCCAGAGGGCAGTGATTGCGACCCTAAGTGGTGGGGTATAGCGGTTAGAATTGAAGACGACATCCTTATTTCAGACCAAGGACCTGTATTGCTTTCTCATATGGCACCACGTTCTGTGGAAGCTATTGAGGCAGCCATGAAACTTCCAAGTCCTTTGGATTCTTTTAGCTTGCCTACGTTAGATTAGTGATTGCTATGAGGGGTTTACTCATATTTTGTTTGTGTTTTTTTTCTGAAGCAACTATAGGCCAGACACTTTATATTTTGGGCACGCTTCAAGATGGTGGTGCTCCTCATATGGGCTGTGAGAAGTTGTGTTGCTCGGTTGAAAAGCCCCATGATTTTGTAAGTAGTATAGGCGTAGTAGGGGAGCATCAATCTTTTATATTTGACGCTACGCCAGATTTTGTGTCACAAACCAATTATTTAAAAGAAGTCTCTGGTCATAAGAATGTGGTTATTTTTTTAACCCACGCCCACATGGGACATTATACAGGGCTCATGCATCTGGGAAGAGAAGCTCATAATACTGCAGAGACTATGGTGTACGCCATGCCTAAAATGGCCCATTTTTTGTCTAAAAATGGGCCTTGGGACCAACTAGTTTCCCTGAGAAATATATCACTTATTCCTTTGCAAGAAGATCAAGAAGTATTTTTAGATCAAAGTATAACAGTCACTCCTTTAAAAGTGCCTCACAGGGATGAATATTCGGAAACTGTGGGTTATTTGATTAAAGGGAAAAATAAAACTGCTTTGTATGTTCCAGATATAGACAAGTGGTCTAAATGGAATCGTTCTATTGCGGCGCTTATAGAAACAGTAGATTATGCTTTTTTAGACGGAACTTTTTTTGCAGATGGAGAAGTGCCAAGACCTATGTCAGAAGTGCCACATCCTTTTGTTTCTGAAACGGCTGCCCTTTTAGAGTCACTGCCTTTAAAAGAGCGTCAAAAAGTATATTTTATTCATTTAAACCATAGTAATCCTGCACGAAATGCTGAATTTCAAGGCCGTATTGATCTTGAAAAGCAAGGCTTTCAGTTTGCTGAATTTGGCCTGTCTTTTGATTTGTGAAGATTTCTTATTGCATTATGAAGTCCTTGAGTCCCTCGTAATTAGAAATTTTACTGGCTTGCTTTTGTTTGGACAATACCTCTACAATTTTCTTAGGTATGGTCAGTGTCTTACCCAGGGTTTCTTCTACTACTTCTAAGAATTTTACTGGGTGTGCGGTTTCTAAGAATACCCCATAGGTATTGGGATGGTCTTTTTGATATTCTACAAGCCCTAAATATCCTATTGCCCCGTGTGGCTCTGCAGTATAGCCGTGTTCTTGCGCTATAGCACGCATGGCCTCTTTGGTTTCTGCATCTGTAAAACTAAAAGCACTGAATCCTTTTTCTAAAATGCTGTGTTCGTTTTGATTCATTTGTAGGATTCTAACAAAGTTGCTAGGGTCTCCTACATCCATGGCATTAGAAATGGTAGCAATGGATTTTTCTGGTTGGTATTTCCCCTGCTTCATGAAGTTAGGCACTACCTTATTGGCATTAGTAGCAGCTATAAAGTGAGTCACAGGAAGTCCCATTTCTCTGGCGACCATGCCGGCACAGATGTTTCCAAAGTTTCCAGAAGGAACAGAGAAAACGAGTTCTTTACCACTTTTGTCTAAGGAGGGTTTTAAGGCTTTGTAGGCCAAGAAATAGTACAACATTTGTGGTAACCATCTTGCTACGTTTATTGAATTGGCAGAAGTGAGTTGTTTGTGGTCTGTTATATCTTTATCTAAAAAAGCTGTTTTAACCATTTTTTGACAATCATCAAAGGTGCCGTCTACTTCTAAAGCTCGAATATTTTGTCCCAGGGTAGTGAGTTGTTTTTCCTGTATAGGACTCACTTTACCGCTGGGGTATAAGATCACTACCTCTACACCTTCTACCCCTAAAAACCCATTGGCTACAGCACCTCCGGTATCTCCAGATGTAGCTACCAATACGGTTATAGGCGCTTGATTTTTTTCAGAAAACAAACCGAGGCATTGGGCCATAAAACGCGCTCCAACATCCTTAAAGGCTAGGGTAGGTCCGTGAAATAATTCCAAAGATCCAACAGATTCTGTAAGGGATACCACTGGAAAATCAAAATCTAATACAGTTTCTAAAATCTTTTTTAAATCACTTTTACTTAAAATGTCTTTGGTAAAAGGACGCATGACTTCTAGGCCAATTTCTACTGGACTAAGGCTTTCTATGCGTTCAAAAAAACTGGCGTCTAAGCTAGGAATGTGATCTGGATAATACAATCCTTTGTCTGGAGCTATACCTTTAATGACTGCTTCTTTAAAGCTTGCTTTTAAACTTGGGGTGTCTATTGAAAAATATTTCATTTTATACTAAGCGGGGTACACCCCTTTTTCATTGATGTTAGAAACGTGTATATCGAATGGTATTTCCATAGGGATATACAAATCCTTTAAATATTTCGCCACTTCGTGGGCTTTTTCTGCCCCTCTAGAAAGGGCAAAAACTGAGGGTCCAGAGCCAGATATACCACATCCCAATGCACCTGCTCTTAAAGCAGCTTCTTTTATCTCATTAAATCCAGGAATCAGTATGCTTCTCACGGGTTCAATCACTACATCTTGTAAAGAGCGACCGATTAATTCGTAATCTTCTCGGTATAATCCAGCGACCAACCCACCTACGTTTCCCCATTGGGTAATAGCGTCTTTAAGGGAGAGGCTAGATTTTAAAATCCTTCTAGAATCTGCTGTTTTAATTTCAATTTGGGGGTGTATTACAGTGGCGTAAAGTTCACTAGGACTTGGGAGTGAAATAACATCTAGCGGGTCCGTGCTTCTCACCAGTGTAAAGCCTCCTAGTAAAGCCGGAGCTACATTATCTGCATGAGCAACTCCTGAAGCCAGACGTTCTCCTTCCATGGCAAATGGAATGAGTTCTATTGTAGTGTAAGGATTGCCTAATAGATGATTTATGGCCCATACCGCGCCAGCGCTGCTTGCAGCACTGCTGCCTATTCCGCTTCCAGCTTTTATGCGCTTCTCTATTTTAATGTCAAAGCCAGCCTCGCTACCCAAGGCTTCTAAAAGTGCCAATCCAGCTACACCAGCTACATTTTTAGCGGTTTCTAGCGGAAGTTCTTGTCCTGTAATTTCGCTAATTGTAATTCCTTTTGTAGGGGTTTGTGTCACGGTCATATATTCTCCTACGCCTGCAAGAGAAAGACCAAGGACGTCAAAGCCGCAAGATACATTGGCAATAGTTCCAGGACAAAATACACGTATAGACTTCATAGGATAAGCTTTAGGATCTTAAAGGTAGTTTTTAAAAGTTTCCAACTCGGATAATGTCTGCAAATATACCAGAGGCTGTGACAGCTGCCCCAGCACCAGCACCTTTAATAATCATAGGCTGATTTGGATAGCGCTCTGTATAAAAGAGCACTATATTATCACTTCCTTCTAAAGCGTAAAAATCATGACCTTGGGGTATTTCTTGAAGCCCCACTGAGGCTTTTCCGTCTTTAAAGCTGGCCACGTATTTTAGCTTTGCGCCTTTGGCCGATGCCTTTTGGTACATGGCTTGGAAATCAGATTCATATTTTATTAAACTTTCAAAGAAAGCTTCATTTGAATGGGTTTCTAGACTTTCTACGGGTAAAAATGAATTGTTTTCTATGTCATTTATTTCCATTATATGACCACTTTCTCTCGCTAGGATAAGTATTTTACGCATGACGTCTATTCCGCTTAGATCTATGGTTGGATCTGGCTCTGTGTAGCCTTCTTCCTGAGCTTGTTTTACCACATCGTGGAAAGTTGTTTGGTCATTAAAATGATTAAAGACAAAGTTGAGACTTCCGGATAATACCGCCTGAATTTCTTTGACCTCATCTCCAGAGGCAACGAGATTTTTTAGGGTGTCTATAATAGGCAATCCAGCTCCTACGTTTGTCTCGAATAAAAATGAGGCATTGTAAGTTCTGGCCAAATCTTTGAGCTTTCTATAATTTGGATAAGCAGCCGCACAGGCAATTTTGTTACAGGTGACCACAGAAATACTTTTTGATAGATAATCTGCGTAAGTATTTGCGACCAATTCACTCGCGGTATTGTCTACAAAAATGGCATTTCTAAGGTTTAGACTTAGGATTTTTTCTAAAAAGAGCGGCATATTTGCTTTCTCCCCTTTGGAAAGGGTGTTTTGCCAATTTTTGAGATCTAATCCTTCCGATTTAAAGCACATGGTTCTAGAATTGCTAATACCTATGACCCTAACAGAAAGTTTTAACTGCTTTTTGAGGTAGTCTTTTTGTTGGGCCAATTGCTCTAACAATTTTGCGCCCACATTTCCAGACCCCATTACAAAGAGGTTTAACTGTTTAATGTTTTCTTCAAAAAAGACTTCGTGTAAGGCGTTTAATGCTTTTTTAACGTCTGTTTTTTCTATTACCGCAGAGATGTTTCGCTCAGAAGCGCCTTGTGCAATAGCCCTGATGTTGACATTGTTTTTACCCAAGGTAGCAAACATCTTACCACTTAAACCTTGGTGCTTTTTCATCTGATCTCCTACTAGTGCAATAATAGCCAAATTATTTTCTGCAATGACCGCTTTAATTTTTCCCTGTGACATTTCAAATTCGAAGGCTTCATTCACTAAAACCACAGCGGCTGTAGTGTCTTCTGCAGAAATACCTACACAGATAGAATGTTCAGAAGAGGCTTGAGTAATAAGCACCACACTTATTTTTGCATTGGAGAGCACTTCAAAAAATCTTTTAGATATTCCGGGTATGCCTACCATACCAGAGCCTTCTAATGAAATTAAGGCGATGTTTTCTACATGGCTAATCCCCTGTACCGTTTTATTCCCTTCTGAGACTTGTTTTTGGATCAGTGTACCCACTGCTTGTGGCTCAAAAGTATTTTTTATAGCAATAGGAATTTGTTTTTGTAACACCGGTTGGATGGTAGGAGGGTAGAGCACTTTAGCACCAAAATGGGACAATTCCATGGCCTCTTCATAAGAAATACTGGTGATGGGTCTGGCTTGCTTAACCAATTTTGGGTTTGCTGTAAACATGCCGCTTACATCGGTGTATATTTCGAGCAATTCAGCGTTTAGAGCTGCTGAGACAATAGCTGCTGTAAAATCTGAACCACCCCTTCCCAGCGTTGTAGCTAAGCCTTCTGTGCTAGAAGCAATAAACCCACCCATCACTACAATAGCGTTTTTATTGGCCCCGTTGAATTCTTGCAATTTTTGGTTGGTCAGCTGGTAGTTAACAGTTGCTTTACCGTGCAATTGGTCTGTAGTAATGAGTGTTCTTGCGTCTGCATGAATGGCGTCTAAACCCTGAGACTTAAAGTAGGCACTGATGATATAAGAAGACAGCAGTTCTCCAAAGCTCACGATTTTGTCGGAGAGTTTTGGGGTGATCTCTCCTATGAGGAAAGCACCCTCTAAAAGGGTTTCTAAGGTATTTAGTGCCGCTTTAATCTGACTTAGAATAGCAGATTGATCGTTAGGCGCTATAAGCGTTTTGACTGTGTCTAGGTGTCTTTTTTCAATCTTATTTAAAGGTGTTTTGTATTGGGGGTCTTGATTTGCTGCTATAGCTGCGGTGTCTATTAATAAATCTGTGATGCCTCCTAGTGCAGAAACAATAACATATTGTTTTTTGTAAGCGTTCTGCTGAACAATATTTTTTACAAGACTTATATTTTGTGCGTTGGCTACTGAGGTACCACCGAATTTTAAAACATTCATGGGTTAAATTTTAAGAAATAAAAAAATAAATAGGTTGCGGAAGTAATCATCTAGTACCCCTAAGGGGTTCCTGTAGTAGTAGCCATAGCAAATGTACTCGTTAAAAAACGACTGCCTGTAAATTCAGAACGAACTAATAATGGCATGCTGTGATGATTTTTCTTTCAAATATAGCCAAATGGTCTACCCAAGCATTGTAAAACACTTATTTTTAGGAGATATGTAATTTTAGGTGCTTTTTGATGAGAATTTTAAGATATATACTTAGAAATGAAGGAATATCAAAAAAGCCGCTCCTATGAGGAGCGGCTTTTTTATAATGTTGAATGAATTAAGAGGCTTCAGAAGATTCTTCTGCTTTTTTAATGGTGACTTTTAATTTTTCATCGTCTTTGTCATCCCTGTCTAAGGAAATGGTGTCTCCTGAGACCAAATTAGCATTGACAATCTGCTCTGCTAAACTGTCTTCAATATACTTTTGAATGGCCCTTTTAAGTGGTCTGGCCCCAAACTGTTTATCAAATCCTTTTTTTGCAATAAAATCTTTTGCCTTTTTGGACAGTTTCAATTGGTAACCGAGTCCCTCAATTCGCTTGTATAATTTCTTTAATTCAATGTCAATGATCAAGTGAATGTCTTCTTGCTCCAATGCGTTAAAGATAACAATGTCGTCTATTCTGTTAAGAAACTCAGGGGCAAATGTTTTTTTAAGTGCATTTTCTATCACCCCTTTATTGTGCTTGTCAGATTGAGATTTCATAGAAGCTGTACCAAAACCAACTCCCTGACCAAAGTCTTTAAGTTGTCTAGACCCAATATTAGACGTCATGATAATAATGGTGTTTCTAAAATCAATCTTGCGGCCTAAACTATCTGTTAAATAACCGTCATCTAATACTTGGAGCATGGTGTTAAACACATCTGGATGTGCTTTCTCTACCTCGTCCAATAAAATGACCGCATAAGGTTTGCGCCTTACTTTTTCAGTTAACTGCCCACCTTCTTCATAACCAACATAGCCTGGAGGGGAACCTATTAACCTAGAAATGGCAAACTTCTCCATGTACTCACTCATGTCAATACGGATGAGCGATTCTTCAGAGTCAAACAATTCCTTAGCCAATACTTTAGCCAACTGTGTTTTTCCTACACCGGTTTGGCCTAGAAATATAAAAGATCCTATGGGTTTGTTGGGGTCTTTTAATCCCGCCCTATTTCTTTGAATGGCTCTTGCTACCTTAGCGACTGCTTCGTTTTGTCCAATAACGGCTTCTTGAATAATCTCCGGTAATTTTGCCAGTTTAGTGCTTTCTGCTTGCGCAATTCTAGTGACTGGAATACCACTCATCATAGAAACCACGTCGGCAACGTGGTCATCTGTAACCACTTCCTTATGTAATTTGCTCTCTTCTTCCCATTTGTCTTGGGCCTCTTGAAGTGCTTTTTCCAGTTTTTTCTCGTCGTCTCTTAATTTTGCTGCCTCTTCATAACGCTGCTTTTTAACCACAGTATTTTTTTCTTCACGTACAGTTTCTAATTGGCTTTCTAAACTGACAATCTGTTTGGGCACATGCATATTAGTGATGTGTACTCTAGAACCTACTTCATCTAAAGCGTCAATGGCCTTGTCTGGTAGGAAGCGGTCCGTAATGTACCTGTCTGTAAGGGTCACACATGCTTCTAAAGCCTCATCGGTATAAGTTACATTGTGGTGGTCTTCGTATTTGGGTTTAATGTTTTTGAGAATTTCAAGGGTTTCTGTTACTGATGTAGGTTCCACAATTACTTTTTGGAACCTTCTTTCTAAGGCACCATCTTTTTCAATGTGCTGTCTAAACTCATCTAAAGTAGTGGCTCCAATACATTGGATTTCTCCTCTGGCTAGGGCAGGTTTAAACATATTGGAAGCGTCTAAGCTCCCTGTAGCACCACCAGCACCAACAATGGTGTGAATTTCATCTATAAATAAGATAATGTCGTCATTTTTCTCCAATTCGTTCATGACCGCTTTCATGCGTTCTTCGAATTGACCACGGTATTTTGTACCCGCTACTAGGGAAGCTAAGTCTAAAGTAACTACCCTTTTGTTGAAGAGTATCCTAGAGACCTTTTTTTGAATGATTCTAAGTGCCAATCCCTCTGCAATGGCACTTTTACCCACTCCAGGTTCTCCGATCAATAGGGGGTTATTTTTCTTTCTACGGCTTAAAATTTGAGACACACGCTCTATTTCCTTTTGTCTTCCAACCACAGGATCTAAACGGTCTTCTTCTGCCATTTGGGTCAGGTCTCTACCAAAATTGTCTAAAACAGGGGTCTTTGATTTTTTTCCTGACTTGTTGGCAGTTGTTCCGCCGCCAAAAGATTCACCAGCACCTTCCTCTGCGTCAGATTCACTGGAGAAAGAGGCCTCAGTTGGTCCGCTGGTATAATCGTCGTCTGAAGTGATCATAGACTTAAACTGCTCTTTTACAACGTCGTAGTCTACCATCATTTTCTGTAATAATTTGGTGGTAGGGTCATTCTCATTTCTGAGAATACACAACAGCAAATGCGCCGTATTTATAGCGGTGCTCTGAAAGAGTTTGGCTTCTAAAAAAGTAGTCTTTAAGGCCCTTTCTGCTTGTCTGGTTAGGTGGAGGTTCTTTTTGTCCTGATGCACCAAACTAGGGTTTGGATTGGCTGGACTAAGGATTTCTACCTTTCTTCTCAGGTGTTCTAAATCTACTGATAGGGCGTCTAAGATGCTAATGGCTTTACCGCCACCATCTCTTAACAATCCCAACATTAAGTGTTCCGTTCCAATAAAGTCATGTCCCAATCTAAGGGCCTCTTCTTTACTGTAGGCAATCACATCTTTTACTCTAGGTGAAAAATTATCATCCATAAACCAGTTGTTTATACTCAAAAATACTAAATCTTTTTAGCACTTATTTACAAATACTATTCCTTTTTGTAATATATGTCACAATTGACAAAAAAACATTAGCTTATCAAAGCAAGTCAACGCTATTTTATTAACTATTTGTCCTATTATATATGTTGATAAATTCTTTAATAAAGTACTTTTTAACCTCCCCTAAAGCATCCAAATTATGTATATTGGCTTGATTTTTTAATGAATAATGAATAGCTTTTTAATATGGCAGAAGGAGAAAAATTAATTACGATTAACATAGACGACGAAATGAAATCTGCCTACATAGATTATTCTATGTCGGTTATTGTATCACGTGCCTTACCAGATGTAAGAGATGGTTTAAAACCAGTACACCGAAGGGTGCTATTTGGAATGCATGAGTTGGGCGTTAGGGCTACGGGTTCACACAAGAAGTCTGCGAGAATTGTAGGAGAAGTTTTAGGTAAGTATCACCCACATGGAGATACTTCTGTATATGACGCTATGGTGCGTATGGCACAAGAGTGGAGTTTGCGATACATGTTGGTAGACGGCCAGGGTAACTTTGGTTCTATTGACGGAGACAGTCCTGCGGCAATGCGTTATACGGAAGCCCGTATGCGGAAGATTGCAGACGACATGCTCATAGATATTGACAAAGACACGGTAGACCACCAATTAAACTTTGACGACACCCTAGAAGAACCTAAAGTACTCCCTACTAGAATTCCTAATCTATTGGTC
>TARA_B110000977_G_scaffold200003_1_pt1 | contig 14397 bp, 8 predicted proteins | sample TARA_B110000977 | Tara Oceans TARA_B110000977 (sample SAMEA4397798) | marine metagenome | biome: Polar Biome; feature: [SRF] surface water layer (ENVO:00010504); material: water (ENVO:00002006), including particulate matter (ENVO:01000060) such as... | depth 5 m | reverse complement strand
CCAGTGCGCACAGAGATCTATATCTAGATGAAGGGGGAAATGTCATTCCTGGAATGAGCACTTTGGGTGCTACTGCTGTGGGTGTACCTGGAACCATTGCTGGAATAACTGAAGTACACGCTAAAATGGGCTCTTTGCCCTTTGAAGAAATATTGGCACCAGTCATTGCATTGGCCAAAAAAGGAGTGATCGTTACCGAAAAACAAGCCAAGTCAATGGCACGTCAGCGGGCTATTATAGCCAAAATAAACGGCGAACAGTCATTGTTTGCGCAAAGTTATGTAGCAGGGGATACTATTAAATACCCTGCTTTAGCCACAACATTAACCGCTATTGCTAAAGGCGGGAAAAAAGCTTTTTACGAAGGGGAAATGGCAAAAAAAATAGCTGCTTTTATTCAAGAAAGAGGTGGATTCATTACTACAGAAGACTTGGCCAATTATGAAGCTGTTTGGAGACAGCCTGTAATATTTAATTACAAAGACCTTAGAATCATTTCAATGAGCCCACCAAGTAGTGGAGGCGTTACGATGCATCAGATTTTTAAAATGATAGAACCCTACGATATTAAGAATCTTGGCCACAACTCCCCTCAGGCTATACAACTATTTACAGAAGCTTCAAGGCGTGCTTATGCAGACAGAAACTTCTTTTTAGGAGACCCGGACTACAGTCCAATTCCCTTAGATGTACTATTGAGTAACGCTTATTTAAAAGAGCGAATGACCAACTTTTCTTTTGATAAAGCCACCTTGTCTTCTGAGGTATCTCATGGAGACGTTCAAATCATGGAAAGTGAAGAAACTACCCATTATTCTATTGTAGATCAAGATGGAAATGCAGTCTCCGTAACAACCACCCTAAATGGCGCTTTTGGTTCTAAACTTTACTCAGAGGAATTGGGCTTTTTCTTCAATAACGAAATGGATGATTTTTCTGCTAAGGCAGGCGTACCAAATATGTTTGGACTCATTGGGGCTGAAGCCAATAGTATTGCACCTGGAAAAAGAATGCTCAGTAGTATGACGCCTACTATTGTAGAGAAAGAAGGAAAACTATGGTTGGTTGTAGGAACTCCTGGGGGTTCTACTATTATTACGGCAGTAGCTCAAACCATTCTCAACGCTTATGAACACGGACTTTCTATGCAGGACGCAGTTAACGCCCCTAGATTTCACCACCAATGGCTGCCAGATACCGTTGTTTTTGAACCAGAAGGTTTTTCTAAAAGCACCCTAGCTACACTTAAAGAAAAAGGTTACTTAATCAATGAAGAACGCACTAGGATTATCGGTAAGGTAGACGCTATTAGGGTACTTGAAAGCGGGAAATTAGAAGCTGGAGCGGATCCAAGAGGAGACGACGCTGCTGTAGGTTTCTAAATAATAATTATTGATTTAAACCGCCATAAACCGCTGAATAATTGAAGATTATTTTTAATTACACAAGACCGAATAACAATTAGGCTACACCTTTGTTGTTGGATAAACTAGCCAAGTGAAGTTGTTTTTTTAAATCTTCCATAGACGCTTGTAGTTGTCTTAAAAGTCCATTGTCTGCAGGTTCTTCTACGCCAAAACTAATTTTACTGCTCACCTGCCAAATCTCTTGAATTTGATCTGAACTAATTTCATAAGGCTCATAAGATTCATTGATCGAAATTAAGCTCAAGTAATTGCCAGAAGAGTGTCTCTGGATTTTTTTAACCATGACAGAGTCGTATAAAACCACCACGTAAATTTTATTGGGACTTATATGATCTATGTTCTCAACAGATTTTGCCAACACCCATTCTTTAGGTCTTAGGTTAGGAAGCATGGAATCTCCTTCTACTTGAAACCCCCTATAGGTAGCGTTTCTAAATTCTGGAATAGGCAAATCAAAAGCAGGCAATTGCTTGTACCAGCTGCTGTCACTGATATTTTGAGGATATCCAGCGGCAGCTTTAGCATTGACCAGTACCATATTATCATTTCCTTCTGCATCTATAGTAACTACCTTGGGGATGGTACTAACGACGGTGTTTTTAATGAATTGCACATTGCTTTCTCCATATATCCAAAGTGGGTTTACCTGAAATTGTTTGATGAGCTCCACCACAATTTTTCCAGATAGTTTTGTTTTTCCACGTTCAATATCTGCCGTAGTATTGGGAATTCCCAAACAAGCAGCAAAGGTTTTTTGGGTGTATCCTAAGGATTTTCTAAGTAATATAAAACGATCAATGTCCATATAAGCGGTTATTAAAGAAAGTTGACAATAGTAAAATAGTCTTCTCCTATCGGTTAGGATTCCCCTCACTACAATCAAATAAAAAACAAACATAATTAATAGTTGGAAATATTCCAAATATTTAATAGGATATTTTCCTAAAAAAGTCATTTAAATCACTTGTAATTATAAAAATTTTAACGAATTAGCGCATAAATACACCCCCTGTATGGGTGGTAAATTAATGTCAAAATTGTATCTTGGTCTTTTGCTATGAAAATGAATAAAGCCTTAGATTTTATAGAGGTAAAAGGAGCTAGGGTCCACAACCTCAAAAATATAGACATAAATATTCCAAGAGAAAAACTAGTTGTTATTACCGGTCTTTCCGGTAGTGGTAAATCTTCACTCGCCTTTGACACCATATACGCAGAAGGCCAAAGAAGGTATATAGAAACATTCTCTGCCTATGCGAGACAATTTTTGGGAGGATTAGAAAGACCAGACGTAGATAAAATTGACGGACTTTCTCCTGTCATTGCCATAGAACAAAAGACCACTTCTAAATCTCCGAGATCAACCGTAGGTACTATTACCGAGGTGTATGACTTTCTCAGGCTGTTATTTGCAAGAGCTTCCGATGCATACTCCTATGAAACAGGGGAAAAAATGGTCCAATACACCGACATTCAAATTCAAGACCTTATTCATAAGGATTACAAGGGTAAAAAAATCAGTGTTTTGGCCCCAGTCATTAAATCCAGAAAAGGACATTACAGAGAGCTTTTTGAGCAAATAAGCAAGCAGGGATTTGTAAAAGTAAGGGTAGACGGGGTAATATTGGATCTTCAGCCTGGAATGAAAGTAGACAGGTACAAAACCCATGACATTGAAATAGTCATTGATCGCCTGTTGGTAGATGCCAAGGAAAGTACTCAAAAAAGGCTCAGTGAGAGTATTGAAATAGCCATGGATCAAGGCAAAAATGTGCTGATGGTTTTAGAAGCAGGAGAAAAGAAAGCGCGCTATTTTTCACGAGACCTCATGTGCCCTAGCAGTGGTATCTCCTACCCTATTCCTGAACCAAATACTTTTTCATTTAATTCCCCAAAAGGCATGTGTCCAAGCTGTCAAGGCTTAGGGGTTATGCATAAAGTCAATACAAATAAAATATTTCCAGACCTCAATCTCAGTGTAAGAGAAGGAGGTATTGGACCCTTGGGGACCTATAAAAATTCTTGGGCTTTCAAGCAAGTAGAACTCATCGCGCAAAGACATGGTTTTGACTTGGACACGCCAATAAAAAAAATTCCTCAAGACGCGATTGAAATACTTATAAATGGTGGGCAAGACCAATTCATAGTAGCCTCTAAGACCCTTGGTGTAGAGAGAAACTACCATATAGATTTTGAGGGGATTTCTGTGTTTATTCAAAATCAATTTGCCCAAGCCAACACCACCTCATTAAAGCGTTGGGCCAAAGACTTCATGGATAAAATTAGTTGTGAAAGCTGCAACGGAAATAGGCTTCTAGAGACTACCCTGCAATTCAAAATAGCCGGTTTACATATTGCTGAACTTTCCCAAATGGATATTGGGCAACTCTATATTTTCTTTGAAAACCTCTCTAAAAATCTAAAAGGAGACCAAGCGGTTATAGCCCAGGAAATTATTAAAGAAATAAAGATCAGGCTACAGTTTTTACTAGACGTAGGGCTTGAATATCTGAGTCTAAGCAGACCCTCTAAATCACTTTCTGGTGGCGAAGCACAACGCATTAGATTGGCCACACAGATAGGTTCTCAATTGGTAGGGGTGTTGTACATATTAGATGAGCCCAGTATAGGCCTGCATCAGCGAGATAACGAGCGACTGATAAAATCCTTAGAATCCCTCAGAGACATAGGTAATTCCATATTGGTTGTTGAACACGATAAGGATATGATACTATGTGCGGATCATGTCATTGATATTGGTCCAAAAGCAGGAAAAAACGGTGGAGAAATACTCACACAAGGGACTCCAGCAGAACTTTTAAAGGAAAATACCCTAACTGCCGCTTTTCTCAACAATCAAATGCGAATTGAAATTCCGAAAATTAGAAGAAAAGGAAATGGAAAATCCATTGTTCTAGAGGGCTGTACAGGTAATAATTTAAAAAATGTCACCCTAAAGCTTCCGTTGGGATGTATGATTGGGGTTTCTGGGGTGTCTGGATCGGGTAAATCTACCTTAATCAATGAGACCCTCTACCCTATTTTGAATGCCCATATTTTCAATGGTGTTAAAAAGCCTATGCCTTACAAGAAAATTTCTGGCCTTGAGCACATTGACAAAGTGATTGACATAAACCAACAACCCATAGGTAGAACGCCAAGGTCTAACCCGGCCACATACACAGAAGTTTTTGGGGAAATTAGAAGCCTATTCACTAAAACTACTGAAGCCACTATTAGGGGCTATAAACCAGGAAGATTTAGTTTTAATGTGGCCGGAGGCCGATGCGAAACTTGTCAAGGGGGCGGATTACGCGTCATTGAAATGAATTTTCTCCCAGATGTGTATGTTCTCTGTGAAACCTGTAATGGGAAAAGGTTTAACAGAGAGACTCTAGAGATTAGGTTCAAAGGGAAATCTATTTCAGACGTTTTAGAAATGACCATTGATGAGTCCGTATTATTCTTTGAAGCAATACCTAAAATTTACAGGAAACTAAAGACCATTCAAGATGTCGGATTGGGATACATATCTTTAGGGCAACAATCTACCACTTTATCTGGAGGAGAAGCACAGAGAATTAAATTAGCCGCTGAATTGTCAAAAAGAGACACAGGAAATACCCTTTATATTTTAGATGAACCCACCACTGGTCTACATTTTGAAGACATTAGGGTTTTATTAGGGGTGCTGCAAAAATTGGTAGATAAAGGGAATACTGTTTTAGTAATAGAGCACAATTTAGATGTGATTAAAATAGCAGACCACCTCATAGACATTGGATATGAAGGAGGCGCTCGAGGGGGACAAATCATTGTAGAAGGTACGCCTGAAGAAGTAGCCAAACATAAAAAGAGTCATACTGCTCGATTTTTAAAAAAAGAACTAGATTTATAACTTATAGCCATAATTACTATGAGAAAAGAAAAACATTTTAAAGGTTGGAATGAAATAAAGACCAATGATTCATGGGCCCTTTTTAAAATCATGGGAGAATTTGTGAATGGGTATGAAAAAATGAGCATGATAGGTCCATGTGTCTCTATTTTTGGTTCTGCGCGAACCAAACCTGGAACGGAATACTATGAGCTTGCTACAAAAATTGCCCAGCGAATAGCCCAAGAAGGGTATGGTGTTATTACTGGAGGAGGTCCAGGTATTATGGAAGCGGGAAATTTAGGCGCACATCTTGAAAAGGGCACCTCGGTAGGGCTCAATATTGATTTGCCTTTTGAGCAACATGACAATCCGTATATAGATCATGACAAAAATTTACAGTTTGATTATTTCTTTGTGAGAAAAGTCATGTTTGTGAAGTATTCACAAGGGTTTGTGGTCATGCCTGGTGGTTTTGGAACGCTGGATGAACTCTTTGAAGCCATTACCCTGATTCAAACCAATAAGATTGAGAAATTCCCCATTATTTTAGTAGGCCGTTCTTTTTGGGCGGGACTTTTAGATTGGGTGAAAAACACCCTTTTAAAAAACGGAAATATCTCTGAAAAAGATTTGGACTTACTTCAAATGGCTGATAATGCTGAAGAAGTAGTCAATCACATAAACGCCTTCTACAAAGGAAAATCTTTAAGCCCTAACTTCTAATGAGGCAAAATCATTCATGAATTTTAAATATTTTTTTTTATACCTAACTCTTGCCCTACCTTTATTGGGTTTAGGGCAGCATGTCAATAAAATTAGTGCAAGTCTCAACAGTGAAACCAAAGAAATAAAAATTCAACAAGAGTTCACCTACAACAATCAAAGTGCAGACACCCTCGGTGTGCTATATTTTAATGATTGGGCAAATGCATATGCCCATAAAGATTCTCCTTTAGCGAGTCGCTTTGCAGATGATTTTAAGAAAAACCTGCATCTAGCCTCTAAGGAGCTCAGAGGAGGAACAGATCTGATTGGTGCAGTAGATCAGAATTACTATTCTCTACCTTGGTGGCGTACCAAAGAAAAAGATATTATTGGTATTTCACTAAACAAACCTATTGCACCAGGAGATTTTGAAATAATAACCTTTACTTATACCGTTAAACTTCCCCCAAACAAATATACTTCTTATGGATATGACACAGAGGGAGGCTATTTCCTTAAGGATTGGTACCTCACGCCTGCAGTTTATAACGATAGAGAATGGTTGTTGTATTCCAACAAAGACCTGCAAGACCTTTATACAGATATTACTAATACAGTCATAAAAATAAACTATGCCAAAGAATTGGTGTTAAATTCAAATTACAAAGAAACTTTAGAACAGGAAAAAGGAAATAAAAGATGGGCCACCCTAACGGCTCAAAAGAAAAAAGGAGCAGAAATGTACCTAACCAATCAAAACAGTTTTGTGAGGTACCCACTTAAAAGCACCACACTAGTGACTGATTTGAGAGGAGGTAATTTAGATAAAGGTCTTGAGCTTCTTGCTGTAATGAAAGTTTTTTCATTCATTGAAGACAAAATTGGTGACATTCCTTTAGATCAACTTCTGGTTACCAAAATGAATTATGACAGAAACCCGCTCTATGGATTAAATAAACTTCCCAGTTTTGTAAATCCCTACGAAGAGTCATTTAAACTAGAGTTAAGCCTATTAAAAACGAGTTTATACACCCTATTTAAGGAGAGTTTTTTTATTAATCCTAGAAAAGAACAATGGGTAATAGATGCATTGGTGAACTTCAATATGATCAAATATGTGGAGACCTATTATCCCGATCAAAAATTATTAGGAAAAATAGCTTCTTACTGGGGTGTGAGGAGCCTTCATTTATCTGAATTGGGCTTTAATGATCAGTATGCACTATTGTATAACTTAACTGCGAGACGCAACTTAGACCAACCGCTCACCACATCTAACGACTCCTTAATAAAATTTAACCAGCAAATAGCCAACAAATATAAAGCAGGTTTGGGATTGGCCTATTTAGAAGATTATTTGGGAGAAGGCGTATTGGAACAATGTATTCGGGATTTTTATCAAGCACACAAAAGCGCTAGTATTGCTACAAAGGACTTTAAAACTACCTTAGAAAAGTACACCTCAAAAAATATAGATTGGTTTTTTAACACGTATATAGCCACCAAAAACAAAATAGATTTTAAAATCACCAAAGCTTCTGCTCAGCCAGATTCAATATCATTTACTATAAAAAATAAGCAAAAAACCAAGGTGCCTATATCGGTGTTCGGTCTAAAGAAAGATAGCGTTGTGTCTCAGTATTGGTTCACTGGTATAGACAGTATTGGACGTTTTAAAATCCCCAATCAATCAGAAGATAAACTCGTTCTAAACTACAATCAAAAGATTCCTGAATTTAATCAGAGAGACAATTGGAAATCACTTAATGGTTGGTTTTCTAGTAACAAAAAACTGAAATTTCAGTTTTTTAAAGACCTAGAAGATCCTAATTACAATCAGGTGTTTTATGTGCCCATTGCCAATTTCAATATTTATGACGGATTAACCCCTGGCATTAGGTTGTACAATAAAACAGTACTAGAAAGGCCTTTTAATTATGATTTTTCTCCCTCCTATGGTCTCAAGGGTAAAAAGTTTGTTGGTTATGGACGTTTCAACTATAGAAAGTACCACCAAAACAAACGCTTATATGTTACTAATTACAACTTAGGTGCTTCCAGCTATCAGTACACAGAGAATGCTCGTTACACGACCCTGACCCCCTCTTTATCAATGGGATGGAGGCCTGAAGACCTAAGGTCTAATAAGAGAAACTTTTTACAGTTGAGGTATGTTCAGGTACAAAGAGACCCAAATCCCGCTATGCCCATTGACGCTCAGAGTCAGACACCCAACTACGGTGTTCTCAATATGCGTTATGGATCAAATGACAATGGAATACTAAAGTATTTTTCTTGGAATTTGGACGCACAACAAGCCAAAGATTTCACCAAGCTCTCATTTGAAATTGAATACAGAAGGTTGTTTGAAAATAACAGACAGTTCAATATTCGTTTTTTTGCAGGGAGTTTTATCAGAAATGAAACTAAAGGAGATTTCTTTAGTTTTGCGCTAGACCGTCCAACAGATTATTTATTCGATTACAGTTTTCTAGGAAGATCTGAAGACCAAGGATTATACTCACAACAAATTATTATAGCAGAAGGTGGTTTTAAATCTAAATTAGACAGACCCTTTGCCAATCAATGGATAGCTACTACCAACGCCAGCATAAACCTATACCGTTGGGTAGAGTTTTATACTGATTTTGGCTTTGTGAAAAACAAAGGTTATAAAGAGCGTATGGTGTATGATTCAGGGATTAGACTCAATTTAGTGACCGACTATTTTGAATTGTATTTCCCGCTATACTCCAATAATGGTTGGGAATCTGGGCAAGATAATTATGTAGAAAAAATTAGATTTGTAGTTACCTTAAGTCCTAAAACACTCATAGGGCTCTTCAATAGAAAATGGTTCTAAATATTGCGTTTTTCTCAGCAAAACATCTGATCATTGTGAATTATTGATATTACGTAGTTCAAATAGCTGTATTATTTCGTATTGTTCAATATGAGGGTTTTATTAATAAAAATATTCCATCTTTTTTCTATATTTTTGCAATAGAATTATTGACGCCTAAAAAAGAAAACACCCACAGTTAATGGATATATCTACTGCCAATTCTAAAAAACAAATTTCTTTTGACGAGTTTAAATCTGAGATTATAACTGATTATAAAATAGCTGTTACTTCAAGAGAATGTAGCTTACTTGGAAGAAGAGAAGTTTTAACAGGTAAGGCTAAATTTGGAATTTTCGGAGATGGAAAAGAAATTCCCCAAATAGCTATGGCTAAAGCCTTTAATGAAGGTGATTTTAGAAGTGGGTACTACAGAGACCAAACCTTTATGATTGCATTGGATCTTTTAAAACCCAAAGACCTTTTTCATGGTTTATATGCTACTACAGATATTGAAAAAGAACCCATGAGTGCTGGAAGACAAATGGGCGGGCACTTTGTCACCCACAGTCTTCACGAAGATGGTAGTTGGAAAAACTTGACAAAGCAACATAACAGTAGTGCAGATATTTCACCAACAGCATCTCAAATGCCAAGATTACTTGGTTTGGCACAGGCCTCAAAAGTGTACAGGTCAGAAAAAAATATAGCAGGTAAATTGTTTTCTGTTCAAGGAAATGAAGTGGCATGGGGTACCATTGGAAATGCAAGTACTAGTGAAGGATTATTTTTTGAGACAATCAATGCAGGAGGGGTGCTTCAAGTACCTATGGTCGTTAGTATTTGGGATGACGAATATGGGATTTCAGTTCATGCGAAACACCAAACAACCAAGGAAAATATTAGCGAAGTACTCAAGGGTTTTCAAAAGGAAGAAGGCACGAATGGCTATGAAATTTTTAAAGTCAATGGTTGGGACTACCCAGCCCTAGTAAAAACCTATCAAGAAGCTGCACAGATTGCAAGAGAAAAACATGTGCCTGTAATCATTCACGTAATAGAACTCACCCAACCTCAAGGCCACTCTACCTCTGGTTCTCATGAAAGATATAAATCAGATGATCGCCTTATCTGGGAAAAAGAACAAGATTGTAATGTGAAATTTAGGTCTTGGATTTTAGAGAACGATTTTGCAGATGAAGAAAGTCTTTTACAAATTGAAAAAGATATTAAGAGGGATGTTCGAAATGCTAAAAAAGAAGCTTGGTCTGAATTCTTAACCCCTCATTTGGCTTATAAAAAAGACTTAGTCAAAGTATTTAGGCTTGTAGCAGAAAACACGAACAATAAAGCAGCTATTACTAGTATACTCAACGATTTAATTGCCATTGAAGAACCTATTAAAAAAGACTTGGCAGCAAAAGCTAGATTAGCCCTTAGGGGTTTAATTGGTGAGCAAACTAAAGAACGTGAAATTCTTAAAAATTGGCTGACAAACTTTATGTCTGAAATGCAACCAAAGTTCAGTGCACATTTATACAGTGAGCATGAAAATAAAGCCACGAATATATCCTCTATTCCACCCACTTATAGCAAAGATGCTCCCTTGGTAGATGGAAGACTTATTCTCAGAGATAATTTTGACCAACTGCTTGAAAAGTATCCTGAGTTTTTAATTTTTGGAGAAGATATTGGTACTATAGGAGATGTAAACCAAGGTTTAGAAGGCTTACAAAAAAAATATGGTGAAACTAGGGTGGCAGACACAGGTATTAGAGAAGCGAGTATTATAGGCCAGGGAATTGGAATGGCACTCAGGGGTTTAAGACCTGTTGCTGAGATTCAATACCTTGATTATATGCTATATGCATTACAAACCTTAAGTGATGATTTAGCCTCTTTACGCTATAGAACTTTTGGAAAACAAAAAGCGCCATTGATTGTAAGAACAAGAGGACACAGGTTAGAAGGTATTTGGCATTCTGGATCTCAAATGGGTGGTCTCATTCATTTTCTAAGAGGCATGTATATTTTAACCCCTAGAAATATGACTGTAGCAGCTGGTTTTTACAACACGCTTATGAAGAGTGATGAGCCGGCTCTTGTCATAGAGAGTTTAAATGGGTACAGGCTAAAAGAACCTATGCCTAATAACTTATCTGAAATATGTACGCCAATTGGCGTGATAGATGTTTTAAAAGAGGGTAAAGATATTACGGTACTTTCTTATGGTTCTACCTTGAGGATAGTAGAACAAGTGATCAGTTCACTTCAAAATTATGACATAGATGTTGAACTCATAGATGCCCAAAGTCTCTTGCCTTTTGATCTAAAACATGAGGTGTTAGAAAGTGTTAAGAAAACAAACAGACTTATCGTAATAGATGAAGATGTTCCAGGAGGTTGTGCTGCTTATTTAATGCAAGAAATCATAGAGAAACAAGGTGCTTTTCATTACTTAGATACACCGCCAACAACACTTACTGCAAAGGCGCACAGACCTGCTTACGCTAGTGATGGTGATTATTTTTCTAAGCCAAATGCAGAAGATATCTTTGAAAGCATCTATAACATCATGCACGAATCTAATCCGAGTGCTTATCCTGTATAATAATTTAAGTCAGATTCTACCATAGCGTACCCTGTTTTAAGCACCTAATATGTCGTAATTATTTAAGCATCAAACTATTTTGAAATAGCGGTAATCTACTGGATCTTTTGGCACGCTTGATTCATGGCAAACGTTTGAAGAAAATTTAAAGTATTTTGATCAACAATTCCTTGAGTAAGTTTTCGTGATCTGTTGGAGCGCCCAGTCCTTTGTTTTTAAGATCCAAGTCCTTGAGTACCTTTAAAATTTGACTAACCCTTTTCATTGGATACTGTTTAGCCGCACTTTTAATTTCATTGATGAAAAATGGAGAAATCCCTAAGCTTGCAGCTACATGGTTTGGATTGTGATCAGTAAGCCCATGATATTGCATGATTTGCGTGAAGAAACTATGCAAAATAGATACTGTCATCAAAAAAGGATTGTCTTTTGGATTGTGTGCAAAATAATGGACAATCTTAAATGCTTTTAAAATATCTCTTTCACCAATAGCTTTTTTTAATTCAAAGTTGTTGTAATCTTTACTAATCCCAATATGTTGCTCTACCACTTCAGGGGTAATTAAAGCGCCTTTTTCTATGTGAATGGACAGCTTATCTATTTCTTTTTCAATCCTACTTAGATCTGCGCCTAAAAATTCAAATAATAAATAAGGAACAGCTGGTTGGGCCGTAAAACCCTTCCGTTGAATTAAGTCATTAATCCACAAAGGAATTTTATTATCATAGATTTTTTTTGACTCCAAAATGGTTCCATTTTTTTGAAAAGCTTTAAAAACACCTTTCCTTTTATCTGGCTTTTGGTATTTATAACACAGTACTAAAATGGTCGTTTGGAGCGGATGCTTTGCATACTCTTGCAGGCCGTCTATTTGTCTAGAGAGGTGTTGTGCTTCCTTGACAATAATCAATTGTCTTTCAGCCATCATGGGGTATCGTTTCGCTTGAGAAACTATGTCTTCAACAAGCGCATCTTTTCCGTAAACAATTAATTGATTGAATGCTTTCTCTTCTTCAGCAAGTGCCTTTTGCTCAATTAAATGAGTAATGGCATCTATGTAATAAGGTTCCTCCCCATAAAGGAAATAGAGTGGGCTAAAATTTCCTTTATTTATTTCACTAGCAATTAACTTTGCTTCTTCCATTCAATTTAATTCATCAAATTTGCACCATGCAAGTTTTAAACTTTCCAACCTATCCGTTCAGAATCAAAAATAGGGAAAATAAGTCCTATATTTTTGATATTATCCGGAAAAAATTTGTCCAGATACAAGCAGAGGAATGGGTGAGACAACACTTAGTATGGTTTCTTATCCATGAAAAGAAATATCCTAAAAGTCTAATTAATGTTGAAAAAAAGATTCTAGTAAATGGATTGACAAAAAGAGTAGATGTGGTTGTTTTTAATAAGGATGGTAGCATTTATTTACTTGTAGAGTGTAAAGCACCAGAAATAAAAATTACCCAACAAACATTTGATCAAATTGCCCGGTATAATTTAAGTCTAAACGCACAGTTACTTATGGTGACTAATGGCTTAACACACTATTATTGTGTTGTAGATAAAGCAGCAGAAAATTATGCTTTTTTAGAAAGTATTCCTGATTATATCCCTTAATTTGCCATTTTAAAAGCCTGTGAAACAAATAGCCATAGTGATACTCAATTGGAATGGAGCCGCCTTATTAGAGCGATTCCTGCCTACTGTGATTAAAAACAGTGCAGGAATAGCCCATGTTTATGTAGCAGATAATGGCTCTACAGATAGCTCAAAAGAACTTTTAAAAGAAAGATTTCCTCAGATTTCAATCATAGAAATGCCATTTAATAACGGCTTTGCAGGAGGTTATAATTTGGCCTTGAAAGATCTAAATGAACCCCTATTTTGCTTACTTAATTCAGATGTTGCTCCTTCCAAAAACTGGTTGACTTCTATAGTTACGGCTTTTAATTCAGATGCTCACTTAGCTATAGCTCAGCCAAAAATTTTGGATGAATTAAAAAAAACACATTTTGAATATGCCGGAGCTGCAGGGGGCTATTTAGATGCATTTGGTTACCCTTTTTGTAGGGGAAGAATATTTCAACATATAGAGGAAGACCAAGGCCAATACAATGACACCATAGAGATTTTTTGGGCCACTGGAGCTTGTATGTTTATTAGAAAAGAAGTCTTTCATACATTAAATGGGTTTGATGAATCTTACTTTGCACACCAAGAAGAAATAGACCTTTGTTGGAGGGCTAAAAATCTGGGACATAAAGTCATGTACCTTGGAAATAGTACTGTATATCATTTGGGTGGGTCTACCTTGAGTAACATGAATCCTAAAAAAACTTTTTTGAATTTCAGAAACTCACTTTTTTCTATCTTAAAAAACATGTCTTTACACAGGGCCATACTAGTGATTTTCGTTAGACTCATTCTAGATGGTATTGCTGGGATTAGATTTATTCTTCAAGGCAAATTCAGTCATTGTCTGGCAATTATTCATGCCCATTTTGGTTTTTACAAAGGAGCTCGTAGCGCTTTTAAAAAATACCATAGCCCAAAACACCACGTAAAATACTACAATACCACTTCAATAGTTTGGTCTCATTATGTAAGAGGTTTAAAAAAGTTTTCGCTTTTAGTAAAAGATTAACTAAATTACCTACTCAATTACAGAGAATAATAGATAAATTTGATGTATTAATTATATTTTCCCAACCCATGAAAAAAATCATTCTTGGCTGCCTAGGCGCCACATTATTACTTTCTTCTTGTGTATCACAAAAGAAATTCACCGATTTAGAAGCAAAACAAAAAGAAACCCAAGATTTGCTCAATTCTGCTACTGTTAAATTGAACAGCTGTTTAGAAGACACCGCTCGTTTACAGTTACTTGAAGATCAAAATGCTTATTTAAAAGCGAACAATCAAGAATTGATCA
>TARA_B110000977_G_scaffold193860_1_pt1 | contig 14447 bp, 11 predicted proteins | sample TARA_B110000977 | Tara Oceans TARA_B110000977 (sample SAMEA4397798) | marine metagenome | biome: Polar Biome; feature: [SRF] surface water layer (ENVO:00010504); material: water (ENVO:00002006), including particulate matter (ENVO:01000060) such as... | depth 5 m | reverse complement strand
CCCCCCCGCGCTCCCCCCAGAACGCTTGAGAAAAATTCGAGTGTTGATACAATTTGACCAAAAGAAGCCAAGCGCCGGGGTTACTTTCCGTCCGCTCGAGCTTAAATCTCCAGAAGGACCGAATATGTTCCTTTGCTTTAGGGTATTATTAGGATTCACGAGGGTTTCCCTGCCTTTAGGGCTTTCCACCGTGTCCACGACGTGGTTCGTAACAACCACGGCGATGTCGTGTCGGTGCGCGTACTCACGCAGTAGCGCGGCGATTCGAGATAATTGATGCGCTCGGTCCACCGCTCCTTTCTTTTTACTTGCGTCGCCTTCTCGGAACGGAGAGGATATTGAATCGACGATGAGAACCCTAACTCGGTCTTTAGTGTTTCCGGGTTCAGATTTCACACCACTCTTATCTAACAAGCTCGCCACCGACGCCAAAGCGGTCCACAAACCATCTGGATCCGTCAGCGTAGAGACGAGCGTTACGTTTTTGAGAAAATCGTGTGGAGGCTGTTTTTTTGCTTTTCGTTCAAGTTGGAATTTTTTAATCATCGGATGCTCATCGACCAACTGCTTTAGCCTTCCGATTGGAGCGCGTCTCTCCGTGTGCACGTACACCGCTTTGCCATCTAGCCCGCCGAACTCATACGGTAGCTGCACTGATAGTAGTAGCTGTAACACTAGCTGCGTTTTCGCGGAACCGGCTTCGCCTACTAATTCTGTGACCGAACGCGTTGGCACCCCGGCTCGTAGCCATCCATCTAAACGGGGGCACATCGTAGTGAGTTTCTGGTTAACAGAAACGTTTCCGTGGGAAAGCAAGTGCTCTCTGGGAACTGTGATTTCATTATCGTGGTATGCGTCTTCGTCATCGCCATCGTCCCCGGGATACGGCGCCATCCCCACCCGTCCTGTGGGGTGCCCAACCCAGATTTGAAACACGGGACGAGCTTTTTCTCTTTTCACCGAATTTCGCTTTCAGCATCGTTTTCTCGGAGCACTCGATCGCCAACCCTCGGGAAAAACTCACGAGACCCTTACGTCATCGTGTGGTCACGCGTTATCCGCGCCACAACGAGACGCGCGCCACTCCTGGTGAACACGTCACGCATGGCACCCTTTCCTGTTTCAACCCCTACTACCACCCCACCCTACCCCTCCACCGCACACACGATGATGCGCCCTACCAACTCCAAACACGTTTCCGAGAGAAAACACCAACGTAAGTTCACCGTCCCTACGAAGCACTTCCTCACCGTGTTCTTCACGGTGCTTTCCTGCGCGGTCACACCAACCACCGCGGAAGTAATGCGCACCACCAACACCATGGACGACGCCTCCGATATGCTGTCAGACTTCGCAAAGTACGAAATGCAAGACAGCACGATCGACCTTGTCAACGCGGTGACTGGGGAGCCTCTTTCCAGGAAAAGCAAAGCAGCTTTAGGCGATAGCACTCCTTTCGATGAAGCCAATGATTTCGATTTAGGGATCTTCGTGGATAAAAAGGATGGCAACTTCACCGCGGGGGAGCTCGTTAATGTAACCGTCTGTGACTTTGCAGCACCCGAATTTTGCGAAAAAGAAGTGCCCTACCCTGGCGCGCCTGAAGAGTACGACTGCGGAGTTTCGGATGAAAAAATTCCTGCCACTGAATTCAAGTGCGTCACGTCAGTCGCCACCACGGACGACGACGGCGATTTATCCCTCATCGAGATGGACCTCACCATGGATTCTAAGGAAGTGTCGGACGAAGAAGAAGAACTGCTTCTATCCGACAGTGAAGATGATGCAGAGAAAGAATACTCTGAAGAAGAGGACACGTCTGAAGATCCCTCTGCGCGTAAGAGAAGCTTGCGGAAATTGCTCACCTCGAAAGAAAACTCGCCTCGCCGCAAGCTCACTCAAGCGCGTCAAGCGTCTACTCGCCGTCGCGTTGGGGGCAGCCGGTCCGTCACCGCGGGAGGCGCGCGCGGGTTCACCGGGGGTAGGAGAAGAGCCGGGCGCAGAGGAGGCAACAGAAACAGACGGAACAGGGGGATGTAGGGGAGGGAGATGACGCATGAATACGAGAGACGCGAGAGACACAGACGGTAGATTTTTGTTCCTTGAAAAGAAAGCACAGACACAGACACAAAACATTGATCTTGGCACCATGGCTCGTGGCACTCGCACAGCAAGCTTAATCGCTTTCCTGTCCCTGGTGTTTTTCGCCAGCGTCGTGCACGCGACGGAGCGCGAGTACTTCTGGAATGAAGTGACCGAGCAAAGCACGTGGACCGCGCCTCACGTCCCGGTGGCTTACGTCGATGCTGAGTCCGGCAAGAACTACTATCTCGATGAAAAAACCGGGGAAACCACTTGGGAGTTCCCAGGTGATTGGAAGGAAGTGCAGAGCGAAGAACACGGCCGGCCGTATTACCACAACTCGGAGACTGGAGACTCGACGTGGGAGAAACCCGAGGTTCTGGGGTGGAAAAGGGTCAAGGTGAACGACGAAGAGCTGTAGGTGTAGATCGTTTTCGATTAATTAATTCGCCCCCGTTGTCAACTAAAAAATTAAACTTGCTCGCGCCAAAAGTCGTCCCATGCGCCAGTCGAAGGGACGCGGGACTAGGTCCGCGCGTCGCCTCCCGGCTGCCGCGCGCGGAGAAACCGGCTCTCCGCGCGTACGTTTTTGGTGTAACTTCTCGTTCAAAGTCGTTTGGGGACGTACGTTCGGGACACGATGTCGACCCCCCCCGTGAGTAATAAAAACTCGCAGGCTCTTCCTGTCGAAAAAGAGTCTCTCACCGAAACCGCGACCCGATGGCGCCACAAAGCCGCGTTAGTAGCGACCCTGCCAGCCGTGAGACGAATACGGAACTTTTTGAACCCAGGCTCAAGGTTACCGGACTCGACAGCGACGATGTATCTGTTAGGCGAGCGGTACGAACGAAGGACAGTTGAGACGACTCCGGGAAACAATGAGAATGATTCAAACGAGAATGAGAATGAAACAACTTCGAATGAACCACCTTCTGTCGACCCCGGCTTAGCCGCGTTCCTCATCGATTTTCAAAGCACAGCCTGGATCACGTACCGACGAAACTTCCCCGCGATTGATACCGGCGATTCCATGATTATCCCCTACACCAGCGACGCGGGTTGGGGGTGTACTTATAGGAGCGGGCAAATGCTGTTGGCGCAAGCGTTGCGGATACATTTTTTCGGACGAGCGTGGAGACGAAGTGTCCACGATTCCTTGAGTCATGACTCAAACTATAAAACACACACCTCACACCAAACCCTGCTCCAGTGGTTCGGGGACCATCCAGAAAGCTCAATCTGTCCTTTCGGAATACACCGGGTTTTCAAGTGGGGACGCGGAGAGTTGAGTTGTGCGGATTCGAATGACAAAAAAAACAAAAACAAAAGTAACGTCATTCCGAACTTTGTTCCAGGAAAGTGGCTCGGCCCTATCATTATGGCGCAAGCAGTTGCGGGGATGGTGCAGAGTTCGAGACCTGGAGGTTTGTGTGCGTACGTGTTACAGGAGCAAGACGGGAGCTTCGGGGGAGGCGCGCCAACTTTACAGAAAGAAAAAGTCGTCGAGTTTGCGGCTGCGAATGCGAAAAGCGAAAATTCATCTGACGAAGGCGATCCAACTCAAAAGCTGGACCTTCCGCACGCGCCGTTTTCAGGAGCCACTGTGAATGACGCTCAGTCCTCCAATGAATGGACCCCAACCCTGCTCCTAATCCCGCTACTTCTCGGCATCGACCGAGTGATAAACCCTACGTACGTCAAAAGCGTGGTTGACATTTTGGGAATAAAACAGAGCATTGGCATTTTGGGCGGAACGCCGGGCGCGTCGCTGTTCCTAACAGGCACGCAAGGCGACCGGATATTTTATTTAGACCCGCACACGGTGTTTCCGTATGAAGAACCGATTGTGGAGGGTGCGGGTGGAGGTGAAGATGACAAGCCTTCTACGAGTAACCAGTCAGAAACTAGTCCTCGCTACCGCTGCGACGCGGTGTTACATTTGGACGGAAAGGAACTTGACCCGTCCATGGTGCTCGGCTTCTATTGCCGCGCTAAATCTGATTTGGACGAGCTGTATGTTGAGCTCATGTTATCCGCGCAGAAAGCGGGAAGTACTCCACTCGTGACCGTGGCGACTTCCAGTGATTCGAATGCATCTAAAGAACCAACCAACCGCGTTTCCATCGAAAGCGAGGAAACGGGAAATGGCGCGACGGGTGAAGATGTCGAAAGCTCTGAAGACGATTGGGAGCTCGTGTGAAGCCGTAACTACCTGTAAGACTACTTGTACACTATTAAAGTACCCCGCAGAAACCCTGAACCTCAAACCCTCATAAAACCTAACAAGCACCACGCGCGAACCCCGGCGAAACAAAAAAGAAAAGTCTCTGATGTACGACGCGACGACGATTTCGGTCTCCAACTATAATTTCCATTGATTCGCCGCCTTCGCAATCGCGGCGAGGAGCCGCGCGTTGTTGGGGTGCCTGAACCCCGCGTGCATTGTCGCGTCAAAGTTTGCGGCGTCCTTCAAAGTCGGATTCGCCCCCGCATGAACCAAAGAAGCGACAACAGAAACGTGTCCCCCCATCGCCGCGTGAATCAACGCTGTCTGCCGGCCTGACACGTCTCCGTGTACGTCAGCACTCGCGGCATGCTCCAAAAGCAAATCAACGATGGGTAACATACCCTTGCGCGCCGCGAAGGTTAACGGCGTCCACGCGGTTGCTTTTTTTTTTTTACATTTTTTTGAAGTAGAAGCCGCTTCCTCCAAAGAACCTTCACCCGGTCCATCCGCGCCACGCACCCCGTCCGGATGCGCCCCGTGATGAAGCAACACTTGACACGCTATTTTCGAGTCCACCACCACGGCGTGTAGCAAAGGTGTGGCGCCTGTTGCGTCGGATGCATTCGCGTCCGCGCCGTTGCTCAGTAAAATCTCAAGCGCCTTGGCGTTGCCTTTCTTCGCCGCCCAGCCCGCCGCGGTTACCCCGCCGACGTGTTCCACGGTCTCTAATTCGTTAGTTCTGTTCTTGACTAGCAAACCTACTACGTACTCGAACACCAGCGGGTCGTGCATCATGCGCATGCTGCTTATGATCATCTCCGTCGACGCGAAGGGCATCCGTTCTATTAGTTTTAACGCCACCAGGTTTTTGTTGTCCAGTGCATCTATCCACCAAACATTCCATTGCGCTCTTCGTTCTGAGATGGACGAGGAAGTCGGTTCGTCATCACTAGTACACGCGCTATTTCTGCTCTCAGCTGCCTCGGTTGGGGTAATCATTGGACCTCCACTTACTGGGGGGTTTTGGGATGACACGGTGGTGAACGCGGTTGTCCCGTCGTTGATTTCATCGTTTTGTGAGTCGGGGAAGGCGTGACGAACTGTTTTTAAGCCTCCGATGCGACGCGCACCGACGCGAAACCGTACAGCCGGCTTTGCCGAACACCACTTGACCACCCGCGGTCGGCCAGGTCGCGGCGTCGGCAAGCCGACCGTCACGAAGGCACGATCGCTGCACGACGCCCACATCGTGCAGCGCGTTGTGAAGAGTACTGACAACAACAACTGGTTTCCTCGGCTTCACCGAAATTTTGCAACTTCAACTCATCGAAAGCTCACCTGCGGCCAGTGAAACACGAGTGATACATAACCCAGAAAAAGAATAAACGTTACTAAAAATCACTCTACCCCTCTACGCAAATCGGCACGCCCGTCCCCCGGTGCGGCTTCACCCGCGGCATCGCCCACAGTATCCACCAGTACCGCCCCTTCTCGTCAAACACGTTTTGCCAGTTTCGTTTCATCCCCATATCGTGAGGGTTTACATAAACCTCGCCTCGCTTCTTAAACTCCTTCCTCTTTTCCGAAAAGTAGTGGTAGTCGATGGACGTCTGCGCCGTCAACACGAGGTACACGTGCCATCCCCAGAGGCCGCACATCGCGAGGAAAACAGACACAGCTAGGAGACACGAAAATATAGCAGTACTCCGTTCGTCGGTAGTGAAGCTGCGAGTGTGCATTTGGGTATCTGTCGTGATACCCGCACGGGCATTCACTCCGTTACTTCCCAATCGATCGGGAACGGAATGCAATCCCATATCCCCGCCTCCTCCGACCACCGCCAGCCCAAACACGCTCAAACCTTTCCCTCCCACCGCGACGCTCCCTGTGTGCACAACAGTAGTTATGCACCCTAGCCATAACCACATGAGAAAGTTAAAAAAATACCGGTAGTTCCTGTGCCCGACACAGTTGTGGATCCAGGGACAATGATGGTCCATTTTCAGCACGCACTTCTTGCATATGGAACAGTGATGCGTTAGGTCTGGCTTCGGGCACTGGCAGGTCTGGCACCACCTTCGTACCTGGAGGTCGGGTAGGGGTGGGGATGGAAACACGGTCAGGGGATGTGTGATTGGAAAATTCGGGGAGACGCAGTTCACCAACGGGATAACGTACCGCGGCACCCGCTTCAGCGCACAAAACTTGCACCTCCCTTGTCGTGGGACTTCCCGGGGCCACCCTCACGCTCATCAAGTAATTAAACCCAATGTTGAAGAACACGAAGGCGACGGCAATGAACGTGCCTAACCCAAACCACGTGTGAAGATCCTTCGTCAGCGGCAACACGATGTAAAGCAGCGAGTAAGCTACCATGGAGACTAACCCACAACCCAACATCACGTAACACGGACCGACGTGTCGAAGGAAACCATCGCCAATCGTCTCGATCGCGGCGCAGCACCGGCGACACCGGGACGCGATGCCCATGACGCGCGGTCCCGAGTGAGATGTACGATTTCGTTTCAGGTCAAAGAAAGAATTTCGTGAAATTAAAACAATCACTTCATTGCGTCTCTCACGTGTTCCTCAAGCGTCCCTATTTTCGCGGGCACTAACGGCCACCCGCTTCCGTACTGCTCCTGATCCACGATCAGGGAGTGGTTGTACTGTTTGACTGCGTTTGCTTTGTCGTCGTACGCGGTATTTAGGTCTTTATCGAGAAGCGCCGATTGCACATCGACGCCGTCGTTAATTTTCCGTCCCAAAACTTTCCCCAGCACCTCCGCCGTGAGTTTAAGTCGCTCCATCGCCCCCACCGATTTAGGTTTATAACCAGCGACTTTCAAAACGCGATTCAAAGCGGCTTGCCCAGCGTCTACTTGCCAGGGGGTTTCCGTTGAGCTATCACGGGTCAGCGGCTTGCCTTTCCCTGCGAGGTCGTCGAAGACACCGGCGGAAAGGGCTTCTGTTATTCTCGCCTCCGCCATGGCCTGTACCCCCATCGGCGGCGGCGGGGCTTCCCAAGGAGGCGGGTGAGGTTGGTCTGAACTCGAGTCTTTCTTCATCTCCTTCTCCGCAGCGTACCGCTCCGCTTTCGCCCGCGCATCTTGCATCTGCTCAACCTTCTCGCGTAACTTTTCCTGTTTCAGGTAGCCTTCCATTCCTTTTATGCCGCCCCCGAAGTTAACGTGACGAATCGATTGGTGGTGTACCATCTCTCGATTGCGATCGGATGCAAACGACGCACCGCCTAGGTCACTCACTTGCACAGGAACGAGCCACCGTAGCGACCCGCGCGGAGCTCGCAGCGAGGTGCGTAACATTTTGTGAGAAGGGTGTGCTGGGACGAGTGGGGACGAGTGGGGTTGAGAGGGCGCTGCTTCGGTTTTCTGAGCTCTCCCGAAAAACCAAAAGCACTCGTCCCGAAAACCCGAAAGAAATGAGAAAAGCTCACACCCCGCAGTTCCTTCCGCACCTGCAATGGCGGACGAGGAGGCGGAGTACGTGGTGATCGGCGCCGGCCTCGCGGGTTTAACAGCGGCGAGAGCGCTGCGACAGTTAGGCGCGAAAGGTAAGGTTTAGGGCCAGGTTTAATCCCTACCCATAATCACATCTTTCGTTTTATGTTTCGGACACCGCCGCCGAAACGATGCTTCGATTGTTCCATGACCTCGAGTGCTGCCCTCTTACGTGACTAACTCCCCATACACCGTTCCCACTCTGCCCACCCTTCCGCAGTCATCGTGCTAGACGCGTCGTCATCTCCAGGCGGCCGCGTGAAACAACTTCACGGCTTCGCCCCCTGGCCCGTACAACTCGGCGCCGAATTCGTGCACGGAGGGGAAAATAATTGTGTCGTGGAAATATTCGAAAAACTGAAGTGGCCGATTAAAACGCTGGAGTGGCCGGACCGGTATTACTTTGAGAGTGATGGTACCGATAATGAAACGGCTGAAACGGCTGAAAACCCGCTACGTGCATTGCATGGGTTAGTGGACGCGAACACCGCGGAACAACATCCCGACATCGAAGAAACGCACAGGCTGTTAGCGGAGTTACCGGATACGCCGTGGGTCTTGGCGGGTGACGAAGATAAAACCGAAACCGAAAAAGACTCCGACCAAGTCGTCATAGATGCCTTGGAGGACCGTGCAACTGCTGAGGTGGATTGTACTGCACTGGAGTGGCTCACAAATAGAGTCAAGGCTAACCAGAAAATCATAAACCTCGCGGAGAGCGTGTACGCGAACGACTTTGGGTGCAGTTTGTCCACAATGGGGATGAGGGAAACGTCGATCGAGCAGAATTGTTGGCGGCACGGCGAGGAGTATATTCTGTTAAGTGACGGACGGACGCTTGGGGATTTCGTGGAAGCGTTGGGGAAGGGGGTGGATGTTCGGGTGAATCACGTGGTAGAGCGGGTTGTTTGGGAAGAGTCGGATGCGGGTAGCGACGGTAAGCCCGGTGGCGTGCGGGTGACGGTGAGAGACGCATCATCAGACGCCTCGGATGCTAAAAATCAAGTAACCTCAATTCGCGCGTCAGCCGTGATTGTGGCGACGCCTATTTCGGCGCAGAAAATTAAACACTGGAGCCCCCATATGAACACATCCATAACATTTGAGCCGAATTTGAGCCATGAAAAAGTAACAGCAATTGAAAAGATCCAAATGTCCGATGCGGTGAAGATTTTGCTTTCCTTTGATGAAAAGTTTTGGCCAAAAGACGTGTGGAACATCGTGTGCTGCGACTCTTATTTTCCCGAGCTGTGGATGCTTGAGTACGGGACGGAGGAGACTAACAAGACTATTGAGAATGTTTTCAAGAACAGCAAACCAATTGGGAAGCACGTCGTGACGATTTTTGCGTGCGGCGAAAAGGCGAAGGAGATTGCCAAAGCGAGCGCTGAGTCGCCTTCCAAGAAACAAGAAATTATTGAAAAAGCCCTTGACCAGCTCGATGGCATGTTCGGCGGCGAGTCCAGTACGACTGGAGAAACGAAACCGTCACGATCTCGTTTCGTGGATTCTTTAATTTATCCTTGGTCGGAAGTGAGTAGCGTGGGTGGGGCGTATACGCACCCTAGTGTATTTGCAGCAGGCGCACGATTGGAGCTCCAAAAAGGAGAATACAATGATACGTTATTCTTTGCGGGTGAAGCGGTTAACGTTGAATGCAACCCGTGCATGCAAGGTGCTATTTCTACTGGGTTGAATGCCGCTCGCCTCGCCGCTACAAATCAATCAATGTTAACCAACAAACCCTTACCGACCAATTGGGGAACGGAAGAGAACTTCGTGGAGTCGTTTAGGACGCGATAAGTTTGTTTTTCTTCAGACGTAATAATATTAATAGTCTCGCTCTTCGGTGCTATGCTAGATCAGATGTGAAACTCCTCACTATCTTCCTCCTCCTCCTCCTCCTCTTGTTGCGCGTGCAGAACTTCAGACAGCGACTGCGTCACCGCTTCCGATTCACCCTCCTCCGCTGTCACCTCTGCTTCCGTCACCGGACCTTTCTCGTACTCCGTGGTCAGTTTTTGCACAGCCTCGCTCTTAGCGCACGCCTCGGGAAGCTCGTACCCCCCCCACGTGAAATCGTCCAGGAAAAGAAGGCAGAACGATACCATAGCGTCGTCATCCGATTGTAACAAATTGCGCATCGCATCCTCGAAAATACTCCCGCTTGTTTCTTTGTGTCCCCCCCCGTTGGGAAGCGGGTCGTATTTCAATGCCTCCGCCGTTTGCACTCGGCACGTGTTGGCTAATTGACTCCAGTCATCGTCAAACCGTTCTAGTTTACCAACAAAGTTCAACGGGACTTGCTGTTTCTTGCTCGTTGGCGAAACAGACGACGGACTCGTCGCAACGAAGTTGTTCGACTGCGGGAAGAAATGGTGAAACGCGACTAAACAGTTGTACTCGCCTTTAACCGGGTTCGGGTCATTGTCCGGGTTCAGGGTTTTCCAAACTTGCGAGTCCGTGTCGACCCACCGAAGCGAAGCTAACAACCTCAACAACAACTTCGCCCTCGCATTTGTTCCAGGAGGCGGCGGCCACTCGCTATCAGACTCCGTAAACGTGAACGTCGTTCCGAGTTCGTCTAAATTCATTGTGTTCTCTCCAGACAGACCCGCGATCATATCCCTGTCAACACTGCTCATCAAATCGAACGTGTTCGTTATCCAGTCGCCCTGCGCGCACTCGTCCGGGAAATTCTTGACGAACTCGGGGGATACGCGGTACTCAAACTCGGCGTACGCGGAGACGAATCGAGCTAACGGATCGCGTAGGTATGTGAACTTGCAGCGATACATCTCTCCCGTGTTGGCGGTTTCATCTTCCCTCCGGCCGAACTGGGAAACGCTGGGATGTTCGCCCGATAAACTCGCGGCGAATTTAGCAGCCGCAGCAGCTGCTTTGCCCGCTTCTACTGACAACGCCTCCGCCTCCTCATCGCTCATCACATCAAGGCTGTGCCTGATGTTGTTGTTCGCGCTTTTGTAGATGGAGTAGTAGTTTATTTGAGCGCCGCCTATTGGGGGGCCGTTTGTCCTGTACGCCCCCGTCCAACTCGGTTCGTATCGAGCAAAACTCCACGCCTTGATGTTGGCCCACTTTGAGAAACTCTTCTCGTTTGCGTCAGCCGGAATTGCGCCGTCCACCTCAGTTTGTGGCACGCCGAGTAACTTTGCGGCTTCCCTGAACCTTTGAGCCCACACCTCATCCGTAGCGGACACCTCCGCCCTTTGCGCGTGCGCTCCAGCCTTCGAATCACGCCAAGGTTCCGCATCCGGGTACGGCGCGAAGACCTCCGCGACCGTGCTACCAACGTCCGCTTCGACTTTTTGGAACGCTTTGGTTTCCTCGGCGTACGCCCTGGCGCGCGCGTTGTGGTGACGGTGCTGAGGGCGCCACACGTTGTTCGACGCCCACACTTTGTTAGAAGGTTCTTCGTTTTTCAGATGTTCGTCGCTCGTGCGAGACGTAAGCCACGGGTTGGAACCTGGAGGCGCGGCGATAACACCGCACACTGCGCCCACGACGCTGATCGCACCGAGAACACCGACCACGGTGCGCCATCTCGTCGTTAGGCGTGTGGAGTGTCCATCAGGGTCCCTCCCATCGGCGGTGTCCGAGAATCTCATCAGCTTTTCACGCGCCTTGGACAACAGTATAGGTGTGCGCTCATCACTCGGAAACGACCGAGTTGACTTCGTATCGCCACGCGTCGCCGTATGTATACGCGACAACATCGTAGGACCGAACGCGAACTTCGCGCTCGCGCCACCTCCGCGCCGTGTCGTTGTGCCCAGTGAAGGATGCCTCGTCCGTGTAACCACCAATCCAAGGAAAAAAACCAAAACAGAAAACTTAAAAGCTTCGACCGATGAAAAGCCACAGAACCTTCGGTTTCAACTCGAATTTGGTTGAAACCGTCTTTGCCTTTCAACACGACGGTTGGGGATCTCCGAATATCTTCTCCAGGCGACAGTTGTATCTTTTGTTACCCGAATCTCTTCGCACTCCCACAACGACGCGCACCCGCCGTCGCTCGCCTGCGCTCCCACACGTAGTGCACTCACCTCCCGTTCACATCCTACGGGTTGTGCAACACACCACGATGGCGTTCTGCGTGTCCACCGCAGCTCACACGCGCGTCCCCACTTCGACCTCGCGAAATGTGCAATCGCGAAAGGTGACGTCGACGATCACTCGTGCTTCGTTGAGTGAACCGACCGGAGTGACACGCGATGACGGTGCATCCGAGTCCTCCGGAATCAACAGAAGAGGGTTGTTCGCTGCGGCAGCGCTTGCGACGGTTGCACCAGCCAGCAACCTAGCCACCCCCGCCCCCGCTTTCGCCGAGGAGATCTCAAATTTCACAACCTACAGGGACGAGGAAGACAAGTATGCGTTCAGCGTCCCAGCGAGTTGGACGCAGGCGGAAGGCGTAACCAGCTCAGACCCCCGTTCCACTCGCCGAGTCGTCGCGTTCTACCCCCCCGACTCCCCCGACATCAACGTCAATGTCGTGGCCACCGCAGTGGGCGCGGATTACCCGAAGATGGGATCGTTCGGGTCACCCGACGAGTTCGCGTACGGCGTCGCGGCTGGTATGACCAAACCCAAACCGAAAGAAGGCCCGAAACAGTTCTCGTATGTTTTGGATGCGAAAAGCGTGGACGCGAAGTACACATTAGAGTACACGGTGGAACGGCCCACGGAAGACTTCTACCAGCACCTTTATTCGGTCGTGGGCATCGGTTATAATGGGAGGGTGAATCGATTCTTCACCCTCACATGCGTGTGCCCGGAGGACAAGTACGAAAGTGTCAAGGACACGTTCAAGCAAATCGCGGGAACCTTTGAAACGCCGCCGACTTTGTATCCGTAAGCGAAAGGATCAGGGAAAGGGGAGAGTTATTTTTTCGAGTAAGAATGAGGAGAGTCGAGTAGTCGCGCGTAGCGAAACTTGTCAAACAAAAGCGTATTAATAATCTATGCCCGTGCCGTGCGTTCTGACTCTGTACTCTAAACCTACTATCTCAGCTACCCAAACTACCCAAACTACCCTCCCCTTCCCTCTATACTACCCTAAAACGGCGACCCCCTCTCCTGCGCCAACCCTTGCCGCGAAAACTCGCTTCTCCGCGCTTGAAACGACGCGTCGACGGAACCAACCTCGACGCCGTCTCCTAAAACGCCAACCCCCGCCCCACCGATCGCCGTGACCCCCATCGCAGTGACCCCGTCGCCCAGCAGCAAATCATCCGGGTCCACATCCACCCCACCCACGACACCTCCCGCGGCGACCACCCCCCTGGACGCGGCGTCAAGCGCCGCGTGCAGCTTAAAAATCTCGTCATGTCGTCTACCCATCTCCCCGGCGTCGTGCCCGAACGTGCTCAGAATGTCACCCCCGTTCATTTCCCGGCGGTAGTACTCTGTGTTTTGCGAATCCTGGACCGTGACCCACGTGGCGTGCGCCCCCGCACCTGCGAACAGCCCTTCCGAGGTTCCGTACGATGTGATTGACCGCGCGTCCAAATCGTTCATCGCGGGAGTGGGCGTGACGTTCAATGCGCCTTCCACTGCCCTTCCCACCGGTCCTCCGCAAATCTGCGCGTCCAGGGCTAATTTAACGTGCTGACCTGTGAAGTGGTCCACGGCTTGTTTCGAGTTCAAAATGACTATGGTTGACGAACACGCGGCTCCGAAATCGAAACCCCCGCCCACGCCTCCCATCGCCACGGCGACCGGCAGGGACCACTGCGTTTCGTTCGACTCGCTTTTTCGTCGTCGAAGCACCACGCCATTGCCTGCGGAAAAGCTTAGAAAAACACCAACCTTGTACGTCCACAGGAACGCCACGCCTTGTGCGTTTTTCAACGCGTCTGGTGGAAGTAACACATCGGTGGCACACCGGGAAGGGTCCGTGCGTTCCTCCAGCGTTTCAATCGCTTTGAACACACTTGATTGTAGGGAGAAGACTTCGTTGATGTCATCCGCGAGGTCGCCCATTTTCGTTGTCGTGTGGGATGCCGCGGTTCACACGTGTCAATCGAAAGCCTCGTAGTGTAACTGTCCAGCCACGACGCGTCGCCGTTGGAAATGACAAAGCCCCACGAGATACAAATACGCTCCGTAAACCCCGTGCGATGCACACGTCTTCGTCGCTGTGCCGGAAGGCACGAGGACAGACGCGCCCTCGAATGAATTCCGACAAAACGAAACACCTCTTGCTGCGTCTTTGTCCCTCCGATTTAGACCAAGTTTCTTGAGTCATATCCTATATAGTGATAACCGGTCAATAGACCGTCAAGCCACTCCACCTTGCCTCCTGCTGGGTTAACAACTTTTTGAATGATAATTAAAATCAAGCCGTGGGTTTCGCTATCCCATCGCGGCGTCGCCGTACAATTTACACACAATCCATCGCGCGTGACACCATGTCATCGCCGGGGGTGTTTCGCGTCGCCCCAGGGCTCGGCGCAAGGGTCAGCGTCGGGCGCGCTTCCAGTTCGCGAACTCACAAACGCACGCAAACGGTGAAAAGTGCTTTTGATGGCAGTGTGCCCGCCGAATCATCCGAGTCAGTGGGCGTTCCTCCGTCCCCCACACCCACCCCCGCC
>TARA_B110000977_G_scaffold42398_1_pt1 | contig 14454 bp, 9 predicted proteins | sample TARA_B110000977 | Tara Oceans TARA_B110000977 (sample SAMEA4397798) | marine metagenome | biome: Polar Biome; feature: [SRF] surface water layer (ENVO:00010504); material: water (ENVO:00002006), including particulate matter (ENVO:01000060) such as... | depth 5 m | reverse complement strand
GATGCTCAAATAGCAGATGCTATATTGGAGTTATTTAGAAAAAGAGAAAACTTAGAAATATTTAATAAAAAAGCACTATACATCTATATTAGGGAAATAATGGCTACACATGGTCTAGAAGTTAAAACACCTAAGATTACAAAAATAGCTTCTAAGTTATATGGTTTATTCAAAGGTAGTTATGTTTTTTATTTAGAAACAGGTTATATAGACTTTAAAAGATCTTAGTTGGTTATATTTATACGAGAATAAAATGTATAACTATGAGTCATTTAGATAAAAACATATTTGGGAAAAAAACATACTCAAACTTACTTCAAGAAATTTACGACAATCAGAAGAAAAAAGAAACACAAATTAGCGCGTTAATCAACGAATTAAAACCGTTAATCAGCGATATAGGTGACGCTACTATGATTGTACCATTAATCAAAGAATATATGGAACTTGGCATTAAAAACGATGAAGCACTTATAAAAGTTGCTACAATATTCCAACGTATATTTTCAAATGAAGGAACTGTTGAGAATGGTTTTGGTATCTCAGAGGAAGAAAAAGAACAACTATTAACAGAAATAAACAACCTACAATTACCCCCTAAAAAAGAGGATAAATAATGTCTACTAATATTGGTCCTAAAAATACTACTAGTGGTGGTGGATTAACATCTCCAGGTTTAACTAGAAGTGATGTTCAACAATTATTTGAGGAATTTATCCCAAATAAAATGACACCAGCTAAAGTAACCGATATTATCTTAACAAAAAACCATCCAGAATTTCCTAACCAAGGTAAATGGGGTAGTATTGGAACTATATTTTTCTCTATTCCTGGAAAATCAGGTGATGGTGAGAGTTTTGCTAGACCTTATCTTTCCAACCTTAATAGTTATCCTTTAGTAAATGAGTTTGTTTTATTATTCCAACTACCATCATATGATTCTTCTACAAAGAATAATGAGGGTAAAACAAATTACTACTACTTACCAGCTATAAACTTATTTAACAACCCACACTTAAATCCAATCCCAACACCAACATTTTCAAGTAACTTTGAAACTGGAAAATCTAATACTTCAGATACACCTAACTATGAATTTAATTCACCAAAGGATAGTGTTAGTGCTACTTTTATAGAAGCAGATGATTTATCAACACCACTACAACCATTTGCGGGTGACAATATTTTTCAAGGAAGATTTGGAAACTCTATTAGATTAGGTAGTACATCTAGATATAGTAAAAATAAATCATTAAATGATTGGTCTGAAGTAGGTTTAAATGGTTCACCTATAACCATTATACAAAACGGACAAAATGAAAAGGGTTATAAAAATGTATCTGAGGATATAAATAAAAATGATTCATCAATATATTTAACCTCTACCCAAAGAATACCTTTAGAAACTAAATATTTAAAAGTACCAGTTGGATCTTATAGTGTATTAGGAAAAAATCTAGAACCTGGATCTATTAACACTTATAGTTCAACCCCTCAACTACTCTTATCATCTGGAAGAATAGTATTGGATTCCAAAGGTGATCATACTATAATATCATCACAAGAATCTATACACTTAAAATCAAACAAATCAGTAAATATAGATACTACCAATGTAGTAGTTAATGCTGAAGAAAAGATTAGATTAGGAGCAGATGCTTCTGAACCCTTAATAAAAGGAGAAGTGTTATTTCAGGTACTAGATAACGTATTAAAAGTTTTAATTAATTTAACAGACTCCCAACAGGATCAAATAATGTGGCCTAAAGGTAAAGCAACAGCAAATCTACCAGCCAGTGCAGCCTACAAAAGTGCTTTTGATAGTTTAGATAAAATCAAAAAAACATTATCAGATATTAAGTCCAAAAAATCCTTTACATCATAATGGCTGATATACGAATCATATTAGTAGCTGAGTCTACAAGTATTATAGACAACCAGAGTGTAATATTTAAAGATGGTTTCGGACCCGGTAATGTAAAGTTATTCAAGAAAACTGATATAGGTCAAATATCGGCCTTTATAGGTTTAAATCCAACACTACCAGTTGTATTGTTTGGTGATTCTTGTATTCATGCTGCGATTATTACTCCCCTAATGCTGGACAAAAAGTATTTATTTTTAATCGAACCACCAATAACACCTTTAATATCTACATCAGTAAAAAAATCAATAAAAAAGGGATTACCTCCTATAAACATTCAAGTAGGACCAGTTGAAACTAGAGGTTTATACATAGTTGATAACTCTACATCAGCAACACCTACAGGATACACACATGAAGAATCTTTAAGTTGGGCTGGAAAGGTAATAGCAAAATCAATTCCACCTCCAACACCAGGTCAGTTAACAGGAGAGTTAGCTCCAGAACCAGAATCAGAAGCAGTATCTGATGAAGTAGTTTTATCCGTCTCTGAAAAATATACAGTTTTAAAAGGTGATTATCTATACAAAATAGCACGAAAATTCCCTATTGATGGTGTTAGTGTAAAGAAAAGAGTATATCAGATATACGATGCTAACCCTTTTATGAAACTTCGAAGGATTGTATCCAACGACAAAACATTCTATAGTGGAGAAAACTTTCTAGAAAAAGAAGACTTATTATTTCCTGGTGATGTAATAGAAATACCAGGATATGGAACCCCATCTAAACCATTCCAAATAAGTGGAACTGTAATAGATGATGAAACTGAACTACCTATAAAGGGAGCCCAAATAAAAACAAACATTCAAAAACCTGGATTTGCAAATACAACAACAACAGATGAAGATGGTAATTTTACTTTAGCTGGTCAATATGTTCCTGCTGAAGCACCAACTAGAGTCCTAATAAAAAGAGGAGCAAAGGGAACTCAAGTAGAAGAACTTCAAAAATTACTTAACATTACTGTTGATGGTGATTTTGGAATCATAACAGAAAGCACAGTAAAAACTTATCAACAAGAAAATGGGTTAAAAGTTGATGGTGTAGTAGGGTTAAAAACATGGGAAGTTCTTGACAATCAAGGTCAAGAAAACAATCCAACTTATATTTTTGATATATTTGCAAATGCTTTAAAATATAATAATGCTCAAGTAACACCTTTTAATCAAGACCAAACAATCAAAGATACAGCAGGGATTATTAGGTTAAATACTTTAGAAATATCCTTAAAACAAGTAGAAATAGAATTAACTTTCCCTGAACCACCACAAATAAAACAGATTAAGGAAGCAATTACATCACTTGACCCTGGAACTTTTGCAATTAAGGAGATAAGTAATCAAGTACTAGATAGATTAAAAACGTTAGTATTACCTCAAGTGTTACAATTATTAGTAGCATTTGGTATTGGGAAGGCTCAAGATGCCTTAGGTAAAAAACTAGATGAATTAGGTTCAAGTTGTCCCGCAGATTTAGAAACATTAAATGGTATAATTAGAAGAAAGAACCAATTAACTAAGATGGTTCAACAAATATTTGATACATTAGATACTATTAGGGTAGGTGTTGATGCTGTTAATCAAGTAGTAACAGTTTTAGACATTGTTCTACAAGTATTAAATCCATTAGTAGCTTTACTCCCAGTAGCCGGATTTGGTGCACCTGATCCTCCAAAAATTCTTTTAACACCTGGAGGAGTTTTAGATAAACTTGATAAGATTATAGGAAAGTTAAAACTTACCACATCAGGAGCTTTAGTAATTCTTAGTATTGTAATTGCTTTATTAGGTAAAATTTTACAAATGTTATCATTACTAGATTCATTGATTCAAAAGTGTTATATAGAAGGAGCTATCCCAAACCAAACAATAGATCCAACTTTACTTGGGCCTCCAGATGATGATAGTGAAAAATCAGTTAATGGATTTACTTTCGCAGTTGAATCTGAGCCTGGTAATCTAAAAATTAAAAGAAAAAGAGCAATAGCAAAAAACCAAGCAGGTATTACCCTATTAAAGGGAGAATGGTCGTTTTCATCTAATGATCAAATTTTAATTGACGAATTAGTATTTTACATACAACAAAATGATTTAAAAGCAGATTAATCTAATATTTATAATAAACACAACAATGAAAACTGAAGCACTTAAAAGAATAATTAAAGAAGCCGTTAGAGAGGCAATACAAGAGGAGCTAAAGGAAGTTTTACTAGAAGCAGTTAAAGCACCTAAAGCTATAGTTACTCAACCCATACAAGAAAGTAGAACTATAACTTCTACCACTCCACCACCAGTTGTATCCGCACCTAAAAGATTATTAGCTGAACAAAGACAATCCTATTTAGATATAATAGGTGAAACAGGATTAAATTTGAATAGTTCTCACGCTCAAGGTTTTGGTAATAAACCATTCAACCCACAAGGTGGAGGTGATACAACATCACCAAATGGAAGTCTACCAGATGGGGAAGTAAATATGGATCAAATAATGGGATTAATGACAAATAAATAATGGCATTTGGAGCACAAAAAATATCACCAATAGACTTTAATAAAAGTGCTGCTGTAGGAGTAAATATCCCCTTCTCAGCTCCCGCTGTCTTTTACCCTAACTTTACAACAGCAGACTCTATTAAAAACAACCTTTTAAATTACTTCTTAACAAACCCAGGTGAAATACCCTTAAATCCTGAGTTTGGAGGAGGGTTAAGAGCTTTTATATTTGAACAAATAGCAGAAAGTAACTTAGATAATTTAAAAGAAAAAATAAATAATGATCTTGGAAATTTTTTCCCTAATATAACTGTAATAGACTTACAAGTAAATGGGTTTGAAGATCAAAACACTATAAACACAATACTTAAATACAGTGTAAATCAAACAAACATTGTAGATACTGTAGAAATGAATTTTGAATAATGGCGACAACTAAAAGAGATATAAAATATTTAAACAGAGATTTTAGTAGTATTAGGGAATCATTAATAGAGTTTTCTAAAACTTACTTCCCTAACACTTATAATGATTTTTCTCCTTCATCTCCTGGGATGATGTTTATGGAACAAGCAGCCTATGTGGGTGATGTAATGTCTTTTTATTTAGATAATCAACTACAAGAAACATTTACTCAATTTGCAAGACAAACAAATAACTTATATGAGTTAGCTTATATGTTTGGTTATAAACCTAAAACAACAGGAGCAGCTCAAGCTACAATAGACATATTTCAACAAGTCCCCTCAATATTAGTTGGTAATGATTATGTACCTGATTATAGTTTTGCTTTAACTGTTGAAGCCAACACATCAATAACATCTCAGTTTGATTTAGAATCTTCTTTTCTTATAGAAGATAAGTGTGATTTTAGTGTTTCAAGTTCTCAAGACCCAACTGAAGTATCTATATACCAAATATCAGGAGAAATACCTCAATACTTTCTTCTAAAGAAATCTAGAAACGCAATATCAGCAACTATATTTCAAAAATCATTTACATTTACAGAGTTTGAACAGTTTCCTACAGTTAATATAAACGCTGAACAAATAATAGGTGTATTAGATATAGTAGATAGTGATGGTAATACATGGTATGAAGTGGATTATTTAGGTCAAGAAATGGTTTATGACAGTATAAAAAATACTAATGTTAATGATCCAAACTACTCAGTAGATGAAGGTGATACTCCTTTCTTACTTCAACTAAAAAAAATACAAAGAAGATTTGCTACAAGATTTACAGCAGAAGATAACTTACAACTTCAGTTTGGAGCTGGTAATCCAAATGATACAGATGAATTAATAACCCCAAATCCAAACAATGTAGGTATAGGTTTACCATTTGAACAAGATAAACTTACAACAGCATATTCTCCAACAAACTTCTTATTTACAGGTACTTATGGGATAGCACCTTCACAAACAACACTAACTGTAAGATATTTAGCTGGTGGTGGAGTTGCATCAAACATAGCAGCAGGTGTTTTAACAGGAATAAATAACACAACTACTACATTTAATAATCCATCTTTAACTCCCTCAATAGCAAACTATGTATTTGGAACTTTAGCAGTAACTAATCCAACAGCAGCAGATGGAGGTCAAGCAGGTGATACTGATGAAGAGATTAGACAAAATACTTTAATGCAGATAGCAGCTCAACAAAGATCAGTTACTTTAGATGATTATATGGTTAGAGCTTTAAGTATGCCTCCAAGATATGGAACAATAGCTAAAGCATATATTGAAAAACCAACTTTAGAGAATCAGGTTTCTACTATATCAACTTTATGTTTATATGTGTTATCACAAAACTCACAAAGTAGTTTTCAACAAGCAACCAATGCTTTAAAGAAAAATCTAAGAACTTATTTATCTCAAAATAGAATGATAGGTGATAGTATTGAAATAAAAGATGCTTATGTTATAAACATAGGTATTGATTTTGAAATAATAGTATTACCCAACTTTATAAATAGTCAAGTAGTATTATCTTGTATCAACTCTTTAAAAGAATATTTTAATAGAGACAACTGGCAGATAAATCAACCAATAACAACAAGAGATTTATTCATAAGGTTAGATTCTATTGAGGGAGTACAAACTGTAAAAACAATACTTTACTCTAATAAAACAGGAGCAGCTAAGGGATACTCTCAATATTCATATGATATAGAAGGAGCTACTCTAAACAATGTAATATACCCAAGTTTAGACCCATCAATATTTGAGGTCAGATTTCCTAATACTGATATTAAAGGTAGAGTAGTACCTGTATAAAAATAAAATATGGAATCAAAAAATAATTTAGAGGATAAACTAGAAAGAAATGAAACTAAACTTAATCCGGTAGTTAGAACAAACGCTTATAATATACCTGGAGGAAGTTTTAATGTTCCTAAAGCAGGTAATAAGTTTGGATGGGACACACCAAATGGACCTCTTAGAAATCAAGAAGATGTTATTGTAAATTTAACAGTGAACCCATATACAGCGTCAAATCCTTATCTTAGTCAATTTGATGCAAACACTACTCAACTACCTAACCCAAAACCAGGTAAAAAGAAAAAATTAAAAAAGAAAAAACAATAACAAATGGCAGTATATAAACTCTTCCCAATAAAAGATAATAGCCTTTACTCATTTTACCCAAATATGAATTCTGGGTTAGATGAAATAAATCAAATTTCTAACCTAAATCAGGGTGTAGGTACTAGTCCTCAAGTAGCAAGAATTATAACTGAATTTTCTCAAGAAGAAATAGAAGACACTCTTAACAACATAATATCAGGTTCACAATGGACAGTTAATTTTAAACAATTTATAGCAACAGCTCAAGGTATAGTTGAATCCATATTTATAGAAGTTCACCCAGTAGCTTCATATTGGTGGAATGGTTCAGGAAAATATTTAGATGTTCCACAATCCACAGATGGTTCAGGATGGGTTTCACCCGCATTTGCATCCTCACCTTTAAGATGGCCTATGAGTGGTAGTGATGCTGTTGGACATAGAATAACAGGTTCTTTCAATTCACTATTCTCCCCTTTAGGTGGAGGGTCTTGGTATGTAACAGGTTCAAATAATATGGGTTGGTCTTCAACTCAATCATTTGATACTAGAAGTGATAAAGACTTAGATGTAGAAGTCAAAACTGTAGTAGAAAAATGGTATAGTAGTTCTATAGCATACCCCTCAACAGCATCTTTACCTAACTATGGATTTTTAACTAAGTTTGAAAATCAAGCAGAGTTTAATCAAAACCCACAAATCCAACCTGTGATGCAATTTTATAGTGTTGATACAAATACTATATACCCACCACAACTAGAGTTTAAGTGGGATGACTATGAAACAATACTAACAGGTTCTGCTACAGGTAGTATTTTAAAAACAACAAACATAGTATCTTCATTAGCTGAAAACCCCGGCGTATTTACTCCACAAGGTATAAATAGATTTAGATTTAATGTGGCACCTAAATATCCTGAAAGAGTATGGACTACATCATCTCTATACACATCAGTAAGTTATTTACCAACTTCTTCATATTATGGTGTAAAGGATTTGGATACCAACGAATTTGTTGTAGATTTCGATACAACGTATACGAGATTAAGTTCTGATATTCAAGGTAATTACTTTGATTTATATATGAATGGTTTAGAACCAGAAAGATACTATAAGATTTTAGTAAAAACAGTATTGAAGGGTTCAACACTAATATTAGACGACAATTATTATTTTAAAGTAGTTAACACTCTATAATGGCTAAAAACGTAAATTTAAATAAGGATGTATTTAATAAGAATACTTATCCAAAAGTAATAGATACTAAATTTAAATCTTTAGGCACTAAAACTATCGCTGATCAAGTAGCTGAAGTTTCAACTCCTCAAGAATTTTTTAATATGTACAATGAATTATTCTTTAGTATTAACCAATTTGGAGCGACAAATTCTCATGAGTTTTTAATCAAAACTAGTAGTGAATACATTAATTTTGATAGTGAAAATGAAATAATAAAACTATTACAAGCTGAAATAGCAGGTTTAAGACAAGATTTATTAGAATCTCAACAATCCATATCTGATTTTGCTAAATCCATCCCTACAGTTGATGGTATTGAAATACCAGAAATAGAAATACCTGAAATAGAACCAGTAGTAATTAATATTGATACTACAACCCCTACAATCCCCGAAGTAGTACCAGAAGTAGAAACTATAAGTAATGAGCAGAGAGTGATTGATGATGTTGCTAAATATCCAAAATCAACAAAAAATAAAAGAGTAGAAAGATTAAACCTATCTAAATCTTTCATCAAAGAAGTAATCAAAGATAACGATTTATAATGGCAAACCAAATCCCAGCAAACAAATATAAGTATCAAAACTACAAAGAAGAGGATAAAGATCTAATCCCTATTGTTGATATTGATTCTTCATTAACAGGTTCTAGTTTTATAGAGTTTAACATATATGACTTAAACGATACACTACTATACCATACACCAAATTATAGTAAATATTCAGTATCAGATGATAGTCCTTCATCAGGTGAAGGTATATCTCAATTTAATATTGATCCTGATTTGGATGTTTTATCCCAAGGTTATGATAGTGGTAATTATGTAGCATATTATACGTTTGTAACAAACCAAATAGGAAATCCATTTCAAAAACTATATATAGAAGAAATATCATCTGATAGGACTGAAATTAGATTAAATAGTACAGCATTAGAAGCTTATGAGATTGAAAACCAAACGGACGATTTTATAGATTTTAGAGAAAGTAATATCTATTTTACTGATTTTTTACTAAACTTTGGAAACAACCAACAAATAATAGCTAATAACATTAGATTAGATGATGAGGATGATAACAACCCTACAGTACTAATCAAATTATATGAAGAGTTACCTTCAATATTTCAAGAAAAATCTCAATTATATATAGTTACTACTTATTCAACACCAGAAGCATTTAGTGTTAGTTACACTCCAACTATATCTGAATTTGTAGATTCAATCCCTTTAAATGGTCCTAACTTTAACATCCCTGTTAAGAATGAGGTTAATAACTCATCACAAAACTTATCATACACAGACATCATATCAGGATCTACTACAGCACTAACTAATCAAGTTCAAGGATTACTTTCTGAATCGTCCATTAATATTAGTATAGATTATAGTGATTATAATGATTTTATACACTTTAGTTCTGCTCAAACTCGTTTAGAAAACTTTTACTATAAAGTAAGTTTATTAGAACAATATTCAAGCTCATTATCTTCATTAGTTACCACAACAGGTTCTTTTGCGTCTATACAAATTTTAGAAAATAAAGTAAGTTCTGTTATTACTAACTTTGATGGTTATGATAGATTTTTGTATTACAATAGTGGTTCAAAATCATGGCCTAAGACAAATACAACACCACCCTATGAGTTAGCTAAAACAGGAAGTGTTGATGTTATTAACTGGTATGGTTCAACTGATGAAACTAAAAGTACTTATGGAGGTCAAATCCTATCATCTTCATTCTTTGACAACGATAATCCTGATTCTTTAGAATTTGCTATTCCAGAATATCTAAGAGAAGATTCTGTAAACCAACCTTATGATTTATTTGTTGATATGGTTGCCCAATACTATGACAACGTTTGGTTATATACAAAAGATGTAACTAATAAATATAATACAGATAATAGGTTAGATTTTGGTATTAGTAAAGATTTAGTAGCTGATGCTATTAAAGATTTTGGAGTTAAGTTATATCAAAATAACTTCTCAAATGCAGAACTATACACAGCATTTTTAGGAATGACACCAGAGGGTAGTTTATTTCCATTTCCAGAAATAACAGAATCAAAACCTGTACCTACAGGATATGAGTTTGTAGATACATTAATATCAGCATCAAATGATGTGATATCCATGGATGATACTAATAAATCTTTATATAAAAGAATATATCACAACCTGCCGTATCTGCTGAATAAAAAAGGAACTATCACTGGATTACGAGCGTTAATAACCTCATATGGTATACCTGATTCTATACTTAAAATAACTGAATTTGGCGGTAAAGACAAGGTAAACTCCAACGATTGGGATTTATATTCCAACCATTTTAACTATGCGTATAAAGCGGATAATACTAATGTAATGTCTACTGATTGGTCAGTTAACTCAGCTTGGAACTCTCCTTTAAATCTACCAAATACAGTACAACTAAGATTTAAAACCCAAACAATAAACTCCTCAACAACTCCTTTTGGCTTATCAGATGTAAATCAAACTATTTGGAAAGTTCAAAACACAGCCGCAACTAATCAAAATCTAGAACTAGTATTAGAATATACAGGTTCAGGATTATTAAGTGGTTCATATGATGGTTCAATACCAAACCCTGAATATCAGTTTGCAAAACTAACTTTTTACCCTAATACATCAGATACAAACACAACAGCAAGTGTATATTTACCCTTTACAGATGGAGAATGGTGGTCAGTAATGATTCAAAAATCAGGTGAAAACTATGAGTTATATGCTGGAAATAAAATATACAATGGTGACACAGGAACAAAAATAGGATTTTATGCTACCTCATCTGTAGTAACAGGTTCAGATCAAGCATGGACATCTGTAACTCAACCAACACCAAATAACTGGGGTTCTTTAGATTGGGGAACTGACAACTGGGGTTATGTTGATGCTGCCTCTGGATTTGGATTTAGTTATTTTGGAGATAGTGGTATAATAGGAACATCCCTATCAGGTTCTTTACAAGAAGTTAGATATTTTAGTGTTGCTATAAGTGAAAGTGTATTTAAAGACTATGTAATGAATCCATTATCATTTGAAAGTAATGGGGTTAACACAGCACCTAACAACTTAATATTTAGAGCAGCTTTAGGTAGTGAGTTAGACATAACAACATCTCAATCAATCCACCCACTAACCACAGGTTCTTGGATACCAATATCTTCTTTCCCAACTTCTAATACAGCTTCATTTACAACCACCCCAATATATGAAACTAATACAGAATATATTTTCCAAGACCAACCAGCAGTAGGTATTAAAAATAGAATCAATGATAAAGTAAGATGGGAAGATAATGTATTACCAGGAAATGTCTTATCTCAATATAGAAAGATAGCACAAACAACAGAGGCAAGTGCTTCATATTCTGAAAATATAAACTATTTAGAAGTAGCATTTTCACCCCAAAACCAAATAAATGATGATATTATAGGACAAATGGGTCATTTCAATGTTGGAGATTACATAGGTGATCCTAGACAAAGGTTTACAGGAAACATATACCCAGAACTAAATGAGTTAAGTGAAGATTATTTCAAAAAATACATCCAACAATATGATTTAACTGATTTTGTTAGGTTAATAAAGTTTTTTGATAACTCATTGTTTAAAATGATTAAAGATTTTATACCTGCAAGAACTAGTTTGTCATCAGGTTTAGTAGTAAAACAACATTTATTAGAAAGAAACAAATACCCACAACCACAAGTATCATTTGAAGAAATAGAGTTAACAGGTTCTATAAGTATGGTTGAGATTGAAGGTGGAGCAGCAGGCATGTTCAATAAATGGAATAGTATTACTACATCTCCTTCAGGATCACAACAACTAGGACCAGATAATCCTTACAATATTACTCAAAGTTGGGATGTTACAACACCATCACTATATGGTAATGTAACTTCAACTCATGACTCACAAACTGAGTTTTATGATGGTGAGTTAAGTGGTTCTATTATGTTAATTACTGATGGAGAATTAAATGAAGATAATCCTTTTAAGCTACAATCTACTATACCTGCTAGTTATAAAGTAAGAGTATATTCTTCTGCTGTGGTTTCTGAAGGTGAGTTTTTATCATTTCAAAATAACCCAACACCAGGATATATTAGTTTATTTTTAGATTTAAATGGTGGAGGGTATGTTAAGTTTATAAAAGTTGCTCAAAAAGATGAAAATGGAAACGATTTTAGTGTTTCCTTAGGAAGTTTAAACTCAATATCTATTCCATGGTCTATTGGTACTCAAAACTATCCAATCCTTTCAAGTGTTGATAGAACAACTTATAACACTTTAACTACATCTAATACCTTAGGAACTATTTATAATGCTGATATAACTCAAATAGATTATTCTACATCGGGATCTATGGATGGGTCAACTACAGGTACAAATTCCAACTTTTCAACGATTAAGAACTTTAACCTTCCCATTTCAACGGTTATTAGTGATCCTACTTCTTTTATAGTAAATAACACCTATACAGTAAATACAATCCCACAAAAGGATATAACAGTTAATTTTTCTGGAACCATACAAATAACTAATGCTAATGGTTTTACACCTATTTTCCTAAGACTATATAAAGTTCCATTTGGAGAAAGTTTAACTAATTTAAATAATCCTCTTGCTAATGTTAATATACCTTCTTCTGGTGCCCCTAATTATGATTATCCACCAGTAAATTATAACATTTCTCATTCATTTTCATATACATCTTTTCAATCAGAATTAGAACCTGGAGATCAAGTTGTCCTTGCTTTTTCTGTAGGAACACCTTCTGTAGGCAGTATATACCCAACAACCGCAGTCCTTACTAATTCTCAAATGGAGGTAACTTCTACACCATCAACAGGTCCTACCTTATCAACAGTAATAAACCCATATCTACCATCTATATTTCATAACTCAGAATATGATGTTTTGATTAATAATGCGGACGCATACATCCCAAACCCATTCTTACAGGATTTAGATTATTCTACTAATGCTTTAGTACCCATCAACATTGAAAGAGTGATTAGTGGATCTGCTGAAAAGGGAACAGTGCCTGAGTTATATTATACTTCATTAAAACAAACATTACCTAGATATTTAGGTTCTAAAAACCAATCAACAGGGTTTAATTTATATGATCCTGATGTACCTACTAATTCATACTTTACACAAGTAGGAGTAATAGCACCTTATTTACCTAAAACTTCCACTTTCCAATCATCTTCAGATTTTACGGGATCAACACCTACACAACAAACAACCTTACCACCTTCATCTCTATTTCCAGGACTAGGAACAACTACTTTATCATCAGATATTTTTACAGTAGTAAAAACAACCGCTGTAGATGATAGTAATGTTGATCACCCTATTACAATACTTAAAGTTAATACTGAAAAATTAAAGAAATTAAGCGAACAAAACCCAAATTCCACAGTTGAAATAGGATTAAAAGGGGTATTGGAAGGATCCTTTTCTTACAAAACATTCCGAATAGGTTTTTCTTCTATAGCTCTTATAGGAGGTAAAGTAGGATCAGCTACAGATTATTATGATTCATCCCAATTAGGAAATACTGTTTATTTAAACCTTCTATATAGTAATGACATATATTATTCTACCACTAACCCAACACCATTTTCATTTATGAAGGAAATGTCGTTAGTTAGTTTTTCTAATAAATTTAATAATAGTTTAGAATATATAACAGTCGCTATAGTTAAACCCCTTTCAGGAGCACAACCAACATTAGGTAACCTTCTACTTTCTGATTTAGAACCAACCATACAAATTAACTTAGATTCAAAACAAAATATAGGTACATATGGTCAAACACCATCAGTTGATATATTAGATACTAACATATATGAATTTGAGTGGGCTGATTCAGGTTACCCAGAATTAATTGATGGAGGTAATTTAAAAACAGGTAATATTCTTCAGGTAAGTTCACCAGAGTTAGTAAAATTAGCTGATCCTAATAAAGGACAAAAAATAGTACCAATATTAGAACCTATAGAAGGACTTATATCCAACAGTATTTCTTTTATTACATATAGACAAGTAAATGATCCAGCCCAAATAAATGTACCCTCAACAACTCAATTTACAACAGCATTTACATCTTCTATAACAACTAGAGGTACTACAAGACAATTTTGGAATCAAACCACAGAAACTAATGATTACAAACAAATATTA
>TARA_B110000977_G_scaffold36585_1_pt1 | contig 14498 bp, 13 predicted proteins | sample TARA_B110000977 | Tara Oceans TARA_B110000977 (sample SAMEA4397798) | marine metagenome | biome: Polar Biome; feature: [SRF] surface water layer (ENVO:00010504); material: water (ENVO:00002006), including particulate matter (ENVO:01000060) such as... | depth 5 m | reverse complement strand
CACCCCGGGGTAGTCATGAACGCAGTCAGTACTGAACGCTACTACAACAGTGTGCCTACTTCCACCCTACTCTCACCTACTGCCTGACTGAATACTCCTACGCGCCGTTCAGAAACTCTCAAAAATTCAAGCCTCTTCCCTCGCCGTTTTCCAATTAATCGCGTATTCGCGCACGTTGTTAATTACGAAAAAGGCTCCGCAAAGCCGCGCGGTTCTAGCCATCCCCCCGCCGTACAGTGCTTTGATGCCCCCTTCGGCATATACTTTCTGCAAAGCCGTTCTCGCATTAGGATACGTCGTGCCCGCCAAGTCGCTCTGCATGCACGTTTTCGCCGTGTCAACCGGGTGCGTCAGCACCGCCGCGACGGTACCTCCAATACAGCTCCCGATAATGCTCGCGTGCAGCTCGTTCGCTTTGAAGTGGTCGTGGTTTGCGACTAAGTAGTCCTTGGCGATCGGGGCGAGGCCTAGGTACCCGGCGGTGTAGATGGATTCCCTGACGACGCAACTGGAGAACCCTCTCATTATGGACGCCATGCCGTTTTGAGAAGTAATGGCGCTGATCGTCGCAAACGGGCTGTTCAACCCTAACTTCTGTTGCTGAATCACGACTAAGTCGACTGGGGAGTACAGGACGGAAGAGATGCCACCCGCGCACATTGCAATGCCTATTCTTTCGACATCACTGGGATCCCTATCTCCACCAGTCACCGCGCGTTCAATCGCGCCGTTCACCGCTACTTGGCACGCCGTGATTGGCGCCAAGGGGGCGGCCGCAGCCACCACTCCGCGGTACCACCCGCCGATGGAGCTGGGTAACGGCTTGCCCGATTGCACGCAGATCTTGAACGTGATCAGAGGCACTGCGCTTAGGATTTACGAGGGTTAGGTTTAGGGCATGGACGAGAAGGTCAGAGATTGTTCTGCGATTGTCGTGCGATGAAAAAAAGCGGAATAGATGCAAGGGGGTTCGAGGCAAGACCCTTGGGATCATAACACCACTCCAAACCTAAACTCCAACGTACTTTGAATGCATGTCTCCAACACTCCCCCGAACGCCCCGACCGCGAGGTTCTCTGTGTCCGAAAGCGTCGCGCGTTTCCGTACCACGCCCTCCATCGCGGACGCGGCGAATGGCACAGTGGGCACGTTCACTTTGCGAACGTTCTCCATCGCGTTACGTGGGTGGTGCGGTGGTGAGGGGCGGAACCTAGTGAGCGAAAACACGCGCTCGTAAGTCTCTCCTGACACGTGTGACGTGCACGAACTCTGCGTTTCACGACAAAGCACGTGGGGACGCGCGTATCGCTCTGATGACCCGGCGCGTCGGAAACGGAAAGGTTGTCCAGTTGTCCACACGAGCTGTGTCAGCATCGGCACCCACCCTCGAAAACGCGTTGAATAAAAGCACTGACTAGTTCCACCAGTGGAACGCAACGGTATGGTTATTTACAATAAGTGGACCAGACCCTGCGCAGGCAAACCAGGAAGCGCAAAGGTACAAAAAGTTTTCACATTTATCAAAAAATGATGGGGAAGCCTATGGTGCTCCTCGGCGTCTTTCGCCTAGTCTCTCACACACTCTCCTCCCTATATGATGGTATATCACACAAGCCAGCACATCTAAACCAATTATTTCCGCATCTCACTCTGCGGCACCGGGTGCATGGCTTGTACGAACGCACCGGCGCCGCCCAGTTCGTTGGATTGCTTCGAGAGCGTATCATTCCTGTGAATCACGTCCACGCCGTCTTCCTCGATGATTTCCTCCACGTCCTCCGCGGCATCTAATTGGCGAAGGGACGACGCGGGGAAAATCTTGATCAGCCCGTACTGGCGAAGAGGCACGAGGGCCATGATCAGTAACGGGAACGCGATGCCGTACACCCCGGCCCAGGTCACAGCGTAAACGGAGCCGAGCGCGAGCAACTGCACAGCGGTGAACTTGTGCGTGTCTTTCAACGGCACTAAGTTGGGGTCAGCGTACGTGGGTTGTGTCTCCCCAGCCCGGTAGCTGCTCAAGTCCGTCACGAACAGTGTAATCCTGTGAATGAACTGGTTTCCTGGGAAGGACTCGATGGCCATGAAGATGAAGTAGCCCCACAACACGGCGCGGGGTAACAATTTGATCACCGGGGAAATGAACAGGGTAACCGCGATTAAGCTGGATTGAATCAAGTTTGACATGCGTTGTTCCAGCACCTTGTCCTTCTTTGTGGAGTCGTTTCTGTCCTGGCCCACGCCCATCAGCGACCTGGTGTGCATCGGGGCTTGGGGCAAAACGCCGTTGGTGGGGGGAAGTCCTAACAATCCCAACAACAAAGTGTTGATGCCTTGCAGCAAAAAGTCGTAGTGGTACGCGGGGGGTTTTTCCAAGTTGAAGTCCTCCGTCTGCGCCAGCTGCGCGGAAACGTTGTGGTCGAAGAAGAACAGCACGGTGATGATCAGAGCGGGAATTATGGCGACGCCGATTTGCGCGCCCGGGACGTCGAACAGCGACCCGGTTGTTTTCCACGTGTCCGTGACGGAAGCGTCGTAAATCTGGACGCACTCGACTCTGGTCGGGATTGACCAAGATGACCCACTCGGTTCCTCCACTGCGTACGAAATCGCAGTCGTGATGACCACTGCAATCGTGGCCCCGTAGTCCGCGGTGAAGTTTCGCATCGTCGTCGTACCGATGTGCCAGGATCGCGCGTTCATAAGCCATATCGCCAACAAAACCAAAAACAGCGCCAAAAACACGCTCCAAATTCCGTTCACGGTCCGGTACCCCACGGGCGCGTTGGCGGGTTCGTCAAACTCGTGCTTCAGGCCTTTCACCGCGGCTTGGAAGAACAGAAGCGCGATGAGGGTTCCGAAGGTTTCACCGGAGAACCTTGTGAAGGCGTGGATGTACTCGCTGGCATTGACCGCCGCTAACACGAAATGCATTAAGGCGGTTAAAATCAGCACCCACGCGCAAAACGGCCGGAACAACGCCAGCCCGATATCACTACTATCTTCGCAGTACTTGAATATGTAGTAGTACACTAACACGATGGGCTCGGCGACGCCTACTATTAACAGGGGCTGGCCTCCGAACACGGACTGGAGGACGCCCGCGATGGCGGTGGCGCACAAGATGTGGGGAATGGAAAACAACCCCATCGTTTCGTCTCGAAACTGTTCCCCGAACGCCAGGGCTGGTAGGACAGACGCGAAGAAGATGTAGGTAGCGGGGGCGAAGATGTGGTGCTTAACGGACAGGCCTTGCTTCCAGTCGTCCAGGTACAAAGGCCACCGTCTTCGGATGTCCTTCGCCACGCCCGCGCCCAAGCCTACGCAGCACTTGATCTCCTCGTCGTCGTTGGACACGCCAACCGTGACTTGCTTCTCGTCCGTCATCATGGCGAGCCTCTACGGTGCGTGATTCTCCGAGATTCGGTTTAGACCACACGTGCGACCCCTGTGAAGCAACGACGACACACACAGGCGTGTCCGAACCCGTGGCGCGAGTGGTTGTGCGAGACGGCCGCCGTTTGAGATGATTTCTTCAACGGTTTGACGCCACCAGTTTTGGCCACGAACTGCTAATAAAATGTGAGATTTGGCAGGAGAAATGGCTTCGCACCGTCCCGATACCCAACAGCATCACCTCGTGTTGGGTCAGCCCGGAGGGTTTGAGAGACTCTAGTAGAGCAGAAAAGTAGAACAAGTGATTTGAGTGACTTGAGTGCATTCGCAGTGCGTCCTGGTGGCACTCTCCATCAGATCGCGCGCATCGATTTCGCTGAAAGTTTCATTTCTAATTAAAAACCACAGCCCCCACACCCTCTAGACGATTACTCGGAAGCCTTGGCGAGAGCCTTGGCGGAGCGCCCGGCGCGCGCGACCGCGGAGATCTTCTTCAAAGCATCAACCTGTTTGGTGAGAGGAAAAGGCGGGGAGGTTAGGGGATTGACAAAGATGTGTGGAGGCGGATGGATTGAAAGAAAAAAAACAATGTGAAGTGTTGATTGATTTGGAATGTGTTCCTTACCGTGAGGTCGGGTCGGGCCGCGGCGCAGAGGTTGGCGACGGTCTTCGCTTGCTGCTGGAAGATCCCCTTGACGGAGGTGGAAACCTCGCCGACGGTCATAACAGCCGCGGTGGGGTTCTTGTCAGCCACACCCTTGACGCCGACGCCGGCGGACGCGATGCCTGAAGTTTCGGGAATGAGGAAACGCGGTCAGTTTTGCAATCAAGTGGCTTAGGGTTTTTCGGGGTCGATGGTGGTGTGCCGCGCCGTGGGGGGAAATTCGAGCGATGGATGACGCCCTATTTGACAGTTTTGTGTGCCCACATGTGCTGAGAAACCATAGAGCGTTTCTCAGGTGCGAAACACGCATCACGGACGTCTATAGGTCTACATACCGGAGTGCTTGAAGGTGTGCAGGGACGTGAGGTTGTTGGTCTCCGCGCTGAACGAGCGGAAGGTCTTCTGACGCGTCGCGCTCCTGGAGCGGCGCACGAAGACGTTCTGCTTCTGGATTAAAGACCAGGTCAAATCGGGGGAGCACTCGACGTGAGACTTAACCATGGTGTCTGTCTTTTAGAGTGCCGACGCGCGTGTTGAAAGGGTTGTCCGTCGCGTCGGTGCACGGGGAAAACGACATGGATGTTGCTTGGCGAAACCTCGCGCGCTTCAAGCGCCAATTTGGTTTTTTGGCAATTTTTTCGAATGCTTTTGGCTTTTGGGTGCCAGCATTGCTACAACGATGGCGCCCGACCCGCCCACGGTCGGGTCGCAGCTCGTTGGCGCGGTACGTGCGGCTTCCAAAACTCGCCGGGATAAAGATGCAGCGCGTAAACGCAAAAGAGATGCGAACCCCCAAGGCGCGCTCCCCGGTCTTCCCGACCACGTCGTTGTGAACCACGTTTTGGGTTCCGTGCTTTTGGCCGACCCGATAGATCTGGCGCGGCTTCGAACGGTGAGTCCCGCGATGCGCGACGCGGTACACGCGACAAAACGCGAGATGAAGCAGCTTGACGTGCAGGAAGCGTCGCTCCGCGGATGCTTAAGCACGCTGAAGCACCGGCTGAGCAAAGGTCGTATGACCCCCGACGACAAACTGGTCGTCACAAACCACTGCGCGTTGGGCGGACATCTCGAGATGTTAAAGTGGGCGCGTTTGAACAACTTCCCGTGGAACATCACGTGCATCAGCGCAGCACGAAGAGGCCACCTCCAAATGCTCAAATGGGTGATGGCCAACGGGTGTCCGTGGGACGAGTTCGTGTGCTACCACACCGCGATGAACGGCCATTTAGAAACCCTGAAGTGGTTGTTCGCAAACGGCGCGCCGCGGGACGAGGACAAGGACAAATTCACGTGCGCCGCCGCAGCGCAGAACTGCCACCTTTCCGTCCTGAAGTGGCTGAAGGATGAAAAAGGGTGCGAGTGGGACACGAAGACGTGCATGTACGCGGCGAAAGGGGGCCATGTCGATTTGTTAAAATGGGCGCGAGAGAACGGCGCGCCGTGGTGTCCGGAGACGTGCCGCGAAGCGGCGCGCGAGGGTCGTCTCGATACGCTCATTTGGGCGCGAGAAAACGGCGCGCCCTGGGACTCGGACTCCATGAAGTGGGCGGCGTACCATGGGCACTTGCATGTTTTGAGATGGGCGCACGAAAACGGGTGTCCGTGGAACGAGGGCGTTATGAGTGCTGCGGCGGAGACTGGTAAGTTGGAGGTACTCAAATGGCTTCGCGAAAACGGATGTCCGTGGTCGTTCGTCACGTGTGGAGCGGCGGCGTACGGCGGGCATTTACCTTGTCTGGAGTGGCTACACGAGAACGGGTGTCCCTGGAACGAAGAGACCATGTTAAGTGCGGCGGAACGGAGGAATATTGAGCTTTTAAAGTGGGCGGGATCAAGAGGGTGTCCGTGGGACATGCAAAAGTGCCTTTCGTTCTTTTGCAAGGGGGGCGAAGTCGCGCAAGCAAAGTGGGCGCGAAAGCACCTCGGGATACCCACCATATTAGACGTCTTCCCAGAGTCCGACATGGAGTCAGAGGAGGAAGAGGAGGAGGAGGAGGAAGACGAAGAGTCCGAAGAAGACGAATAGACATAGTAGTGAATAATGGACTGGCCATTTCAAAACAGACGTGATGCGATACGCTTGTTTTCAATGAAAAGAATATACATTTTAAAAACTACCAATACCAATTTATTCACTCGCGTTCTGTTCCCGTGGCCAGCACGCCGAGCCGCTGTGCACGCGCGTCCTTGCCTCCGTCGCCTCCCGCAGCACAAGTCTCACGGTCGAACGACCAATCGGGATACTCGGGTTTCTCCGGAACCTTCTCGGAATCCGGTTCTTGCGCGATTAAGCCCATTAGGTGCTCAACCGCGGCGTCCAACTGCGCATCCCGGCCGTTGAACGTGGCGACCGGGTCGTTTGCGACTTCGATATCAGGCACGACGCCTCTTTGTTCAATCATCCACTTGCCGCCCACGTACGGGCCGAAGGATGGGATGGTGAACCCTGAACCGTCGACGAGGGCGAGCTCGGGGTTACTGCTGTACCCCACGGCGCCTCCCCACGTCCGGGCGCCGACAACCTTGCCGAGACCCAACTGCTGCACGCCGGCGGCGAAAATCTCGGCGTCGCTCGACGTCATTTCATCCACCAAAACGGTGACCTTCCCCCGGAACGCGTACTGCATCGTGGTGTCCCCAGGCCCCGCGCGTTGCGTGTTGAACATCCAAGCAACTCTTCTTAGCCGTTCCAGGATCCACGTATCGATGTTCCCGCCTGCGTTTCGCCGCACGTCGATGATCAACCCCGCTTTGCGAATGGCGGGGTAGAATTGCGCCGCAAAGTCGTCAAACGAGTTTGACGATCCCTCGCCCATCTGCTCCATGTCCTCCAGGTACACGTACGCCAGTTTGTCGTTTGATTTCTGCTGCACGTACCCTCTGCGGTTGTTCAGCGCGTCAGCTGACTTTAGCACACTGCACTCGTCCCTTGAAAGAGGCGTCACGACTACGTTTTTGATTCCGGAAATCATCTTCACAGGGGTGGGAGGGACGGCGTGCGTCACTTGGAACGCGTAGGAGTTCGGGTCCGAGGCGGGGTCGGCGTGCGGCTGGTTGGAGGTGTCACCGTTTCCAGCGCCGTTGCCCTTGCCGTCGCCAGCACCGGCACCTTCAGCAGCAGCCCCGAGCTTGGCCGCAAACTTGCGCCTGCGCTTGTCATTCGCGTGCTGCCTGACCGAGGGCAACTGCCCAAAGCCCCTGTTGTTGGACCCGCCGGACGTCATGGCGCCCATCGCCGCCGCGCTCGTGGCGTACGCTCCGCCTGCACCTCCCGGGGCGTCCATGAACCCGCCGCCGCCCTGCAGCTGCGCCATGATTTCCTCTTCGTCGTCATCCTTGGCCTCGCGCGGCTTCTGGTCAATCTCCAGAAGGACCTGCATCCCAGCCTTGCCGAGAAGCACTCTCGATAACGACGCGTCGCTAGCGTTTAACTCCAATCCGTCCACACGCGTGATGACGTCGCCAGGTCGCAGATCCACGGCCATCGCAGATAGCGGCGAATCAGGCGCGGCCAGCACCCCGGAGGTGTCGTACACCCGAACGACCTCCAGCCCGTTTGGCTTCACCACGAGCGATCCGCCCAAGCACGCGGAGGGTTCTCCGACAGGGAGCGTGGGCGCGTCGGCGCGGATGCTCACAAACACGTGCAGCACCGAGAGTTCGCCCAACGCTTGCTGCAGCACGTCGCGCAACTCGCTTTTCGTTGAGATCTTGTACACCAGCGGGCGGTACATCTCGGTTACCGCGGGCCAGTCAATGCCGTGCATCCCCGGGTCGTAAAACGCATCCCGCATGTTCCGCATCGCGTCGTTGAACATCTGCATCCACTCCGCGCGCGGGTTGACGGTGACGGCCCAGGATTCGGGCGGCGTCCAGACGGCGGCGGACCCGAGAAGCGCGTCTTGATCAATGTCAGGCATGGCCAACGCTTTCGCTGAGAACAGCGCGAGGCCCTGCTCCACCGCGATCATCAGCACGGACCCGTCGCCTGACACATACACCCCTAATGGGTCAGGGTAGATCGGCACGACGCTCCCCGACATGATGTCCATCGCGATTAGGTAAAACCCGACCCCGTCCCACATCTGCATCACGAACGTCGACCCGCCGTTGATGATGTGCAGATCTGCGTACTGTTTCTTCTCCAGAAAAGGCACCGGCACGGCTCTTTTTTCGATGTTGTTCAGGTTGATCTTCGTGGGGTACTTCTTGCCCACCGCGGGGTCGAAGATCTGGCCCTGCGGGTTCAGTTCGTCGCCTAAAAAGAATGGACACTTGAAGCCTTCCCTTAAAGGTAAGCACATCAACTGCTGAGCACCGACAATGGTAGGCTCGCTGCCTCGCATCCCATAAGGGCTATCAGCCCCACTTTCAATCTGCTGATCCGAGAAGTAGTACAGGAAGAACCCGTCGGGTGAAAATTTTGGTTCCACGGCGTTGTACGAGGGGTGTGTTAGCTTCAGCACCTCGCCGGTATCAACGCGCCAGACGTTGATCGTGGAGAACTCAGTCTCGTCCGTGGCGCTGAACGCGAGCCACTTGCCGTCGGGGGACCAACTGTACTCGCCAGCGGCTTCAGGGCGCAAGCCGGCCATCACCGTGCGCGAGGTCGCAGTACCGGGGGCGCCGTTGGGAGTAGGGCCGGAACTGCCAAGGTGCGCACCGAACAGATCGGAAAATCCGCCGTCCAACGGTTGCCCTCCGAAGCGGCCGTGGTGCATGTCCTTGGCTTTCGGGGAGCGGTTCGAGTCGGATTGCTCGAACCCGGGGAAGCTCCTCGGCGACGAGGACAACGGGCCGTTGGATGTGCTCAGAGGCAACGCGTGCGCCAGTCGCCAATCACGACGGAACTGTGACCTCGCTTCGCGTCTGAACGCCCTGCGCTTGCGGCGAAGCTTGCTTCGTTCACGAGCACGCACCGACTTGGCCGGGTCTTCAGACTCGTCATCCTCGGGGGTGGTCAATCCAGCCTTCTTGGTATCCTTGGGCGCCCTAGCCGCGCTGAGAGGCACCACCGTGGCTTTCATGGCGTTGGCACCACCCAAGCCCCCACTGGGCCCGCCGCCGCTCATCATCTGCATCAGCTGCTGCATGGCGTCGTCCTCTGTCGCGTCGTCCGACTCTTCAACATCAGGCATGGTTTTGAAGTCGTAAGTGTTCACCGCCGTTGATGATAGGTTAAGCACGGAGATCCGTCCGTACGTGTCGTCGAACACAAGACTTGAGGAGTCAGGCGAAACAGTTGAATAGCTCATAACACCCTTTATGGACCCTCCACTCGTGAGCTGCGTTTCGTTCCACAAGCCGCCCATCGCGCCGCCGTTCAAACGCTCGAGAAGAACGTACTCGTACTCCCCGCTTGCGTCGCTCATCGCCAGAATCTTGGCGTTGTCCTCGGGGTACTCTGATTTCACGAACTGCACATGACGGTACCGCACGGCCCCGTCCATACCAGTGACCTGCTCAATACGCGACCCGAGCTGTTCAAGTAAAGGGGTGAAGAAGATCTGCCCGCGGATCACAAGCGCGGCGTACATGCCGTCTTCGCTCAACGCGACTTCCCGCAACTCCTCCAAAGGGTACCGCAGCTTCTGGATGCTCGATTCCCTGAACTCGGACACCAGTGTGATGGGAATCTCCTGTAAGCCCTCGCCCTGTAGCGCGGGTTCGCCGTTCTTCATCGGGCCGGCTCGCGCGATTTGGAACCGTCGGAGGGATCCGCCTATTCTCGCGACGCCCACTACGTTTCCGTTTCCATCAATCCCGCTATCCAGGTCAAACTCCATGACGTCCATCCCGCACTCGTTCGAGATTTGTTGTTTCATGGACCCATCAAGCTTCATACTCCAGATGTTCGTCACGCCTGACTTGTCGGACAGGAAGAAAACGGTGTCGGGCATCGCGGGGGTGGTGACTGGCGACCAGCTCCCGCGCTGCGTCCAAACCTCGTCCGTCAACAGCTTCGCCTCGGTTTCCCCGAAACACCAGCGCCACAGTCTGGACTGCTCCCCACCCTCATACCGCTTCGTTGAAGAAGTCTGCCTTAACGGATAGAACACGTAACAGCCTTGTTCATCCTGCGTGCCACCTGTTGCACGTGCGAAGGGTAAGACGCTCATGCTTTTCGTACTAGGGTCAACTAACGACAGCTGGGGCAAACCAGTGGGCGAGAAAAACGTGGTGACGATTAGAATCTTGCCCTCCGCCGTCCACCCTTCTAATCGAACCGCGGCGCTGCCGTAGGACACCCTGGTAGTCGTACCACCAGCCACAGGCACCGTGAACACTTCGTACCCGTCCACTGACTGTGCCAGGAACGCGATCTGCTTGCCATCGGGGGACAGTTTCGGTAACGCCTCCGCGGAGTAGGAGGCGCTGACGCGCGCGGCGGGGCCGCCTGTAACAGAACCGACCCAGATGTTCCCCTCCGACACGAACGTAACGACTTCACCAACCACATTAGGGAAGCGCAAGTACCCCATTTCCTTCTCCCCGGTGGGGTCCACTGGTTTTTCAGTGCTCACTCGGCGCAACAGCTCGGCGTTGTCCTGTGACAACTTCGCGGACGGCGCGTGAATTTCGGATCGCGGGTCGCTCGCTTGTTGGTTCATCATCTTGAGCAAATCAGCGATGGAGCCGGTACCGGCATCGTCGCCCGCATCGTCGTACGGCGCCTCGGCGTAGGGGGAGGAGTGGTAGTCGTCCGAGGCGGGGGTGTCCGTAGGGGCGTACTTGGGAGCATCCTTAGGGGCTTCCTTGGCAGCCTTTTCAGGAGCCTTCTCAGCTTCCTTCCCGGCCTTGGCTTCCGCATCCGCCTTAGCAGCCTGCGCGTCAGCCTTGGCCTTCGCATCCACCGCAGCCTTCGCGTGCGTAGCAGCTTGCGTTTCAGCTTGCGTTTCAGCCTGCTTCTCGGCTTGCTTCTCAGCCTCCTTGGGAGCTTGCGTGTCAGCCTCCTTAGGTGCATCCTTCTCAGCATCCTTGGAAGCCTCCTTCTCCTGCTTCTCATCCGCGTTCTCCCCCTTCTCGTCCGCCTTCTCCTCAGCCTCTTTCTCCTGCTCCTCGAGGAATTTCATCGCCTCCAGTCGTTCTCTGTGCCTTTGCATCCTGCGCGCCTCCATGCGCTCCTCCTTCAGGTCCTGCTCCGAGAGCTCATCCGAAAACTCCGCATCCTCCTCGGCAGTCCCGAGACCGGGAAACACAACCGTGTTTGGTGTGGTTTCTGAACCGTCAGCTTGGTCATCACCCGCGGCGAGACGTGTGGGGTGCACAGCAGTCCGCGTAGCAGCCGCGCCGAGATTGGAGGTCTGTAGGGGCGAGAGGGTGTGGAAGGAAGGGTCAGTGGACTGTGGAGACGAGGAGAGGGGCGAAGTGAAAAATCTAGCAGGTGAAAAAATAAGCGCGATCTGTGTTGATCGATTTGCGCTCCGCGGCCACACAGGGGACCGTGTGGGTTTAGGGTTCATGAACCCGTCACCGCGGCGCGACGTGGATGGTACGATGCGTCGTTACTACCGGAACCCTTAATTGTGCGTACCTTGATTTCCAACCCCACGCCTTGGCTCCTTGACCCTACGGAACCGACCGCGGCACCCAGGGCGAAAATCGACAACACCCCTATGCCCTTCACCACGGGCGAGGCGACCATCGAGGTGAACAACGAGCGCGTGCGTTCGTTGTTGGTTCGTGATGAGCGGTGAGCGTCATCTGAACCAACACCGACCCCGAACCCTGTGTTCGCGAAGCTCTGAAACGGCGCAGTAGACGCGGCGCCGTAACCCCCGTTGCCCTCCTCCGCGCTCCGCGGCAAGATGGGCGCGCTCGTGTCCCGAACATTCATCATGGTGCTCGTCTTCAGAACCCACAAAGCCCAACTTCCAACCCAAGTCCCGCCTGACGTTCACTCACGCCGTGCGGACTCCCTCGCTGTCGCCCACAAGCTGTCGCACGCCCGATGGACGGCACAGTGCGCGGCTGAATGGAGGGAGGGACCTGCGGATGAGACAAAGAACTTTTGCGCAGTCGAAGAACTTTGAACACCCCGCGATTTCTAGTCCATCTCGTATGGCGCATCAGTCTAAAAACAATATTGCGAACTGAATACGCTATGTGATTGAAATTTTGGGTGGGTCGTTTGGTCCGAGAGAAACGCACGAAAAACCGAAATCTCGATACGACTCTTCCACACTCCACCGCACTCCTCTCGACATGAACGCCAACGGTCCCCTCGCGGGCAGACATGTTGTGGTGACGGGCACCGTACAGACTGGTATGCAACGAAAAGACGCGGAGGCCAGGGTCGAGGAGGCTGGTGGTACAAACCTGAAATCATTGACGAAGAAGTGTGACCTGGTGGTGGTCGGAGATGTGGGCGCTGGAAAAAAGAAGATTGAAGAGGCGGAAGAGAAGAACGTCGTCATGATCGACGGCGCGACATTCCTTCGCATCTGCGCTGGGGAGGAAGAAGTGCCGCCGCCGACGCAAGCGGCGTAGGCGATGCGCGCGGCGATACGAGAAGACAAACGGGAGAGAAGAGACCTTAGAAAGGAAGAAGGCTACGACTTTCCCGGAGAGCGCTTGTAAGACACAGAAAGACACGCGCGACCCCGCTCGACATCCCCCACTCCCACCTTTCGTTTACGAGGTCTCGAGCATTGTACGCTCCCCAAAACTCGACAGCTCTCTTCAATAGGGCGACAGCAGCCCTCAGTGCTGACTGGCCAACCCCTGCCCTTCGTGTTTCGTCACGTCCGATATTCCGAGACCACGAATAAATATTTCCCCGAATCATCTCACGAGATCTACACAACCCACCGGGCCATGAGCACCATGATGAGGCATGTGGAGGCCCGCGAGGTTTTGTCCGTGTCCCACGATGCGGATACGGCCACGATAAGATCAGCTTATCGAGCGCAGGCTCTGATTCACCACCCAGGTGCGTCCAAGCGTTGGGTTTTCGGCGTCACTTCGTCTTCATTCCGCGGCGAATCTCGATTTCTCATCTGACCACCTTCCCCACCTTCACAGACAAGAACCCCGGCGATGACACCGCACACGCCAGGTTCCAACGCGCATCGGACGCGTACGAGTGTTTGAACAGACCCGACGGGTGCGACCTGCACGAGTCCTATCAATACTCGGACGATGAGGACGGAGACTTTGGAGAAGCCTTTGTTTTCTTCTCCATGGGCGGGGGCGGGTTCGGGTTCGCGCCAGGCAGTCGCGCCGGCGGCGCGGCTGAGTTCTTCCGGCACTTCTGGAGCGCTGATTTCGACGACGACCACTTCGACGAGCAGCAGCGGTCTTGGGAAGAAGTTGAACAGAAACGGGCGGAACGAGAACGGCGGCGACAGAAAGATGAACGCGAGGCGAAAAAGGCGAGGCAACGGCGACGGGACTTAGAAGCGGCGGCGGCAGAACGAAAGCGGTGGGAGAAGGGCTGTGAGAAGCGCGAACAGGCGGCACACGCCGCCGCCGCCACCGCCTCCAAAGCCGAGGCGCTGCGCGAAAATAAAAGCACACAACGTGTCGCCGCCGCGAACGCTCCGCCTCCTCCCTGGGTGGTGCATCGGGATTCAAACGAAATTACTTTGCACTTTAGTCGGAGGGGCGTTCGGCGAGGAGTCCGTGTACGCCACGACCAAGGAAACGTTCGTGGAGACAGAAACGGCCGCGGCGGAGCCTGTTACGACCGCGAACGCGACACCGGGGTCCCACTCATCAACGCACGTTTGGGGTTATCCCTCGTCATCTGGAAAGAAGGTTTCGCCAACGAGGAAACCTTCGAGCAAAGCGAAACAGTCGACAGCACCGCCCTCGACGCCTCCCCGAGTCGTTCCAAAAGCATCCGTCGCCAAGAAGGCGAAGAAACGCACGCGGGAGAGGGCGAACGAAGAAGAACGGCGACGCGCTTTGGCTTTAGAGCGAGATCGCGAACACGTCGAGATTTTCGCCGCCGTCGCAAAGTGGGAACGGGAAGAGGAGGAACACGCGAAGGCGCAGGCGGCGTGAGGTTGAAATGACTGAGATGCTTTGAGAAAACTTGCGATGCTTTGAGAAGCATGGAGAACACGAAGACGTAGGCACACAAATAAAGTTCGTTCGTTCACAATCACAACAATCACAACTACGCGTCTACTCCGTGTCCATCGCGGTCGCGGCGGTTTTCTCTTTCGGCGACAACATGTTGGCCGCCCTCTCGAACAAGGATTTGATGGGAGACACCTTGGGTTTCTTGTCGACATGTTCCCCTCCAGAAACCGCAGTTCCCTTCGCCGGCGTCGCCGTGACCTTTCCAGGGGCGATCGACTTGCGCTTGCCGCCGACCCCTAGCGAGTTCCTAGACGCCTTCTCCGCCGCCTTCTGTTCCTTCAGCAGCGCCTTCGCCTTCTTCTCCTGTTCCCGCTCCGCCTTCTTCCGCTCAAGCTCCGCGCGCTTC
>TARA_B110000977_G_scaffold40755_1_pt1 | contig 14534 bp, 15 predicted proteins | sample TARA_B110000977 | Tara Oceans TARA_B110000977 (sample SAMEA4397798) | marine metagenome | biome: Polar Biome; feature: [SRF] surface water layer (ENVO:00010504); material: water (ENVO:00002006), including particulate matter (ENVO:01000060) such as... | depth 5 m | reverse complement strand
TTTTTGAATAAGAATTTATTGAGGGACATCTTCTTCTGCTCGGCGGTAACATCGTCGAAAGCAAAAGCATACAAGAGTTAGCTTGGGTTTTATATCAGTGAGGTTGTAGCGCAGTTTCAGAATGAGCTGCGCTACAGATAGTGCTGACTGGCTTAGATTTTTCCGTCTAGGCCCATTTGGAAGTACTTGTGCGTGATTTTTTCTTGATTCTCAAGCAACCAGTCGATGTCAGGCTCATTACACATGGCCTTATGGATCGCATTCGCTGTGGCTTTACGATGAATGTCGAACAAGATCTTGTGATCTAGGTCGTCAGCTGTGGCAACCATTGGGTTCAACCAAACTGAAACGATAATACCTAGGTCGTTGGCTTTTTCTTTTGGAATGTCACCCGCACGTACCGCGTCTAAGACACCGTTTGCGATTGCCGCTTGTACTGTGCCCATGAGGATGTTGGTGTAGCGCTCATCTTTAACCGTTACCTTAGAAACCATAATGGTCGCAGGTCGTACTTGGATGTCGGTATTAAGGATAGCTAATACACGACTATGTCCCTTCACTTGATCGCCAAGCAGGGTAGCGAAAGCGGTTCCAACGGGGCCGTCTAGCTCACCAATAATAATTTCTGGCTCAGCTGCGGTGCCCGCAGGGCCGCCAGCAACTAGAGATTCACCGACTCGCATTACAATTCTTTCTGACATGATGATATTTCTCCTGATCAGTCATGGATAACTTTAGGGGGGGTAACTTTGGTCGCTATTCTACATGATCGGCCTGTCAGAACAATTTAAGGTGACACAATTTTATAGTCATCTTATAGCGGTATTTAGTGCCATAATAGTGACAGGATATGCAGGAGCGAGACCATCGATGACTAAACTACTTAGTATCTTCAGGCATGCTGATGCTCAGCAGCATCCTCGCTTTAGTGATTATGAGCGGCCCTTGAGTGCCTCTGGTGTCGCTGATGCTGAAGCTATGCTGGGCTACCTAGAGGCTTCCCTGCCGCCGATTGATAAGGTTTTCTGCAGCGACTCGGTGCGTACTCTAGAAACCTTAGAGATCTTCAATCGGGCCTTAGCGCTCACACCTGAACAGATTATTTCTGATTCCAGTCTCTATCTTGCGAGTACAGCCGAGCTCATAGCCTCTGTTGAGGCGTTATCTAATGAGTGGCAACACGCTGCGCTGGTTGGGCATAACCCAGGGCTGACAGCGCTGTGTAATTTTTATACCGGTGATGCGCTCCGTGAGCTTCCCACCGCTAGTCACTACGCTATTGCTTTTGAAACGGATGATTGGACTGCCAGCGACCACTCTACAGGGGTTTTGCAGAGCTTTACTGTGCCGCAGCAGTTTAAGTCTTAGGCGCTTGCCGTCAGTTGGCAAGGTATGAGCTGGCTACCAGTAATTTTCAGTACTGATGCTGCCCGGTGTGCGCCTTAGATTCTTGGTTAAGCCACGATTCTGTAGTAATTCACGTGTGTCTTTGACCATGTCTGGGTTGCCGCAGAGCATAATCTGCGATTTGCCTTCTTCGACCTTGATGCCAGCACGTTTTTCTAGTGAACCATTTTTAAATCCAGCAGGGATACGGCCATGCAGGCTGAAATCAGTCTTTTCACGGCTGACGAAGGGGACGTAGCAGAATTGATCAGGGTGTTTTGCGCTGAGTTCATCAATGAGCTCACGATAAGCGAGTTCAGCAGCGTTTCTGACCGCGTGTACAAGGACTAGTTTTTTGAATCGTGTCCACGCTTGATCAGTTTTTAAGATAGAAAGGAACGGCCCAATACCGGTGCCGGTGGATAACATCCATAGATCTTCACTTTCAGGGATTTCGTCGAGGATCAGGAAACCATTCGGTTTCTTACCCAAATAGACATGATCACCGGCCTTAAGCTCGGCCAGTCGCGGTGATAAGGCGCCTTCAGCCACACTGATCGAATAAAACTCATGGAAGCCTTCATCAGGTGAGCTGACAAATGAATAGGGGCGTCCGATGATCTCATCGTCAATTTCTAGGCCCAAACGTCCAAATTGGCCGGCTTTATAGGGCTGCACATCGCCTTCTACGCGCAGGCTATAGAGGGTATCAGTCCAGTGGATATTCTCGATTACCTTGCCATCAATCCAATTCGACATAGTTGTTCTACCTTAGAGTGTCTCTTTTCGGCAGTCATCTTAACTAAGCTGAGAAGGTTTTTGAAGAATTACATGGGGTAGGCCGTTTATGTGCAAAACAGATACACCTTCAGGGTCTTGCTTGGCGGCTATTCCTATTCAATATTGTCTATCGGTTAGCCCCCATTTGGCCCTCTGTACTAGACCGTTCTATCCCTAGTAATTCGGCCTAGTCGCTATTAAAATGCACTGCGCTATGACAAAATGCGCAGGAATTTCGGTGCAGTTCAAATCGCTGTGCCCTATAAGAAGATTTTATTGGAGCGTCGTGTTTCGACGGCAATAACTATAAGGCCCGCTCATTGTAAGCAGGGCTAACTCAATAACGAAATAAAGAGACAGCTATGGCCTCAACTTTTAAGGGATTACCAATCGCCCTCAACCTGCCGCAGTTCGAAAACCACGAGAAACAAGAAGGGAAGTACACCACCTGTTATATGTGTGCTTGTCGTTGTGGTATTAAAGTAACTGTCGAAGATAATGAAGTGCGATTTATCCAAGGCAATAAGAACCACCCGGTTAACAAGGGTGTGCTCTGTGCCAAGGGTAATGCCGGCATTATGAAACAGAAGTCGCCGGCTAAGTTACAGCAGCCGTTGATGCGTAAGAAAGGCAGCGAGCGTGGTACGGGTGAGTTTGAGCCAGTATCATGGGATGTCGCGCTAGATTACTTATCAGAGCGCCTAGAAAAAATTCGTAACACCGACCCTAAGAAGCTTGCGTTCTTTACGGGTCGTGATCAGATGCAGGCGTTAAGCGGTCTCTGGGCACAGCAATATGGCACCATTAACTGGGCCGCTCATGGTGGTTTTTGTTCAGTTAATATGGCGGCAGCAGGTCTATATTCTATCGGTCATGCCTTCTGGGAGTTTGGTGATCCTGACTGGGATAACACCAAGTACTTCATGTTATGGGGTGTTGCTGAAGATCACGCATCCAACCCGATTAAGATTGGTTTAGAAAAGATTAAGCGCCGTGGCGCTAAGTTTGTTTCAATCAACCCAGTGCGAACTGGATATCAAGCGATTGCTGATGAATGGGTGCCGATTAAGCCGGGTACTGATGCCATTCTTGCGCTCTCTATGATCCACGTTCTAATGAAGAATGATTTATTCGATTGGGAATACTTGATTCGATACACCAACTCACCGTACCTGGTATATAACACGCCAGGTGAGAGCACCGACGGTTTAATCTGTCGTGATGCTGAAGGTAATCCACAGTCATGGGATCTTGAGAAAGAAGGCCTCGTTGACGGCAGTCTGCCAGAAATTAAGCCGGCTCTGTTTGGTGAATACACCTCAGCAGATGGCAAGGCGCTAAAGACTGTCTTCACACTATTAGCTGAACGCTATTTAGATGATCAATATTCACCCGCAGAAGCCAGCAAGGTGTGTGGTGTAGCCGCTGATGATATTGAGCGCATGGCCTTAGAAATGGCTCATGTCGCCTTTGAAGAGACGATTGAAATCAATTGTGAATGGACTGACTGGGCTGGTCGTAAGCATGACAAGTTCATTGGTCGTCCAGTCTCTATGCACGCGATGCGCGGTATTTCAGCGCACTCTAACGGTTTCCAAGCCTGTCGTGCGATTCACTTACTACAGATAATGTTGGGTTCAGTGGATGTTCCGGGCGGTCACCTAGCCAAGCCTCCATTCCCGAAACATATTGTGCCACCGATCAAGCCGGCGAAGCCGACTTCACCAGGGCAACCACTTAATTCTCCACCTTTAGGCTTCCCAACCTGTCCTGAAGATTTGGTCATTGATGACGATGGTAAGCCATTACGAATCGATAAGGCCTACTCATGGGATGCACCCATTGCGAACCATGGCCTGATGCATATGGTGATCACCAATGCGGTTAAAGGCGATCCCTACCCTATTGATACCCTGATCATCTTTATGGCGAACATGAGTTGGAACTCAACCATGAACACCAGCTCAGTGCGCGACATGCTGACTGAAAAAGTTGAGGGCAGTGAAAAAGATGAGAATGGCGACTTTAAGTACAAGCTACCCTTCTTGGTGGTGGCTGATGCCTTCCATTCTGAGATGACAGCCTTTGCTGACTTAATTCTCCCTGATACAACGTACTTAGAGCGATACGATACGATTTCAATTCTCGATCGTCCGATCTCTGAGCCTCATGCGGTTTGTGATGCGATTCGTGCACCAGTTATTGAGCTTGATCGCGATGTGCGACCATGGCAGGAAGTGTTGGTTGATTTAGCGACGCGTCTGAAATTCCCAGCCTTTACCAAGGAAGACGGTACTCCGAAATATGAAGGCTATAACGATTTCGTTATTAACTTTGAGAAGGCGCCGGGTCTTGGCTTCCTCGCTGGATGGCGTGGTGAAGATGGCAGCAAATCATTGCGCGGTGAGCCCAATCAAAACCAATGGCAGGCCTATATCGATAACGAATGTTTCTTTGAGCATAAGTTACCGAAGGAGCATCATTACTACCGCTTCGCTAATAAGGGCTATCTAGAATTCGCTAAAGAATCTGGCTTTATTGGTTCATCTAAGCCGATTGTGATGGAGCTTTATTCTGAGTCTTTACAGAAATTCCGTCTCGCAGGTCAGGGTTTATATGATGGCCCACAACCAAAGAATGATTACGATAAGCACCGTATGGTCACTTATTTTGATCCATTGCCAGATTACTATGAGCCATTAGAACAACAGGCGACCTCGTCGACTGAATACCCGTTCTTTGCTATTACACAGCGTCCGATGATGATGTATCACTCATGGGATTCACAGAATGCATGGTTGCGTCAGATTTTGGCTCAAAACTACATGTACATGAACCGTAAGAAAGCCGAAGAGATGGGCATTGTTGACCTCTCATGGATCTGGGTTGAGTCTGAAAATGGCAAGATTCGGGTGCAGGTGAAACTTATGGAAGGTGTTGAGAGTAATACCATCTGGACTTGGAATGCGATTGGTAAACAGCGTGGTACCTGGGGATTAGACCCAACAGCAAACGAATCCAATGATGGCTTCCTGCTCAACCATTTGATCAGTGAGCATCTACCGTCTAAGTCGGCAGATCGTGCAGTGACCAATTCTGATCCTATTACGGGTCAAGCCGCTTGGTATGATTTGCAGGTGAAGATCTATCCAGCAGCAGCAGGCGAAACAGGCACATGGCCTACATTCGATACAGTTAAGCCGATGCCAGGTGCAAAAAAGCCGGTGTCTAAGCTTCAATATCAAACACATAAAGCAGTTGGGCTGCATCGTTCGATGCGCGATATTCTGACTCGTGGCAAGACTAAAAGGGATGATTCATGAAACTAGGATTAGTTGTCGATCTAGACACCTGTGTTGGCTGTAATGCCTGTGCGGTTGCATGTAAGCAGTGGAATACTTCAGGTACAACTGGGCCGTTAGCCGATTTGGAACCTTACGGCAAAGACCCAACGGGTGTTTGGTTTAACCGTATTCGTAACTATGAGCTGGGCGATTACCCAGATAACAAGACCGTGCATTTCCCAATGTCATGTATGCATTGTGAAGATGCAGCCTGTGTCACGGTATGTCCTACTGGCGCTTCTTATAAGCGTGAAGAAGACGGTATTGTCTTAGTCGATCAAGATAAATGCATGGGTTGTAACCTCTGCGCATGGGCCTGCCCTTATGGTGCGCGTGAGCTTGACCCTGAAGAAGGTGTGATGAAGAAATGCACCCTCTGTGTCGATCGTATTTATGATGAAGAGTTACCTGTTGATGAGCGTCAACCTGCCTGTGTCATGACCTGTCCGGCACATGCACGATTCTTTGGTGACTTTGACGATCCAAACTCAGAGGTTTCTATACTTTCTCGCGAGCGTGGTGGTGAACACCTAATGCCAGAACTTGGTTATAAGCCAGTAAACACTTACTTGCCGCCACGTAATAAGCCAAACGTTCCCACTTACAAAAACGAAACGAACCCTATTGAGAAAGTGAAAGATTGGGTTAACCGTTTAGTTGCACGATAAAAAGGAATTTAGATGCATCCAGCATTCTCAGTTATATTTTTCACGGTGACCTCTGGCGCCGGCTATGGTTTGATCGCAATCACTGCAATTTACAGTGCGTTTGATTTTTCTCAGCCGATGACAGCGGCACAAACATTGTTGTTATCCGCCGTTGCCTTTGCCTTGATTACCTGTGGTTTGATCTCATCTACTTTTCACTTGGCAAATCCAAAGAATGCATGGCGCGCGTTTAGTCGTGTGCGTACTTCTTGGTTGGCGCGTGAGGGTTTATTAGCTATCTTGTTTTACCCGATCGTTATGCTTTACATCTATTTGGTGTGGCGCGGTGTTGATGCCAGTTCATCGACTGCGATGACAGCCTTGGCACTATTAACCGGTGTATGGGCGATTGTGACGGTGTTTTCCACCGGCATGATTTACGCCTCATTAAAGACTATTCGTCAGTGGAATAATGCGTTAACACCAGTTAACTACATTACCTTAGGCTTGATGTTGGGCGGTCTGTTGTTCTCGTGGTTGTTGTCACTGTCGGGTGAGGTATCGTCCGGTTTGACCATGGTTGCAAGTTACATGGTGGTTATTGCAGCAACGATTAAGATCGTTTATTTCTTCTGGATAGGCACTCCTTCTGGGCCAACGATCAATACAGCGACCTCATTTACTGCGCGTACAGTACGCTTACTCGATGTTGGTCATACCGCAGGCACCTTCCTAACTGATGAGTTTGGTTATCAAGTGGCGCGAGATCGTTTAGTCGTTCTGCGTTGGGCCGCAATAAGTTTAGCCTTTGTCTTGCCCGCCTTAATTGTCTGGTTTGGTCTAGGTGAGGGTGATAACAGTTTAATGTTAGCGGCTGCTGTCGTTAGTGCATTTGCTGGCGTAGTTGTTGAGCGTTGGTTGTTCTTCGCTGAAGCCCGCCATGTGGTCAATCTATACCACGGCGCACAGCAATGTTAATCGACTAATAACGCAGCCTAGTTAGAAATCAAAAGGCGAGTCACTGACTCGCCTTTTTTGTGCCTGCTTAGTTTTATCCAAGAGCGGCTTTGAGCCGAGTATTGAGACTAGTCTAGCGCGAGCCAAATCGCATCATCTTCGATGCTAACGCGGTAGGTTTTTAGGGCTTCATCGGCGGGGTCTTCAGAAGGCTCACCATTGACGACGCTAAACCAACTGCCATGTAAGGTGCACTTAACCTTATCACCACGTAAGCAGCCCAGGGCTAAAGAGGAGTCTTCATGGGTGCAGGTGTCATCAACCGCATAGATCTGGCCTTCGACATTAGCTAATAAGATAGGAGCTCGGCCGGGCATGCAGACTTTCTTAGTCGTTCCCGGTGTGACATCAGCCAATTTGGCTGCAAATATATGTTTAATTTCCATAGTGATACTTTAAAAAATATGAGAAAACACTTCAATAACTCTTAGTGAGGGCATATCACTGATTTAAGTGCTGCTATTGGCTCTGCTGCGACCTGAGATAGTCACTTATATCATTCGGTAGTATTTCCAAGTCGTAAAGGGGATGGTTAAATAGCCGGCTTCACTAATCAGAGCTCAGATTATGCCTTACTTTGTATTTCACCTCGTGCGTGATGGCCGCATGCGTTTAGATGAGATTAATCTTGTCGAACAGTTTGATGCCTATAAAGATGCCAAAAATTTTGCACGAGCACAGCGTCAGCTTGAAGACGGTAAAGAAATTAAAATCATGTTTGAAGAAGATGTCTCGATGGCAGAGGCCAAGTTATCACAGCAACGTGATGCACCTATCCTGAGGGAATGGGAAAAATAACGTAAGCATGGATGAGAATCACTATCGCTCGACCTATGCTGAGATTAATCCGATTAAATGTGCTTTTGAAAAAGCCATTAATTCGCGTGTCTGTAATTGTTCCAAGTCATCCCGCTTTAACCTCGCTGATCGTGAGGGTGTGGCCTGCGACTCTAATGCCAGCCATGCCTACTGCCAGCAGCTGTTAGTACTGCTACGTGATAAGGCGCGCTTTGTTTTGCAGCAAACCCAAGTCGATGGGCCGCTGCCGCATAATGCTGAAATTAAGATTCAGTGTGGTGGTGTGAAAGGCTTAATTGAGTTACTTAAGGGACGGCATCCCGAGCAGATAAATGCTGCTGAGGATGATGTCTATGCGGTTATTCAACAGGCACTCGTCGAGTTTAATGAGCTGAATGCGTTACCTTTCAGTGAAATCATGCAGCAGGTCACAGCCTATCAAGGGCGTAAACGTCGTGGCAAAAAATAAACAGTAGCCGCACTAGCCTTTGTTATTGTTGTACTGCTGCGCAAACATGGCCCATATCGCGAGAAAGAATGCGGCAATCACCGGCCCTAAGACAAATCCAGAAATACCAATCATCGCGATGCCGCCCAAGGTGCTCAGTAGAATTAAGTAGTCTGGCATCTGGGTATCGCGCCCAACAAGAATAGGGCGTAAGACATTGTCGACCATACCAATCACGAAGACGCCAATCAGGATAAGAATAATGGCAGCAGTTATCTGTTCATTAGCCAACAGATAGATCGCGGCGGGTAGCCAAACTAAGGCAGCACCTACCGCCGGCAGTACAGATAAAATGGTCATCACTGCTGCCCAAAACAAGGCTGACTGAATGCCTAATAAGGCAAAGCTAAGCCCTCCAATCAGCCCCTGTATACCACCAACCACGAGTGTCCCTTTAATAGTAGCGCGTGATACCTCAGCAAATTTATTGAGTAATAAGCGTTCGTTTTGATCACCGAGTGGTAGCGTCTCGACCAACTGATTGAGTAACTTATCGCCATCACGAATAAAAAAGAATAAAAGATACAGCATCAAGAAAAATAAGAGCGTGAACTGTAAGGCATCCTGACCAAAGCTAAGGAGGTAAGCGCCGAAGGCTTGGCTTAAATGCATTGCGCTATCGCTAAGTTTGCTCTCCAAATCAGAGAGGGAAAGGTTTGCATACTGCAATAACTGTTCTAGGGCAGGCAGGCTCTGTTGGAGCCATTGAATACCCTGCGCTAGATTGATTTCACCTGAGGTGATCGCTTGGTATAAACCCACTCCTTCCCTAGCCACCGCAATACTTAAGAACAAAGCCGGTGCGATAGCGCAGACAAGAATAATGAAGACGCTGAGTAATGCGCGGCTATTGCTGCGTTGACTGCCAAGGCGTTGCTTTAAGAAGTGATGTAAGCCACGAAACAGGACCGCAAGCGTGATGGCCCATAACAACGGCTGGAAAAAAGGCGAGAGTAAGCTAGCAAAGGCTACAGTTGCTGCCGTCAGCAGGATGAAAAAGAAAGTATTTTGGAGCACGATATTCCCTAGTTTGCTCAAGATCGTCCTGAAAACAGGCCAGCCCTTGAGTTAAGTTGTTATTTCAGCACTAGTTTTTAGCAAAAAGGGGATTTGTACAAGGACATATTAGACTTATCTTGAATAAGTACTTGCTTATATTAGAAAGTTCTACTATTCTAACTTTTCAAATTTAAACCTTATTTAAAACTTAATTAGGAGAACGCAAATGACACGTTTTACTTCATTCTTTGATAAAGGCATCTCTGTAATGTGTGCTGAAGCAGCTATATTTGTTTCAGGCATCGTTGCTTTATTCGCTACAGCGATTGCTTTGTTTTAAACCCATTTCCATCTCTACCTCCATGTAGATTATTACGCCGACTGCTTGTCGGCGTTTTTTTGCCTAAAATTTAGTGAATGATTACTCGTGTCGATGAGTTGTTGTTCGATACGCTAGAGCTGTGCGCGTCGATCGACGCGCAGCATGATATTAAAATACTGAAGAACTTAGCTCATTAACCGCAGAGAGCATTTCAGGGTCATCACTCAAGGCTTGAGAAATTGAGCTTCGACAAGCGGTGACTGGGTTAATACCAGTAGCAATCAATTTGCCTGCATGTACCAATAAGCGTGTACTAGCACCTTCATCTAAGCCACTGCCTTTTAAGTTACGTGTCATCTGTGCAAACTTAACCAGCTGTTTCGCGGTTACATTATCAACACCGGTCTCGGTCTCAACAATCTTTTGCTCAGTTGCCGCATCAGGATAATCAAACTCAAGAGCAACAAAGCGTTGTCGGGTACTTTGTTTTAGATCCTTGAGAACACTTTGATATCCCGGATTATAGGAGATAGCCATACAGAAATTTTCTGGTGCTTCTAATAACTCACCCAGTTTTTCGATAGGTAAGACACGTCGATCATCACAAAGCGGATGAATAACAACAGTAGTATCTTTTCGTGCCTCGACAATCTCATCTAAATAACAAATGCTACCGGTGCGAACAGCTGTAGCTAGTGGGCCATCAACCCAGACGGTTTCGCCACCAGTCACTAGATAACGGCCAACTAAGTCAGAAGCGGTTAAATCATCGTGACATGACACTGTAATCAGCGGGCTTTGCAAACGCCAACCGATGTATTCCATAAAACGTGTCTTGCCACAGCCGGTAGGGCCTTTCAATAAAACAGGGAGTTTGTTCTTGTAGGCAGCCTCAAAGACTTCAATTTCGTCAGCAATTGGCTCGTAGTAGGGCTCATCAGTAATAAGATATTCTTCAGGCTTGTAGCTTTTTGCAGTGTTTTTAGTTTCCATTTTGGCATTCACTAAAGTAATGATTAGCCAGGCAGCTTACCCATATATAAAGTCCGTGCAAGTTTGCACTTGCACGGACGCTATACAGGTTTTGTTTAGCGATATGGGGTGCGGTCGCTAGCTCTGCAATTGGATGGTGTCACCATCAAGAATGACATCACCACTTTTTTTCAGATCTTGGATGGTGCGACTCACCGATTCTCTAGAACAACCAATAAGACTAGCCAATTCACGATGGGTAGAAAAGTTAGCAATTTTTTGCCCATCTATTTCTTTAGCATTGCTACGTAATGCCCACAGCACACGCTGGTGGATACTACCCAATGCGATTTCCTTTAAGTGTTGGGCAATGTCTTCTATGGCCGTTGACAGGCGTGTTGCAATACAGTGCATGAAGTCAGGGTGTTCCTCATAAAACTGGGCGAAGTCAGAATGTTGGATGGTGAGAATATTGCAGGGCTCTTTGGTAATAACGCTAGCGAATTGGTTACCGTTATTTAACCAAGCACTTTCACCGAAGGATTGGCCCTGGCCTAATTCATACAGTGTTACCTCTTTACCCTGTTGGTTCTCTTTAAATACCCTAACGGTTCCTTTGAGAATGAAGTAGATAGATTGCAATATATCGCCATCCATACAGATGATGGTGTTTTTACGTAATGCTCGAATACTGCTGCGTTTCGCTAATGGCTGTAAGCATTCAACGCTATAGCGTTTAAAGCATTGGGTGCGTTGTAAGTCGAAAGTAAGTAGATCTATGGTCATATATTTAGCCTAGGTTTTTTCCCTGTCCCGGTCAGCCTGGACTGTTGTAAACACCCATAAGTCTATTTTTTATATGGAAGAAGATATTCCCTGATCACCCTCTAATATTTTTTATGGATAGCGCAATATTTCCGTGATAAAAATTACATATCAAGATCGTTATAATACACTGAAAATAAACTTAAATAACTATTAAATAAATCGCATTTATAATATGTATCATAATCACCTGAGTTTTAATGAGATTAATAGCTGATTAAGTTGATTTTAGGGCTTCTATGGTCTTTATAATCATTAGAAGAAAGGCTGTGGGACAGGTCGTTTAGTGCAGTTCCTTATGCTCAGGCTATACCTGATGGCTTCATCGGTAGTACCTATGGCTTCTTTGATAATGCTACTGAAAGCCCTAACAGCGTGGTCAATGGCGGGCAAAACGGAGTTTTAGACTCTGTAGATTATGTGACAGGTGGGACCTCGATGATTGCAGCTGAGCAGGCATTCGCTAACATTTTTGACATGGCTTTCTCATCTAGTCAGATGGATGAGCTAGTGGATAAACTTTTAGGGTCTAATAAATCAGACTTTAAGGCTACTAATCAAAGAATGCGCTTGTTAGCAGTCAGGTATTAACTTGGCAGAGAGATTCAAGGGCTTAGATTCTAAGCCTTTCTAGGCGCTAGTTAGGGTGTGGTCGTTTTAAGTTAAATTTAGAAATTCCAAGAGGTACTCGAGTAGTCAGTGAACCCACGGAAGAAAATTGTGTTCGTTGATGACTCACTAAATGCCCTCTGCTTAGCGGAGGGCGTTTTTTTATAAGCGCTGAACTCATCTATCCCCTGATGTCGCATGGCTATCTTTTGGGCTATCGCTAATGGGTAGGAGATCACTCTATTAGCCGAACTATGACAGGCTTTCATTGACTCACCTGTAGCAAGTAAGATACTTTATTAAGTTACTTATTTTATAGAAAGTTTTAGAGAAAATGCAAAGCGCAGCCGAACAAGCAGAAGAGATTCAACAGACCTCAACTCATCCCCTAGCTGGTACTGAAATGACCGGCTCCGACATGATCGTGCAGGTCCTCGCCCAAGAACAGACCGAAGTTATCTTTGGATACAGTGGTGGTGCCATCCTACCTACCTACGATGCTGTTTTTCGTTATAACGAAGATAATAATGACGCCATGCCACTGATTGTCCCAGCGAATGAGCAGGGTGCCGGCTTTATGGCCTCTGGTTATGCCCGTGCCAGTGGCAAAGTGGGCGTGGTGATGGTGACTTCAGGCCCTGGAGCGACAAATACTGTAACGCCAGTGCGTGACTGTATGGCAGACTCAATTCCAATTGTTGTGATTTGTGGTCAGGTACCAACAGCAGCAATTGGCAGTGACGGCTTCCAAGAGGCGCCAATCTCAAATCTTATGGGGGCTATTGCTAAGCATATTTTCTTGGTCACTGATCCGACAAAATTAGAGGCTACCTTACGGACCGCCTTTGAGATTGCGCGCACCGGCCGACCGGGGCCAGTGGTCGTCGATATTCCTAAAGATGTGCAAAACTGGGTGGGTTCATTTCAAGGTCATGGTCGTTTACCGATTCGTGGTTATCGTGAGCGTATTCATAGTGTCTTAGCGAATCCATTGCCAGTTGAAAAGTGTCAGCAGTTCTACGATGCCTTAAGCAAGGCTAAGAAACCTCTGCTGTATGTTGGTGGTGGTGCCATTAATGCTGAGGTTTCAAAAGAATTAACCGAGTTTGCTGACACCTATAGTATTCCAGTGGTGTCTACGCTCATGGGCATTGGTGCCTATGATACAACGCGTTCACGGGCGCTACATATGCTCGGCATGCATGGCACCGCCTTTGCTAACTATGCGACTGATGATTGTGATTTCTTGATTGCAGTCGGTGCACGATTTGATGATCGAGTGGCAGCAGTGCCTGCGGAATTTGCACCAACAGCAAAATTCATCGCACATTTTGACATTGATCCTTCAGAAATAGATAAGGTTAAGTCAGTTGATTGGCATCATGTTGGTTTGCTGCCGCAGAGTCTCACTAGGCTGCTGGACTTCGGTCAAAACGAATATAAATTCACAGCGGATTATAGTCAGTGGCACGCACATGTGGCTGATCTGAAATCAACCTATGCGATGAACTATGATCGCGAGAGTGAGCATATCCAGCCATATGCAGTGATTGAAGAAATCAATAAAATCACTAAAGGTGAAGCAATTGTAAGTACCGGCGTTGGCCAGCATCAAATGTGGGCAGCACAGTACTTTGATTTTAAGCACCCACGACTGTGGATGACTTCCGGCAGTATGGGCACCATGGGCTTCGGCCTGCCAGCAGCAATTGGCGCACAGTTTGCTAAGCCAGATGCGATGGTGATTGATATTGATGGTGATGCCAGTATTCGGATGAATCTGGGTGACTTGGAAACTGTAACCACCTATAACCTACCCGTGAAGACGGTAGTGCTGAATAATTTTGGTGACGGTATGGTTAAGCAATGGCAGAAGTTGTTTTTCAAGGGGCGTCTCTCAGCCAGTGATAAGTCACTGCATAAAAAGAACTTTGTTAAGGCTGCCGAAGCTGATGGCTTTGAATATGCGGTGCGTCTCGATAAGAAGGAAGATCTAGAACGTGTCGTACGTGAGTTTATTGAGTTCCCAGGGCCTGCCTTCCTAGAAGTTATTATTGATACCGATGCCGGTGTTTATCCAATGGTTGGCCCCGGTAGTTGTTATGCAGATATGATTACAGGGCCGTTTATACCAGCTCGAGATGGGAATAAGCCAGTGACTGATGTGGATGCATCTGAAATGTTCTAGCCGCTAGTTAATAGCTAAATTTAGAGCAAAAAAAACGCGGCGCCTGCAAAGGTGGCCGCGTTTTTTTTGGATGTTATGTCGACTAGAAGTCGGTAATAACAATGTCCTTAATAGTATTGCTTTGGATATCAGCGATTGT
>TARA_B110000977_G_scaffold145231_1_pt1 | contig 14575 bp, 9 predicted proteins | sample TARA_B110000977 | Tara Oceans TARA_B110000977 (sample SAMEA4397798) | marine metagenome | biome: Polar Biome; feature: [SRF] surface water layer (ENVO:00010504); material: water (ENVO:00002006), including particulate matter (ENVO:01000060) such as... | depth 5 m | reverse complement strand
GTCACCGAACTGAACATGGCATTGGAGAGATTCCTGAAAAACTCGAGGTTCTTCTCGCCTAAATTAATAATCCAAGTGCCCTCCGTATCTAATTCTTCGGTATGAACGAACGTTTTGAAATTTTCATCGTAAAAAACAGCGACATTCGCCGGAATTTTGGCAACTAAGGGCGTCGGCACCGAGCCTTCAACTTGCACATTAGTGGTGCATGAAATCATCAAACCTAGTGTTAATAAGCTTATCAGCAGTTTCATCACGGCCATTGTACTTCTCAATCTGTTACTCCTGCGTTCACTGCTAACGGCGTTATATTCGTCCCAAACTAACAGGCACTTTCGATCATTCGATAAAAGACGGATCAATATCACGGCCCGTTAGAACATTTCACCACTATTACGGTTCAAATACAGTAGCAAACAATAAGAAAATTACCATGACGATTCAGGTAAACTTCAGCTTTGTTAGTGAATAATGAAAATGCGTCTGTTTGTGGGGCTCTCGCGCAATATAGGACCCAAAAAATGACAATGGTTTTAAATAAAGTGATCAGACTCATCGGACTAAATGTTGACGCACGTACAACATAACGTCAGCGCTGGGCTATTTTTGATACGTTGACACACGAGGTTTCAGCTAAAGGTCTATGATCGGCAGAAATTAACCTCGGCAGATGATAGTCTCGAATCGTATTTGGAGATCAATTCACGGTTAAAAAAAATACGCCGATCGTTTACCGCAATCGATAACAAGCCAATAAGGAGAATTACACGAAATGAGATCAACCACTGTCATGATAATCTTAGGTTGTCTCTTGCTTGTCCAAGGCTGCAAGTCGCCGTCGTCGCGAACACCGCCGCCAACACCGCCACCTTCTCCGTCACCTTCAAGCAGTCCACCTAGCAGTCCCAGCTCACCATCGAGACCGACGCCACCGACATCTTCACCGAGCAGTCCCTCGAAGCCTTCGCCATCGAACCCTAGCCAGTCTCAGCAGAAAAAGAGTTCTTCTCAGCAGAGCTCTTCAAAACAAAGCTCTTCAAAACAAAGCTCTTCAAAGCAAAGCCCTGCTAAAGAAAGCTCGTCTAAAAAAAGCTCGTCGGAATCCCAAAGTTCAAGTGAGTCTTCTAGCCAGCAATCATCAGAACAGTCTTCACAACAGTCTTCACAACAGCAGCAGTCCGGCAGCGAACAACCCCCCAGCCAGCAGGGTGAGTCATCACAGGACAGACAACAGCGCACACAAGCAGGCACAGACCTTCAAGCGGCCGGTGAAGACGTGGCAAGTGTTGCAGATCTGCTGGGCGATGCTCAGTCACAAACGGCTAACGATGGCAGTACGCAACCCGAATCGGATTCAAATGAATCCGGCAGTGAACCCGAAGATCCACTCATTCCCAAAATGGAACCAACCGACAGTCAAAGCGACGAACTCGTCTTTGATGAATCGAGCGCGAATGACCAACAAGTCGACGGTGATTCAATGCAACAGGGTAGTGAAGGTCAGCAAAATGAGACCATGGCTCAGAGCCAAGGCGACGCCGCTGCCGGCGATGAAATGATGCCCGGCGGAGATTCAGGATCGATGCCAAATACATCGGGCAACCCTGCTGATGCTGAGTCAGACTCTGGTTCGGGTAGTGATTCAATGAACGACACCGCCGCTCAAGAAAATGCTGATGGTGGCTTATCGGAAGATATTGCGGCGGCTCAAGAGGCGCTCGAACAAGCGGGCATCGCACTTCAGGCCGCAGGCGAAGCTGTCTCTGGCGCTGAAACAGATGCGGAACTTCAGCAGGCTGAGGATCTTCTTGCTGACGCGAGAGTCGGAATACTTATTGCTGAACAAGCGCTATCCGACATTGATGCGCAACATAGTGGTGATGGCAGCGAACTTAGAGCGCGCGCTAATGACGCTTTAGGCGATGCCAACGTACAATTGGTGATTGCAACCCAAGCAGTTCTCAATGCGCGAACGGGTATGCCAGATTATGAGGGTACAGAACTTCCGAGTGGTACCCAGGTTGTTGTGGTTGGCGAACTTGGCACATTGGATGACGAATTAAATGAATCACTCATCATATTCGATGATCAGATTGAAACCGCTCGCGCCATCATTATCAATTCCTCTGCGCCACCCATTTCAGAATCGACCAAAAACAGACTCCCTGGCAGCAAAGGACAAGGTCTCGTTTTAGTGACGGGTGATGGTCCGCCAGATGAAAGTCCACAAACAGACGGTAGCGCTCAACCTTCTGTTGTTACGAGCACTGTACCCGGCAACAAAGACGAACAGACTGTCGCAAGTGCGACCCCAGACGATATACCCAGTGCACAGGGCGATGATATTGTTGCCCAACAGCTCAGAGAAGCGGCTATCGATGAAACGGATCCAGAATTGAAAGCGAAACTTTGGGAAGAATATAAAAGATATAAGGAAGGACTCTAAATCAACATGACTAGATCGCTTTTTGCAAACAGCGCATTTTGCCAAACTGTCGATTCGATTCGACTTGCTTTTACACGTTCAATTGGCAATCAACGGACAGGTCAACACTGCGCCACTAGGCTCATAATGTTAAGCAGTTTGCTGCTCACACTTGCTGGCTGTGGCAGTACCGAAGTTATCAAAGCGAACTCTACGCCGGCGATCCAAGCTCAAGTCGAACTACCTGAGCACCTTTATATGGACATTGGAATTCTGCCTCTGGATCCCAACATCCCCGCAACGGAAAAAGAACAAACCAAAAAGTTCGTGGTCCCCGATGTACGAAGGGCTGAATCACAATTTATCGCTTATCATATGAAGGACACGCTCGAACAAACAGGTAATTGGGGCGCTGTTCGGGTAACACCCAATGTTTCGGAAGCGGTTGATTTAGTTGTCTCTGGAATGATTCTTATATCCAACGGCGAAACACTGAAACTTAGGTTGAAGGCGAGCGACTCAACCGGCAAGGTCTGGGTCAGCAAAGAGTACAAAGATCTCGCCAGTAAGTACTCCTACAAAGGCATTAATGAAGACCCCTTTCAGGATCTGTATAACGATTTTGCCAACGACTTATTACGCTTTCGTGAATCCCTATCGGAGGAAAAAATAGAGAGGATACGACAAACCTCATCACTTATTTTTGCTAAGAGTTTGGCGCCGGATGCATTTGGCCAATACTTGAAAGTCTCTCGAAGCGGTCAGACAAGCATTACACAGTTGCCCGCGGATCAAGATCGCATGCTTAGCCGCGTCACCAAAATTAAGGAAAGAGAGTATTTGTTTGTTGATACGCTCGATGAGTACTACGGCCAGTTTTATCGCGACATGAAAGAAAGTTACGATGAATGGCGGTTTGCGACTTACGAAGAGGCGTTGAACTTGAAAGAAATGCAGCGTCAAAGTACCGCCCGACTTATCACGGGAGGTCTGCTCATCGCCGGCGGCATATATGCGGGATCAGAAAGCGGCACCTATGCAGGTGATGTTGCGGCCGCAGGTGCGGTTATTGGTGGTATCGCAGCGGTCAAGTCAGGCTTGGATAAACGACGCGAAGCTGAGATACATGCCGAGTCACTACGTGAGCTAAGCCAATCCCTCGGATCAGAAATTACACCCTATGTCCTCGATGTTGAAGGCCGCACAATCGAACTCACCGGCACCGCAGATGCTCAATACGAGCAATGGAGAGGTATATTGCAAGAGATCTATGTCGCCGAAACAGGGAACGCATCTGAAAACAAGGTAGAATAGATCCTGAAAATCGTTGTCTTAGTGTTACCTTATTTATGATTCTCTACCTATGAGTAATTTATTTGTTGCGGGCCAGATAGTTGCTGGCCAATTCCGCTTAGTTGAGAAGCTGTCAGAGACGCCGTTGAAGTCTACCTGGCGAGCAGAGTATCAGGCATCCGATGAACCGCCAGTCATGGCAGAAATCTTTGGTCCGAAACTCTCATACGATCAAAGAGACGCCCTGCTTTCAAGAACGCGTCAGCTCACGAATCTCCTCCATGAAAATATCGTTAGGCTTTATCCCCAATCAGATCACCTAGACGAACAACACACGGTGTTGATATCGAAATTTCAGTTTGATGTTGAAAGCTACCCTGCTATCGCGCCCTTTCAAGGTGCCTGGCCTTATATTCGACAAATTGCCAGAGCAGTTGAGTATACCCACGAACTGGGTTTCGCCCATGGTTTCATCGGTCCCAACAGCATACTGATTGATTCGAATCGACGCGCATACCTGCGAGGTTTTACGACACCAGCACAATCAATCCTGAAAGATGAAGCCTACAGAAGCCCTCAGATTAAACAGGGGCACGACCGTGTTCGTCAGGATGACATTTATTCTCTAGGACAATTACTCTTCATTAGTCTCACAGGGGAATCTTTCAAACAGAGCGATTCCACCGCCAAGTTACTCATACCGACCGACGCTAAGCAGATCCTCATTAGCATGATGAGCGAGTCCCCGTTCGATCGCCCTACGGATATATCAATCATCATCAGTACATTTGACAGATTGCACTCTGGCAACGGTAATCTGACTGCAAATCCAGAAAATACAGAATCAAACGCAAAAGACCCGTCAAGGCGAGCAATACCTTCACAAGAACAGATACCCCTGCAAAAATTACCGAGAGAACGCAACACGATCTCCTCAACTATCGTCATCGCTTCTCTCGCTATCATTGTGGTATTAGCATTTGTCGTATTCTTTATACTCCCGCTGGCAAACGTTGAACCCTCACAATCGAGGCAAGGCGCTGGGGACAAAGCCATCAAAAACACAAGCAACAACACAGACAGAACACTAACCACAGCCGAAATTGAAGCAGCAAATACAGGCCGGGTGATTGCGCCGTTGGAACAAGCAAAAATTCAGAAACGCAAACAAGCCGCTGAAACAGTTGCATCCTCCCTACTACGTTTACAAATAGAGTTAGAAGATCTTGGCGGACAGCTATGGGCAAAAGCCGCATACGATCAGGTCACAGTCATAGGCAACCTCGGCGACGACGCCTATAGGAACCAAAACTACGAAACAGCAATCGAAAAGTACTCACAGGCTATCGCAGTGCTTGAGGCATCGCTGCAAAAAGTCGATGCAATTTTTCAAACAAATCTCGACACCGGTAATCAGGCCCTCATCGACGGCGATGCAGAAAAGGCAATACAAGCATTCATGATCCTTGTCGCTATCAAACCCGATAGCCAAGAATTACAGGCCTCCCTGAGACGTGCGAATAATCTTCGCGAAGTTATGCAACTAGCGGCGACAGCCAACGCAGAAGAGAAAAATGGCGAGCTACAAACCGCACTGCGTCTTTATGAACAAGCCTATCAACTGGACGCCAACTGGACCGTTGCAAAAACAGGCGTTGCACGTGTTCGAAAAACCATCCGCTTGAATCGCTTCAACGATAAGATGTCTGACGCTTTTACCGCGTTGAATAGCAAAGAATATGCCGCTGCCCGCGACGCGTTTGCCGCCGCCCTATCGTTGCAACCTAACTCAACCGCACCAAACGATGGGCTCCAACAGGTCGAACTCGCAATACTGCAGGATTCAATTGAATCCCATATGACAGCCGCCGTTGCGCATATCAAGACTGAAAACTGGGCTGATGCGAAGACGCAATACGAAGCCGTACTTGCGCTCTCCCCCGGCACAACGCAAGCCTCTGACGCTCTCAAACGGGTCGAGAAGCGTATTGAGATTCAACGTACGCTGGATCAGTTCATCAACCAACCCGAATTAATGATGGCTGACGATCAATTGCAGGCAGCGAAGGACCTTACTTTGCAAGCTGCAAGGATTCGCGATAGAGGACCTGAATTAAAAGATCGCATTCGAAAACTTTCTCATCTGGTTTCATTAGCCCGCATTCCAGTGACCCTCACCATCAACTCGGATAACAGAACCAGTGTGACGATATTCAGGCAGGGTAACTTAGGTAAATTTGAAGAGACGTCGCTCGCGCTCTTCCCAGGAGTTCATACCATTGTCGGCAAACGAAACGGCTATCGAGACGTGCAACAGGATATTACAATTAAGGGCACTGAGCGTGCACTGTCGATCGATATTCGCTGCTCTGAGAAAATCCGTTAATGGATTCAAAATAGGCGCGATAAATAGATCAACAAAAATGCGCAATAGTTCAGTAAACGATTCGCGCCACATCATCGATAGAGAATGATTGACGACGTAATCTAAAAGCACGGTCGAAACATTTCCCCGCTGAAAAAGCAGGAGAGGCAACAGACAAGTGAGAAAAGAGACAGCAATGCGATGACCGAAGAATTTGACCACGACATTATTGAAGCCGTACCCTTCGAGCGAGCAGAAGCTAATCTGCAGCGACGCAGGCTCAAGTTTTTTTCAGTTCCTACCGCGATCGGTACTGTCTTTTTAATACTCGCTGTCGCAGCCGCATTCATGTTCCTTGCTAGAGCAGTTCGTGTGGACATCAACCCAACGGCAGACACGTTTCGGTTCACCAGCGGTTTCAGCTACAAGTTGGGTGACAGATATCTCATGCTTTCCGGTGATTACCAGTTCACCGCGGGTAAACAGGGTTACCACATCCTTGAGTCAACGCTAACGGTAGGTGATTCTGCCGATCAAAACTTCACATTTGACCTAGTAAAACTCCCCGGCATTCTTTCAATAAGCACTAACCCTGAAGTTAACGCTGAAGTGTTCATCGACCAAAAGCCCGTTGGTACTACCCCTGTTACGCTGCCCGACATCAGCGCCGGCTTACACGACATCACGTTTCGAGCCGCACGCTATCTCGACTTCAATACTGAAATTGACGTTGAAGGTATGTTGCAAGAACAAAGTTTGTTAGCGGAACTTAAACCCGCGTGGGCAATGATCAACATCAGCACTAAACCGACACAGGCGGAAATCTATCTGGATGACACCCTTGTGGGTGTAACCAACAGCGACATAGAGGTGTTGCAAGGTGACCATGCGATCACTTTAAAAAAGAAAGGCTATAAATCCTGGCAATCGACTATCACAACGCTCGCTGGCGTTGATCAAGTTATCCAGCTTGTCGTGTTAGAGAAGTCAGATGGCAAGGTTTCCATCAAGAGCTCCCCAACCGGCGCTAATATCAATATCAATAACCGTTACAGGGGCCAAACACCGATGAAGGTCGTATTGGCACCCGGTCGTGATTACGTCGTTCGGCTTTCAAAGGCAGGTTACTACCCTGCCGAAAAAAATCTCAGCCTAAAAGCGGACGAAGATCTGAGCCTTAACCAAGTACTTAAGCCGATTCTAGGTTCAGTGCGATTTTTGATCTCGCCCAAGGACAGCCAACTTTATGTCGATGGAAAACTGATCGCCGATGCGACAAAGCAAATATCGCTGCCGGTTAGTCGACATGACATCCAAATTACAAAACCGGGATATGCTGCCTACAACGAAACCATTACGCCTCAGGCGGGCACCACGCAACAATTTGTGGTGCAACTACAAACCGATGACGAGGCACGCATTGCGGCAATTCCAGCATCAATCGATACCGACGCCGGCATTACCTTGAAGCTAATCCTACCCGGTGAATTTACAATGGGAGCAAGCCGACGCGAACCGGGTCGACGCTCCAACGAAATCTCAAAGACGGTTGAATTGACGCGCCCCTACTATCTGGCGACCACTGAAGTTTCAAATAAGCAATTCAAGTTATTCGATCGGTCACATGATTCAGGTATTTTGGGCCGCGCGTTGCTCTCGGACGCTGACCGGCCTGTCGTCAACGTTTCTTGGGATGACGCTATGGCATTTTGTAATTGGCTCAGTGAAAAATCCGGCCTACCGCTTGCCTACGCGCGCAACAATGGTGTTTGGCAAGCTGTTAAACCAATGAACACAGGCTTTCGTCTACCCACTGAAGCTGAGTGGGTGTGGGCATCCAGATATGCTAGCGGTCCAACACCCACCCGCTTTCCTTGGGGTGACGCAATGCCACCTGTTGAAGTCCACGGAAACTATGCCGATGAATCAGCCTACTCAATGGTTCCGTATACGATCAAGACCTACAACGATACCTTTAGGGGACCCTCCCCGGTGGACCACTTCCCTGCCAATGAATTGGGCATTCATGATCTTGCCGGCAACGTCGCAGAATGGTTACATGACTATTATTCAGTGAAAACCAGCAAGGATAAACTCATAGACCCAACGGGACCCGATCAGGGCGACTACCACGTGATTCGCGGTTCAAGCTACAAACACGGTCGATTTAGTGAGCTGCGATGGACCTATCGGGACTACGGCATTGAACCGAGACCCGATGTTGGCTTCAGAATCGCCAGACTTTTAGAAGATTAAGCGGGTTTAAATATGCTAAACAACGTTCAACTGATTTTGTTCGGACTGTTAATATCAATCGGCTTCATCTGCCCTCACTCTAGCCTGGCGGCCGATGCAAACTCGATCAAGGTTGCTGACCCTAGTGTGGAAAGTACAGATAAAGAATCAGACATTGAAAAAGAACTGATTCAGGTCCCGGCCGAGCCTAGTGAGGCAACGAAAAAACGCCGATTTGATTCTTTTGTTCCAAGCGAGCAGATAAGTGCCGATAATGCGGTACCCTTTCCAGTCGACATTTAACGAACACATAACAGGGATTGAATATGAAAAGACAACTACCCGTTGAGTTTATTTATCAGCTCTTCTCTTTATTCGTTGCTGTCATTCTTGTGCATGCCATTTACGTTTCCATTATTAGGCCCAACGCCTCAGCTATCTTGGAAGAGCAGGCTATACAGATAAACTCTAACCCCTCTTATGTGCCTGAACGTTCGGCCTATGTTGTGGTTCGAGATTTCGAACAGGAAACTTGTTTCATATTGATGCTGTGGGCTATGTCGTTGATGGGCTACAAAGCGCTGATGGCGACAAGAGAAAAGAAGGTGATGGAGTTAGATTTAATCCCGCTTAATCAGGGCACCAGCATTCTACCTGAGGATACCCGGGAGTTTTCCAGGCCCATTCAGGCATTGCCCGAAGAACAACAATCCTTCCTACTCCCTCGGGCGCTGCTTACATCACTACATCGCTTTCGCTCGACTCGCAACATCCAAGATGTCTCTAACGCTGTCACCACCATTTGTGAAAGCGAATCAGACCGCCTCGACTCCGAACTCTCCATGATTCGTTACATTGCATGGGCCATACCATCCATAGGGTTTTTAGGCACGGTTCGCGGTATTGGACAAGCACTCGGTCAGGCCCACCAGGCGGTCCAGGGCGACATTGCAGGTGTCACGCAAGCCTTGGGCGTTGCCTTTAATTCAACATTTGTCGCGCTGCTCATCAGTATTGTCATTATGTTCCTGCTGCATCAACTTCAGCTCACGCAAGAGCGGTTAGTGTTGGACGCCGAAGACTATTGCGACAACCGACTGGTCAGGCATCTACAAACGTAAATTACGACAGGGTTTTGGGTTCATTTTGATTGAATGGATTACATGGCATGAACTGTATGGTCGTCATGGGCCGCATGACAATAAATAGAAATCAGCATAAACAAAACAACCGGAAGGGATAGACACTTGCCAACGGGATTTATTGACCTCAACGACTCTGGAATCGATCAGGCTATTGATGGTCAGGTCATTGCTACGAGCCCTGCCTATGCCGTGCTGGATTCAGGAAAATTGCTTATTGGTCAACCTGCTCTCGAAAGCGCTCGGCTATATCCGCGTTGGACGAACAACCGTTTTTGGCATCAGCTCAATACTGACCCTATACCTAACGCTACGGACTTGATTCGCCATCACGCCGATTTAGCACTGTCCCATCTAGAGGCCTTAGCCGGAGGCTTCCACACGACGTCAGAAGTCCTCATTGCGGTTCCAGGACACTACGGTCGAGCCGAATTAGGACTATTGCTTGGACTTGCGAACTCAACGGACGTGCCTGTGGTTGGGCTTGTGGATTCAGGTCTCATCTCTATCGCCTCGCAGGCGCCAGAGGATCAAGCCTTGTTTCTCGATATCTCCCTGCACAACATTACACTCACTGAATATAAAGTTGATGGTGCGCTAAAGAAAATTAACAATCACCTTATCAGTGAATCGGGTTTGTCGACTCTTTGGGAGCGCTGGGCTAATGCCATTGCAGCGCGTTTTGTACAGACTTCTCGATTCGATCCGATGCACCAAGCAGAAAGTGAACAACAACTCTTTAATCGCTTGCCACTTTGGATTCGAACCCAAGGCGGTGTCGGTCAGTTCGATTTGAATTTCAACGATGCCAATTATTCCGTATCGATTAACCACAGCATTTTAACACCGAGTGTCAGTGGTATTTATGATGAAGTGCGTCAAGGCTTGTCAGCACTGAACCCCGCCGCGACGCTTTATATCTCGCACAGATTCAAGGGATTACCTGGGTTTAACGAACTGCTCAATCAAGCCTCTGTTCGCAACCTAGTGCATCTGTCTCGCGACGCCGCGATAGAGGGTTGCTATAGTTTCAAACAAAAACTGCTGCCGACAAACGACCGAATTGCACACGTCACTGCATTAACCTTAGACAAGCCAACGATTAGTAGCCGCTCATCTGCAGGCAACGGTGCTGCATCCAACAATTTAGACAATGACGACACCGATCTCGTTAGCAGTGAGACTTTTACGCCAGAATCAGCCGCCGCCGAAGAGAAAAAGCAGCCGACGCATTTACTAATCAACCATCACGCCTACCCGATTCAAGAAAAGATGGACTTAGGGAGATTGCTCGAAGATGAATTATTAGTGAATCAAGTCACCTCGGTACCCAACGTCGCAATATGTTCTTTCCAAATCGAAGCAAGCAAATTGACAATCGCGTCCGACAACCCACAGATACACTTGAATGACATGCCGATCAAAGGACTCATGCCAATCTATGTCGGTGACCGGTTGATAATCGATACTGCGCTGGTAACGTTTATCGCCTTGATCTCTGACTTGAAGGCAAACGCGCGTCCGGCTTCAAACAACAACCCAGAGCAAGTGGGCTGACATGGCAAAGAAAAGGGACACAATTGCTTTTAGCATGTCCTTTCTGGACATCATGTCCTGTGGTTTCGGCGCAGTGATTTTGATCTTTATTGTTATCCAACACAGTACGGAATCAACGCCTCCTGCGCTTGCAACGGACATTAAAGATGCTGTACTGGCCATGGAGCGGGAAGTAAAAGACAGCAAAGAGAACATGATAGAACTGAAAAACACGGTTGAGAATAAGAACGATGAAATCGTCACCACCGCTGGTGTCATTCGACAGATCATTCAAGAGATTGAATCGCTTCAGAAAACCATCGCAGAAGATCAGGATGACGGTATCGATCAAACTGCCGCTATTGAAGCACTAAAAGCTGAAATCAAAGAACTCGAAGAAGAAGCCGCTGCACTAGAAGGTTCGGTCTCGGGTGACGAGGACAGTGGTTCCAGCACCCGCTCATTTGTCGGTAATGGCGATCGACAGTATGTTACTGGCATCAATCTAGGTGGCGAACACATCCTCATTTTATTGGACTCATCATCCAGTATGTTGGAAGAGACCATTGTTAATATCATTCGACGACGTATATTGCCTGCCGACCAGATAAGACAATCTGAGAAATGGCTGCGCGCGATTCGAACGGTTGAATGGATCTTGGCAAACGTACCCAAAAAAGCGAATATCCAACTTGCTGTATTTAACACCGAAGCCAAACTGGTGACCCGAGAAGAAAAGTGGCTTGAAGCAATCGACAAAACCAATATCGACAAATTAGTCACCGATTTAAAGCAAGTCACACCGACGGGAGGAACCTCTCTGCATCAAGCCTTCGCGCTCGCGGCAAAAATGATCCCAGAGCCAGACAGTATATTTCTGATTACCGATGGACTACCCACCATGGGCTTTGATACTGAAACAAAGGGACTCGTAACAAGTCGCCAACGTGTGTCGTTTTTTGCAAACTCGGTCGAGATATTGCCCCCGTCAGCTTCAGTTAATGTCATCCTGTTTCCGATGGAAGGAGACCCCCTTGCGACATCAAGCTACTGGCGCCTCGTTCAAGCCACCGGTGGCTCTTTTATTAGCCCGTCAAAGGATTGGCCGTAATGAAGTCTAAACGGCGAGAAACTGACACTGCGGGCCTAGCATTTCTTGATGTCATTAGCTGTGGCTTCGGTGCAATTATTCTGCTGCTTGTCCTCACCAAAGTTTTTGATCCTGTTGATATTGATCTCAATCTCGAAGAGTTAAAGAACTATTTGGCAACACTTGAAGCAGAGGTTGTCGATATACGTGGTGAGACCCGCATACTCAACAGAGATATGATCCGCAGAGAAGACCAGCAAACTGATCAACTCGAACAACTCACCGAACTCGAGAGTCGACTCGCCGCTTTGAAAAGCAGCGTGGACAATTCCTCTGATAAAACGAAAGTGAACAATGCCATCAAAGGTAAACTCGCCTCAGCAAAGCAATCTTTGACCGCAGAAATGCAACGTTTGCTGTCAGAGTTTCAAAAGGATTTAGATGATGACACCATCGGCGGCATTCCCGTCGACAGTGAATATGTCATTTTCATTATTGACACCTCCGGCAGTATGAGACAGTTTGCCTGGCCACTACTTTTGCAAAAAGTAGACGAAACCCTTGCGGTCTATCCAAAACTTAAAGGTATACAGGTGATGAATGACATGGGTAACTTCATGTTCAGCCAATATACCAACCAATGGATTCCGGACACTCAAGCTCGAAGAAGAGCCATCATGGACCGACTGCGAAACTGGGAAACTTTCAGCAACTCAAGCCCGGTTGAAGGCATTACTAAGGCCATTACGACATTCTATCGTCCCGATCGAAAAATCAGTCTTTATGTCCTGGGCGATGATTTTAAGGGGCGGTCTATTCAGCGAGTCGTAGACCGGGTTGATCAGATCAATCGAGAAGGCGCCGACGGAAAACGATTGGTACGTATTCACGCCATTGGATTTCCTGTCATTTTCACCCAACCGCTTCAGGCACAAGGATCTGTGATTAAGTTTTCATCCTTAATGCGAGAGCTTTGCGCGAGGAACGGCGGCACGTTTGTCGCTCTCAATGACTACCGTAGACTGTAAACTAGTTGCGTGTTGTCACTGTGTAAGAAAGCAGCTTTTCTGAGCGGGCTAGCACTTTAACGATATATCGCTGAGTTCGACTGTCGACTTTCTTGCCTTTCTGGCTTTGTTCTGTCACTTCCCATTCGCCCATCTGCATCTCTAACAATTCAACTTCAACATCTGTCGACTTGGCATTGAAGAGCTTAATTTCATAACTTGAAACAGACCCGCGTTCGCTCGTACGTCTAAAGTTTGTTTGCTTGCGGTGAACCTGAATATCAAATGCTTTACCGATCTCAAGCGTTGTTTCCTGTTCAATCGGCAAGTGAGGCATTCGGTTCTCGCCAAGAAGCACAAGCTGGCCGTTTTCGCCCCGCAGGTAGGCTCTAACATTACCCGCCGGTAATGGCTGACCTAGGCCAGATTTGTCGTCGTTCATGAATTCGATGTTCACTGACACAGATTTCGAAACTTCGTCAGTCATACGATATGAGAAACTCTCAGAAACCGAAGTATATCGGCGTTTATACGCAGCGCCACGCGCCTCAAGTAAACGAATTTGTTTCTGACCAAAGGGCGCCAAATTAGTTCTGCGAGGCAAAACATATTGGTAGTAATCCATAAGCGGCTTGGCGGCTATCGACTCAGTCCGCGCGGATGACATGAATCGTGCATCTGCCATCTCCATGGGTCTGCGTTTGTTTTGGGGCGCAATTCGATTTACCTCGCCTGCTACAAGCACCACCTCAGCAGCATCAAAGGCATTGTTACTCTCATTCGTCAACGTCACCCATGTCGTCATATCAAACTGGTTATTATCCGCGTCAAGGAGTATCACATAATCAGCCACCCAACCAATCTTCCCGGTCGTATACGTCGTCTGAATTGACTGTTTGCCTACTTTTTTGTTGTCGATTAGCCATTCTAATCTTGGTTTTAAACTGACATCTTCCGGTACGAAAGGCAGAGAAATTGTACCCTCGGGCGCTATTTCAATTTGATCCCCGAACTTCACAACCTCAGGATCGATCGCTAACAGAATGCCTTCGCGAAAAAATTTTTCATAGCCAACACCATCCAAAATGGACCGACTGTACTTTACTTTTTGACCAATGAATTTGCGTAACAGACTATTTCTATTCAGCGTGTGATGTTCGTATAGCTGCTCTTCAATCGTGAAATTCTTTGCGCCGTCAGTATCCGTCGCAGAACCCGGCGTCACGAGTAATGATGAAGGCTCTAAAAACTCCGAAACGCCTTGAAAATCCAGCCTCACCAGCCCAGTTGGAATGATCATTTCTCTAATATCAGTGACCACTGCAAAGTTTCCGTTGTAGATTGTCAGGTTGATCGATTCACGATCACTTTCGGTACTGGTCAACAAAACCGGTTCTGCCATCGCAGCTTCTGCATTCAAAGACGCGATGTTGGCAATAAAAATAACAGACGCTAATGCGCCAATCCTGCTCACCTTATTAA
>TARA_B110000977_G_scaffold187652_1_pt1 | contig 14590 bp, 11 predicted proteins | sample TARA_B110000977 | Tara Oceans TARA_B110000977 (sample SAMEA4397798) | marine metagenome | biome: Polar Biome; feature: [SRF] surface water layer (ENVO:00010504); material: water (ENVO:00002006), including particulate matter (ENVO:01000060) such as... | depth 5 m | reverse complement strand
CTGTACAAAGGCCCGATGCTCCTTCCCTTCCGGCTATTGGTGCGGTTTAAGATTTTCCAACTCGCGGGCATTGGGGCGGTGTCCGCGCCGTTATCCGCGGTTTTAAATAACGACCCGCTGAGTACCACCACAGCGGGAGCCGTCGCCGCGGTTGTGGGTGGCTCAGTCGCGTGTTCGCTCGCGCTGCAGTACTACGCTTCTCGCTACGTCGGAGAGATGAGTTTATTAGGAGCTCCTTTGAAGGATTCCGACCAAACACAAATACGCATAAGCACTATGAACTTTTGGGGCAAGCGAACAGATGCTGATTACGCCCTATCCAACATCCAACCTCCTTTGCAAAACCTCCCCGCGGAGGCGTACGTTGAAATGGCGAATCAAGTTTTTGTCCCGCTCGACGTAACGTCGCGCGACGCAAACGGAAGTTCGTTTGGAAAGCAACACGTTTTATCGACGCGATACGGAACGCTGGTCGATAGGAAAAGACTGTTCCAGGTGTTGATGGGGGAGGAAGTTGATGCGTGGTAGGGGTGGTGGGAGTAGACACGTGTTGTAAGCGTGAGCGGAAGTGAAACCTTGAGATTCTACTCGCGTTATGATTTAAATAAGCATTTATTACACCATCGTCGTCCCGCTTTCGGTGGCTTTCAGCGCCAGGGCGTACGCGGTGCCCACCACTACTCCCAACACTCCACCCGCTAAGACCTGCACCGGGGTGTGTCCGATGTGTTCCCGCAACGGCCGCTCCTGCAGCGCCGTCAAGAAATCTTGAAATCCCTGCTGGAACGACTCCGCCACGTCGTTCGCGCTGCCCAGCAAAGCGTCAGTTTGATTCTGGTTAGAGTCATCGATGCCATTGTCTGCCTCTCCGCTGCCACTCTGGTACCCGCCACCCACTAGCCCCGCCTCAAGGGTGCTCTCGCCGTTTCTTCTGCCCAAATTTGCCTCGCTCGGAAACGCCGTCACCAGGTTGTTAATAGCCGTGGCGTGGTACCCCGCCTGTCGCCGAACCCCCATCGCGTCGTACATCACCTGTTATGTTATTAGTTTGAAGTAGGTTAGAAGTGCGAGTAATGTATTGTGTCATGGCTCGTAATATGTCGCGTTAATGGCTAATATGTATAGCTCAAAGGTTGGGCTCGGCGCGAATGCAAAAAAATCTCAAAATCTCCAAGAAAAAGTCGGGAAGACGTTGTCGTGTCTGTGGTTTCAGTAGGGGTGTTGAAATGAGGGGTGGGTCGTCGAGTCCCATGGACGTACCACCAGGGCTAACACCAGCGCTGTGGCGAACGCGGGGTCTCCCAGCCCGCTCTGGTACCCTGCTCCCGTGGCGAGCGCGGTTACCAACGAGCTGTGCGACGAGGGGAACCCGCCGCTCCCCACCATCAGCCCGACCTTGAACTTGCCGGTGACGGTCCAATCGCTGAACGGCTTCAGGACCTGCGCCACGACGACGGCGATGACCGCGGCGACGAGACCCACGTTGTCACCGAGAGTCGTGGCCTCGGTGGTGGAGGTGACCATGCTTGCGGAGGAGGGAACGCGCGCGGGGAAAGCAAACGCGGCACCTCGTGCGCCAGGGATCACTGGCCGCGGGACGAGTTTGGGGACGAGATTGTCTTGAAGTCAGAAAAGAGCGGGGTCATCATTTTGCACTCAAAAACACAGAAACTAATTCGCACGCGCATCATTGATACGCGTGACTACCTACTCCTACCTACTCACAACGTCGCTTCGTTCCACTCCGCCTTGCACTCCATGCATCTGACTAGTACCCTCCCATCATCCGCTTGCGAGTCCTTCGATCCCCAGGTTTCGTTTTTGCGCACGTCGCGGTGATTTTGTAAATTGTAGTACGCGCAGTTGTTCGTGATTTGTTTCCCGGCGTTGAAACAGTCTTCGCATTTATATTTATTTGTCTCTATTGCGTCGCCCAACCCGGTGCTCCTGGTACGCTTCCGTGTTAACCGTTCGTTCATTTCAACTCGCATTTCGCGTAAAGAATCGGTCGCCAGTTGATCGGAGGTCATCGTGACTAAAGTTTGCGGCGCCAACTTTCCGCTCAACACTTCGTTTCTTAAATGTTGGTTGCGTCTCAGATTCGCCGCTAGTGTCCGTGCTTTGGCTCTGTATTTCGTTGAGGATGACCCGCCGTTGCCATTCACAGTTGCTTTCAAAGCGAAACATCGCCACGCCTCGGACTCGATTTGCCGTGCCAGGTCGAACAAAGGGGACGGGTCCCGTACCGCATCGCCAAGCATCAAAACCACTTGCGAGCGAACCACGTTGTCGTCATCGTCCAACGCGTCTAACGCGGCGTTGGAGTTTAGGGTTGTGGTTGTTGGGGATGAAGGTTTGGTAGTGGATGGTGCCTCACCGGAACGACGTCGCACCTCATCGACATCAGAAGAAGGGGATGTAGCCATGTGCCACCCGCACCTCGCACTGTCTTCCAGATTTTCCTCATCACAGATCGTAACACTGTGAAAATCTCAAAAATATTCAAAAAACCACAACTCGCTCCCGGCAGAGACACTCGCACCACACGCGCGATCGAGTCCTCGGTCGCGTGGTCCACAGCGCGATGTCGTCCAGTACCGACGACTCCAGTGCCAGTGAGAACTTGTCCGAGCTTTTGGCGCTGGCGGAGCCCGAACCTACGGACGAGATGATTGATGGGAAGGTTGAAGTAGATTCCACAGATCAGAATCCTCAAATTAAATACGACGACTCCGCGCACGTCGCCGCATTGGCGGCGATCGCGGAGCGCGCCTCGTCCCTTCCCCCGTACGCGGGCGACGACGAGGAGACCGACGCAGTGTTTGACGACTTGCTCAAGTTGCACGGCTCGATTGTTGAGTCATCCAACGTGGAGCAATCACCCTGGGAGTATTCCAAAAACGCGACTGCGTTTGAAGCCCGAGCCGTCGACGAAGCGTCAGCATTGGTCCGGGCGATTTCCGAAATCGCGAGCGACGGCGTGAGCGATGCAGTGACGGCTTCTGCGGATGCGGTCAAAAGGCGACTGCAATGGTCTCTACAAGATATAGCCATACGACGTGAGCTGAACATCAAAGTGAACGCGAAAGCGTCTGAAATGCGCGCGGGCGTTTTGCGGCACGCGCTTGCGGCGGCGAACGACGATCCGACCGACGAGGACGTCGCCGCGATTGAGATGGCGATCGAAAACGCCGCTGCTGGGGAGTACGATGACACAAGTGCGTTCGATGATAATGATGCTCGTAATGCGTATACATCGGCAAGGGGAGACACCGAAGCCGGCGGGTCGGGACGAGGTGACGGAAGTTACCTTGATTCTCCATCGAGCAAATCGTCGGCGAGCCAAAACTCCTCTCTAGATTCGTTGGGCTCGTCCCTGGATGACGTGATCGATGCGCATTTTAGGGACCAGCGAGTTGGACGTGAGCACGCACGCCAAAGGGTCAAGGACAAGGTAGTAGACGCGACACGGGAGGCCAGAAAACACACTGCGAACAAAGACGATAAGGACGACGAGACTAAGTACTCTGCATATGAAAATAATTTGGAAAACGAAACTCCACCCCCCGACGCGTTTTCGCGTTCGAAGCACCGGCGTCACAAACTTCGGAGACGAATTATCCGCGACGCGCTGGTGGCTTTGCCCGTTTTGGTGTTCTCGTTGTACGACACGGCGAGGGGTGAACGCGCGAGACGGGCGAGTGCATTCAGGGCGGAGCGGCGACGCTCAACCTCTTCTTCGCCGCAAAAGAAAAAGGCGTTTGAGTCTGTTCGCGATTCGCCGTCGAAGAAAAACAACTCGACGCGCCCCGTGTACCCCGCCACGACCATGAAGGTTGGCGCGAACTCGTACGAAGTTAAAAACGGCCGGGTCGTGACCCTGGCGACGCCCGCGGAGGAACGGGACATCCGGAAAGCGTTCGGGATGGGGTAGGGAGGGATACCAAGAGTAACAAGGAAAGAGAATACGCAGCTGTATATGTAAAACAAGAAAGCTCAAAAATAGCATCTGTTAAAAACTGAACGAACCGTTCGTGCGACTGTTGGTACAAAATCAAAGCATGCGATAGTGGTACATACAATTTTTTGGTTCTTTTCCTGGGACGTTGAGGCACGTGTCCTCACGAGGGTCGTTTCCTTCTCACTCAAAACCCTCCTTCACTTATGCGCCCGTTGCGCTCTTAACCGTTTAACTTTCTTGGTCTTTTTCCCGTTGCCGGTTTTGTTGCCGTTGCCGTCGTTCTGCCCCCCGAGCCGCCCCCCAGCGATATAACCACCCGCGCCCATCGCCTCCAGCGCGTCCTTGTCAGGCACACGCCCAATCTGCATCGCCCACGCGTACGGGTCCGTTTCGTCGTACGAAGACGACGCGCTGACGTGCGACTTGTGGCGAGTTGAATTTGACACGTGTCCACCTCCAGAGGAGGGCGTAACGGTTTTCGTAACGGCAGGTCTGTGCACAGCGTTGTTGGATTGAAAAGGACTTTGATGAATGTCACTCCTGTCACGCGATTGCGATTGCGCCCGCAGCGAGTCGAGAGAATGCCACGACGCTTGCTCCATTGAAGCCGTCGGCGCCATGACCCCCCCCATCGACCCAAGGGTCTGACTCAACAGCTCCTTGCCAACCACAACATCACCGTCATACACACACCGATCCATCGAGATTTCGTTCGTGAGTTCATCCCTGCGTCTCATTTGCACCACCGGCCGCCCCCCGGCTAACACCTCATCCACGCTCTCCTCGACGTTGTGTGCGACCCAAAAGTTGCGCTCGTGCATCTCGATCAAAATGGGAAACGTGGGGGGGGCTTGGCGCTCCATTATTGTTTTCTGACAACCCCGGGATCGGGCTTCATCGTCTCCCAAAGTGACGCTTTGAATTCCACCAACCAGGTCACTTAAAGTCGGATTCTTGATCAAGTTCTCCAACAGTTGCCCGTGCGCCGTGCCGATTAAGGTCACTCCCCGTTCCGCAATCGTCCTGCACGCAATCGTTTCCGCCTCCGTTCCGATTTCGTCAACGATAATAACCTCCGGCGTGTGGTTCTCCACGGCTTCGATCATGACTTTGTGCTGCATCGACGGGTCAGGTACCTGCATTCTGCGCGCGCCGCCGATTGCGGAGTGCGGGACGTCCCCATCTCCTCCAATCTCGTTGGAAGTGTCGATGATCACCACGCGCTTTCCCAACGCCGATAGTTTTCGCGCCATTTCTCTTATCACAGTTGTTTTGCCAACCCCAGGCCGTCCCAAAAACAAAATAGATTCATCCCCTCCCTGCACCAGGTCTTCGATCATATCGACGTGGCCTTTCAACGCTCTGCCGACTCTGCACGTCAACCCGACAACCTTGCCGCTTCGGTTCCGAATAGCGCTTATTCTGTGCAACGTGCCGGTAATCCCAGCCCGGTTGTCGCCGCCGAAGTCCCCAATCAATTTTGACGCAAACTCTAAATCATCATCACTCACCGGCTGCTTTCGCAAACACTGGATCGGAATGCCGTTGCCGAACCGCGCTTCAGGACATCGGCCTAGGTCTAAAACAACCTCCAGGAGGTGGGACCGGTGTTCGTGGTGTAGCAACAAATCGCGCACGTCGACCGGGAGCATCTGTTTTTTATTGTATTTTTTTATTGTTGGGGTAGGTAATGGAAGTACAGGGAAGTACGTGGAAGTATATGGAAGCAGGGATGTGGCATGTCAGTGATTGCGTTGAATACGTTCCTTGTCAGCGAATAAGTCACGTGGTGTGTTTGAAATCATCAATAGGTGATCAATGCGCGTTGCGTCTGACGCGCGCCCATCACGAAAAAATAAACGGACAGTGCCAGGTCATTTGACGCGAAAACTGGCCGCATCTCGCGGGAATCTTGACCCCAGAGTGTCCGACTCTTCGTCTGACGAGCGGGCAGGGGTCGGTCACGTGCTGTTACTCTCCCGTATCAATCTACGTCTACGTACCGTGATCATAGCTTCCAAGTCATCTTTGTAGTCGCTTTGTTCGGCGGAATCGCGCGGGGTGCACGGCTCATCGGTGTCAACACACGCGGAGGCGAGGTGACTCGCCCTGGTGGTCTTGGACGAGACGCCTTGATTTGAGATGAACGGAACAAGGACAGAGGCGGGTGCAGGGGAGGTAAGGCGGGAGATCGTGTAAGTGCGTGTCACAGGTTACGTGTCAGTGTGTGTTTCGTTTGTCGAGAGGAAAATCGCGTCACCTCGGTTCGGACGTAAAGCACGTCGAAGCGCGTACGCCGGACATCACGTCAATAGGAACATTTAAATCTATTCTCATTGTTGTTTTTGATTTGTTCGAGTCGTCCCGAGAGGGGATACGGGCTTGGCGTACCTGATCTGAGTGAAACGCGGGTTTTACGCAACCCCGATGTTTTCAACACCTCCATGTTTCGATCGGTACCCGCGACGCATCGAACGTTGCCGCGACGAGTGGGCACGACCCGAGTTCCGGCCGTAGGAGCCAAACGGCAAACGGCCCCGAACGCGACAGACATCGCAGACAACGCGCGTAACGACTTGCGTACAACTACGGACGAGAGTTGGGAGTCCTTTGCGGATGCTCGTGAATGTAAGTGCACCTAGAAGGAGCAGTCAACCACCCAAAAGCTAAATCCAGAAACGCCGCGACTCGTGAGTCGCGTGCGTGTTACGGCGGGGATACGGCGAGGCGCGGAGTGTTGTGTTTGAAATCGAAAACTCGCGCGAGTGTTTCACCAGCTGACAGCTCGGACGCTCGCGCCACATTTCACACAGATTTTTTTGGCTTTTGCACACCGTTCAAGGTTGTCTCTTCCGCGATCAGAAGTATCCGGTCAGCGCTTAAAACAACGGTCAAGGGGGCGACGTTGAGCATTGCCTTGAAAGGCAAAACCAGTTATCTTTTTTATTTTTTTGGCAAAAGATCCTAACTATCCGTCGCTTCGCCGCCGCCGTCTTGATTTCGAGCCACATCCCCGCGCGCGAAAGGCCTCCTTCGCCGCGACGCACTTGTCTTTTCTTTCCGAGGTACGTTGGGGTGGGTTGTGTTGGATGTGAGCTATGTTTCGCTCGTGTAGTAATCTGTTTCGAGTCCATGCACTCCCTCGACCGACTCCTAACCTCGTTCCGCCCCCTCGTTTCGTTCCGCCCTCTTCAGGCACTCTTCGTCTCCAATGGCGGCCCTTTCGCTGTCGAGCGCGTGTTCGCTCAAGCCCACTGTGGCGTCCCTTCGCGGTGCTCGTCGCTCTGTGAGGCGCACTATGGTGGTGGCTCCTAGGTACGTCGCATTTAGCGAATACACATAGTGATAGAATCGTTTCCACGGCGAACAGCACAGACCGATCGCCACCTCCCGCGCCCTAGATATCTCCAGGGTTGGGATAATCCTGCGCTTTACCGGTGAGGTCGATCGCGCGATCAGGGGCGTAAGGTTGGGAACTCTCTGGCGTGTGATCTCGAGACAAACTTTTTCCGATGCGTGCATATCAACTGATTACATCAGTGCTTGAGACGCGTACACGCGAAGACCACGTTCTCACCGCCTCCGGCCACGACACACCACTCTCTCCTCTGTGTGGAGCGGTGTTCGTTTTATCGATCAAGATCGTTTTTCTCCCGTCGAGATGTATGCGTGATATACGAGCAATTAGTCTGACCGTCCTTTACTGCTTCCCCCATCTCATCCCTTACCTCACCCAACTACAGAGCCGTGATTTCCCCCGGCCCCTCCCCCGATGCTTTGTATGAAGCCACGGACCGCGGGGATAAGCAAATCAGCGCCACCGGCGCGAGCTTAGCGGATTGGACGCCCAAATCTTGGAGAGAAAGAGAAGCGCTTCAGCAGCCCAACTACGAGGACCAAGCGGAGTTGGAAGCTGCTCTCACCGAAATCGCGAACCGGCCTCCGTTGGTGTTCGCCGGGGAAGCGCGATCGTTACAAGCGCAACTGGCCAACGCTGCCGCGGGTAACGCGTTCGTGCTGTTCGGCGGCGACTGCGCCGAGTCGTTCAAAGAGTTCAACACCGACGGAGTGAGGGATACGTACCGCGTGCTGCTTCAAATGTCCATCGTGCTGATGTACGGCGCCGGGGTGCCTGTGGTCAAGTTGGGGCGCATGGCGGGCCAATTTGCTAAGCCTCGCTCAGAGGACTTGGAGACCATCGACGGTGTCTCGTTACCCAGCTACAGAGGCGACAACATCAACAGTTGCGAGTTTACGCCCGAAGCGCGCCGACCCGATCCCTCCAGGTTGCTGAGAGCGTACGACCAGTCCTGCTCCACCTTGAACCTCTTGCGCGCCTTCTCCAACGGCGGCTACGCCTCCATGAACCGCGTTTCGAAGTGGAACCTTGATTTCATGGAGGACTCGGAGAAGGGGAAGCAGTACCGCGAGTTGGCCGCTCGAGTCGACGCCGCCATTGCGTTCATGAAAGCGTGCGGCATCGACGAAGAAAAGCCGCCGATGATGAGCACGGACTTTTTTACCGCGCACGAAGCCTTGCACCTTGGGTATGAAGAAAACTTGACCCGTTTAGACTCCACCACAGAAGAGTTCTACGGGTGCTCCGCGCACTTCCTTTGGTGCGGCGAGCGCACGCGGCAACCCGAGGGGGCGCACATGGAGTACTTCCGCGGCATTTCCAACCCCATCGGGATCAAGATTTCCGACAAAAGCACCGGTGAATCCGTCGTGAGCCTGATCAAGACGCTGAACCCTGAAAACGTCCCTGGTAGGATCACATTAATTTCCAGGATGGGCGCTGAAACTTTAAGAGAACACCTCCCGCGTCTTATCGAAGCCGTCACAGACGCGAACCTCAACGTGCTGTGGGTCACCGACCCCATGCACGGGAACACGATTAAAACCGACAACGGGTACAAAACCCGGCCGTTTGAAAGAGTCCGGGACGAAGTTATGGCGTTCTTCGAAGTGCACGAACAGATGGGCACGCACCCGGGGGGGGTGCACCTGGAGATGACCGGACAGGACGTCACGGAGTGCACCGGCGGGACGGCGGAGGTTACGGAGGGGGATTTGGAAAAGAGGTACTTGACGCATTGCGACCCGCGGTTGAACGCTAGCCAAGCGTTAGAACTGGCGTTCCTCATGTCCAACAAGCTCGCGGACATGAAGAAACGAGCGGGGTTGAGCGGGGCGCGCTAATTGGGGGGAGAAGGCGAGTGGAGGAAAGCCGATGAGACGTCTCTAGAACAACATTCTTGAATTTTAACTCAACATTAACTCAACATTGTCCGCAAAAAAGGCGGTATATTCTTGATGTCGTCACGCGTCTTCTCAGATCGAGTGCGCGGTGGTGGCACGTCCGCGCTCGCGACTGGTGTATCGTGGATCTAGTAGTCTAGTAGTCGAGTGTCCCGTATCGCACGTAGTGCGTCTCGCGGCGACAGCAACCGGCGCGCGTGGAGCACCGAGACGCGTTCGACACGAGTCGAACAAGAAGGTTCTTCATCTCGAGAGGACGCGTGCGGACCGACGAAGAGACGCGTCACGTGGTTCGCGGTCAACACGAGCTTGTGCGTAGACACCGCCCTACTCGGTGACCATAATGTCAACGTTCATGACGGTACGTGACTTGAACGTTCGCAGAGTCTCCGTTTCCTGGGTTGGTGACCGACCCCAGGACACCATCCGAGCCGACTCATCATCTTGGAATATGTCGTCTCGGAACGTCGTCGGACCGACACGTCCGCGCTCTCCTCTGTGCCTCCGATATCCCACCGCTGACCCTACACCCCTCTTCGTATCTCTATACACGTTCATGTTTATCACTCGCAGGGCATGGAACGCATAGCCTCGGTTGCGGTACCTAGGGTCGCGCAGCGCGCGTTCGCCGCGCTCCCCGCGGCTCGTCCCGCCGCCGGTCGCGACCCGTCGTTTTCCAAAGGAACTCGTTCCGGGACGAGAGGGTTCGCCGCGCGCGGGCGGGGTACCGAACGGAAGGTACACAAGACGCATAAACGGTGGCAAGCAACACCTAGTGACATTTTGACCCAGGTGAACATCTTGAAACGAAACACTCAACGACCGTTGACCGGAACCCCGCGAGCCATCGTGGACACCGAAACGACAGATGCGGAGACCTCCGTGGAGGAGAGTTGCGAACGAAACGAAACCGCACCTAAAAGAACAAAAGACTCGCCGGTGACGTACTCGTTCGATAACAGCGATAAAAGGGAATCAAAAAAGACGATCCAAAAGGTTGAGACCTCCATCCAAGAGGCGTTCGGTGGCTTGCGTACTGCGATGCTGGACGCGACGAAGAACATCCAAGCCAAGACGCGCGCGGCGACGCACCCTCCGTTGCCGGTGGTGAGCACGTTTGAAGAGCTTCTAAGATTTGCGAGAATCGCGAGCCTGAATTCAGCCACCGAGGATGAGATTGCTGCGTTCTTTGAGGAGACTAATGAAACAGTCACTGTCCTCGACATGGTATCCGTGAAGCAACGCGTGTTCATTGCGACTGACGATAAAAAAAAAAGACACACCGTTAGTTTCCGCGGAACCACCAATCTCACAAACGTCGTGCAGAACATCCGTTTGAGTAACAACCCGGTTGTGGCGTCCGGGCGGCTGGCGAGCGTCGGCCGAAGCCTTTCCGGGGCGTTTGCAGGACTGCAAAGGAGCAACGGTCACGGTTCGTTTGAAACTTCAAAAAACCAAACCAATGACCCTTCGTCTTCCTCTGATTCAGACTCGGGGTCCTTCGACGAGGACGACGCAGACGTTTGTCAAAACATCGACTGGTCTTCCGCATCGCCCGATGAGCTGAGACAGTTGGGGTGCACGGACCACCTTCCCATGCACCGGGGGTACCGACTCATCGCTCGCGAGTGCGCGGATGCCTTGGCGCCGTTCATGAAACAAGGGTACAGCGTGCAGTTGACTGGGCATAGTCTAGGCGGCGCGGTTGCGGTGGCAACGGCGTTGTTGTTTCGCTCCAGAGGCGCTTCTATCGAAAAAGTGGTAACCTTCGGCGCCCCCAAGCTGGGTCCCCGGGAAACGCGGGAAGCCGCGGACCGGATAGACGTGTTGAGAGTTGTGCAGAAGGATGATTTGATCCCGTTGTTACCTATGAGCAGACCGTTTGTGAGGAAGCCGTACGTGCATTTGGGGGAAGGGATTGTTTTAGACAACGACGCGCCTGGAAGGTACGCAAGGTTGACGCGCGAATGGGGCACCGCCGGGATTTTGTGGAAGCAAAGGAAACACCTTGGGTATGCGAGAGGTGGGGAGGATGTGGGTGATGTTACAGACTCTATGAGTGTTACCGATTCTTCCATGGGTGTTACATCTGATTCAGAGGACACTACCATGACTGATACCTATATGGATCAGTCCATCGTGAGTTCGGACGAACCCGACGTCGACACGACAATCGACGAAGCCGAAAACCGCGGCCGGTTCTTCACCGCGCGCAGTCGGTTACGGAAACTTCGCACCAACCTATCCGAAGGCGTCGCACGCCGACGAGCGCAGTTCACTGAGAACCGCCTGGAGATGCAACGACTGCGCGATGCGATGAACAAAAGCGTGTTGACGGAAGAAATCACGGGAGAAGATATGTTCTCCAGCGAGAGTAACTCGGAGTTTCAACGGGAAGTCGCGGCGTGGGCGAGCGGGTCGCAGGACGACTTCGATACCGTCGATAATCGTGTGAGCAAACCGTCTGATGGTAATTCACCGGCTAAAAAGTCTCGCTGGTCGTTGTTCACCCGAGGTGGAGCTTCTGCAGGTGCTTCTTCTGGAACTACGTACCCGTCGACGTCATCGTCCGACCCGGCGCCCTTCGACGACGTCGAGGGCGAGCTTTTCGTTCGCGTCGCTGAGACCACGGAGGGCGGCGCAGAATCGGTCGCGGCGGCGGCGGCGGACGAGTGGGAACGCGCCTCAATTGCGGCCGATGACAGAGAATATGCTGGAAAGGGTATGCGTGGTGTGACTGGTAACACTACCTCTGCCACCACCACCGCCGCCGCCGATGACTCGTACCTCTCCGGTCCCACGATTTTCGAGGAGCTTTGGCGGCTTCGGAAGCTGGACGCGGAGACGCGGGGGGACAAGTTGGAGAGTCACAGAATGTTGCGGTACGTGAGCGAGATTGAAAAAGCAATAGACGCCGGTCCGGTACAGACCTCGTTAGCGGGCGTGTACACTGGCAAGGAAGGGGACGAGATTGGACTGGATTTTGACGGCGAGGATGACGGGCAGATTGACGGGGGAACCGCGTCCTGGATGACCTGGTCCAGGTAAAGGAGAGCTTTTTTGATATGATAATTGAATATCAGTATATGGCAAGGGTTTACACCACTCATACACTACACATACACCACACATAGAAATGTACTCCCCATGTTGAAATACTATAAGCACGTCTACGCCATTACATATCCGATAAGAATATACTCCTCAATTGAAAATCTTATTTAATCCAAACGCACTACATTTCATCCTTGGCCCCCAGCAGCTCCTCTTCCGTGAACACCACCGCGTCTTTACAGAACTCACACGTCACCTCCACCTTGCCCTGTTCTTCGATGATGGACTGGATCTCGTCCTTGCCCATACTAGCTAGGGCGCGCATCATGCGCCCGCGCAGCTCGTCAATGTCACACGGGCCGTAGGAAGGAGTGGATGTAGTGGCCACCTCCGGCAGCGACCCGAGCTCACCCAACACCCGCTCCGCCATCTGTTGAGCAGTAACACCCTCAGCGATCATGTCAGTAGTAGAAGGCAAGCTCGGAATCGTTTTCTCAAGAGCAGCGATGGTCTCATCCGACGCGAACGGCAACACCTGGACCATGTATCCCCCTGCGCTTCGTATGCTTAAGTCGCGATCTAATGAGACCCCCACCGCAATCGCGCTGTTGACCTGTTCGCTTTCCTGCAAGTACACCGCGATGTCCTCTGCGATTTCTCCAGTAGTGATCTGCACCATGCCGTTGAATGGGGCTTTCCACTCTGGGTGCGCTCTGGACACGGTGAGGATGCCCCTGCCCACCGCGCCGCCCACGTTCAACTTACCATCCGGGCGCAACGGAGGGTCGGCGTTAGGATTGCTCACCATGCCTTTGACCTGCCCCGTGTTGTCGCTAATAGCAATGATTTGGCCAATAGGCCCGTCACCTTTGAACGTGATTTGCGTCGTCTCGTCGTCGCCTTTGAACGTGCCTAGTAGGGTTGCTGCTAGCATGGTTCGGCCCAGCGCTGCGGTCGCGGTTGGCGCTGTTTTGTGTCTCGACACCGCATCGGACACCAAGCTCGTGCCCACCACGGAAATCACACTCACCTCCTGGTTCGCGGACATCACGCGGTATATTGCATCCTCGGAGGTTGTGGCGTTGGTTGTTGTGGAGGTTCCTCTTCCGCTGGGGGATACGCCAGGACGACGCGCCTTCACCACGTGCGGGACAGCCGCCGCCGCCGGGTTTCGGATGGAGGTCGACGCGACCCTCGCGCATCGCCCCAGGGTGCTCGCGCTCGCGGAGGTTAAAGTCGCCATCGTGGAACGAAAGGAACGTGCGTTTCGGACGCCGGTGGCGAACGACGAACGGAACGTCCGTGGGCGGGAGGTCCGTGTGGAGGTGGTGTGTCGGGTGTGAATCCAGCAGTTTGAAGGAAGCGACGTCACCGCTTGGATGAAGCGAAAAGTGCGTTCAGGAGCTCAAGGGTAAGCGTGCCTTTTGTGGCTGCATTCGCATACTGTACCGGTACATGATGCGCTTTGGTGGCCGACATTGGATTCTCGCGCGAAAGAGAAGTTGGCGCGATTTTCTTTGCGTTTCCTCGACGTTCCAATAATAGTTTGAAACGCGACTCCGCGGAAACACTTTGGTGCGCCCAGCGACTCTACAAAACCCAAACGCGACCATGCAGATTTTCGTCAAGACTCGTACGTCACTCCCTTACGTCATTTCCAACAGCGCGCGACGTTCGCACGCGCGCAAACCTCGGCGCACACCGGTTTACCGGTTTCCGGCGTCACTTCGTTTTGTGTTTTTTCGTCGTCGCTCAGATCTGGCGCTTTCCAATCCCACGCTCGCTCCGTCGAACGGCGGTTCCCTCGAGGCGCGACCTGGTTCTAACCCGCCTTCCTCCCCCTCGCTCTTCCTTACACAGTCACCGGCAAGACCATTACCCTGGAGGTGGAGTCCTCGGATACCATCGACAACGTCAAGGCTAAGATTCAGGACAAAGAAGGTACGTGTCTTGTCTGTCACTCGCGCCAAACCACGACGTGTTTTTCGTCCCACGATCCAAGAGACTGGGGCGGACACACCATCGCATGTGTATCGCACGTTCACCACACGTAACCTCGACACATTCGAAACAAGGGCTCTATGAATGGCGATATCGTCGGCGTCGGCGATGAATCATCCTCCTCGCCGCGCGCCTCGCTCACGACCCATGGGCGGTTCGACACCCCGAACCGTTGGTGCCCAACTTGGGGTGCCACGATTCTCTTTTTGCTTCCTCGTATTTTTTAAGCCGAACTAACCTCCACTTCTCTCTCGCCATCAATCGCAGGTATCCCCCCTGACCAGCAGCGTTTGATCTTCGCGGGCAAGCAGC
>TARA_B110000977_G_scaffold201441_1_pt1 | contig 14606 bp, 6 predicted proteins | sample TARA_B110000977 | Tara Oceans TARA_B110000977 (sample SAMEA4397798) | marine metagenome | biome: Polar Biome; feature: [SRF] surface water layer (ENVO:00010504); material: water (ENVO:00002006), including particulate matter (ENVO:01000060) such as... | depth 5 m | reverse complement strand
AACATGCCGCTGGGTATTTCCACCAAGGTGAAACTATCGTCTGCCGGATCAAACACCCCAACGCCATGGACGTAATAAGGGGCGAACACCACCCTACCGTTGCCTGCCAAAGCGGTACCGTTAAACTTCTCGTTAATAGTGATCTTGTCGACGATGTCAAACAATTTGAAAGTATCGGTTTTCGGGTCAAACACCCCCACGCCTGCTGTGAAAGATTCCCAGGGGACGAACACCACCCTGCCGTCGCCCGCAGTCGCGGCGCCGCGAAATTTACCGGCCGTATCGATCGTGGAGCTGACGTCCACCAAGGTGAAAGTTCCCCATAACGCATCAAACACTCCCACGCTGTTGGAGCCCCAGAGGGCGAACACCACCCTGCTGTCGGCCACAGTCGCGCCGCCGTCAAATCTATCGACTCCGCTGATCGAGCCGCTGATATCCACCACCGAGAACATATCGGTTGTCGGGTCAAACACCCCGACGCCGCCGGCGTTTCGGGGGACGAACACCACCTTGCCGTTGCCCGCAGTCACGGCGCCGGAAAATGCAATAATCCCCAGATTATAGGAGCTGATGTCAAGAAAGGTTTCTGTATGGGCAAACAGTTCAAAAATGTCCGATTCCCTTTTTTTATTTTTTTTCCATAGACTGGCCCTCAGTCAATATTTTTTTTTGGAAAGTTCCCGTTTCCATTTTTCGCCGAGGTGCTGGGCCTCGCTTTTCACCTCACTTTTCGCGAGCAGTCATCATCATCCAAAGGAGCAATCAAGAGACCCGTCAGAGTTCGCCGCGTTGACGGGTTGCCGGTTTATCTTTCGCCGCCATGACGACACGCACATCATGTTTATGCACGTTTTGTTACCATTTCTCGCGACCGCTTTTCTATCACCAGAACATCTACGCGGAAACACGCCCCCGAAATATCGCCACCGTCGGTTGGTCCGCCTCGCCGTCCAGCGTTTGCCAACTCGTGGACGCCCCTGGCGGCGCGTGTTTTGGCCCACGCGCTTTGAACACCCCGAACCCGTCCGGGCCGTCGATCCACCAGCACCCGTCCTGGGAGTTTCGGTACACGTACGCGTCGTTTTCGGCGTGTTTGAACCAAACCAAATCGTGTCCGCCGTTAAGGCCCTGCCACGTCGTCTCGACGTTCCATTTATTTTGAACACACACGAGTTTGAATCCCTCCGGGATTTCGTTTGTGCCGTCACATGCATGGTACCTTCCGTGAATGTCCGGGCGAGTCGGCGAAAACACGCGCACGGAGTGAATGGACGTCGTATCGTCGTCCAAACGTTTTTGACGAAATTCGTTCAACACGTCTAGCACGTCCCTCGCCTCTGCGTCTTTCGCGATTTGAATTGATTGCTTTGTCAAAATCGCCCCGTTGTGCAAAAGTGCGTACGCACCGATTGACAAATTGTTACTCGCCATGCGGTCAAGAGGTGTGTACCCGTACGTGTCAAGCGCCTCGACGTCGCCGCCTTTTTCAATTAAAAATTTCGTCGCGCGTTGGTTTTTTCGGGACATGCCGCACGTGTGCAGCGGCGTCGCCCCGCCCGTCGCCACGTCGTTGACCAAGTCGGGAAACTCTGTTAGTAACTTGCTCAGCGTGGTTCGATGTACCGGGACGTTTGCGTTTATTTCGTCCGAAAACGACGCGATCGCGTGGGACACGGGGGTGTACCCGCCGCCCGCGTACACGGGGCCGGGTCGTTCGTTGTGATTTTGGTACTGCACCCCGATACGCACTGCGCCATTCGTGCTGCGTTTCACGATGCCAGAGTATATACCAGCCCCTACTGAATCCAAATACGGGTCAAAACCCTCGCTATCCGTGTTCCCAGCAATGCCGTACTTCTCAGCCATGCCAGGCGCGTGCGGGTCGTGCGTAATCTTGACGCCGTCGTGGCGGTAGTGACCCCGCATCACGACGCGAACAGAACCACCGTGTCGGCCGTTTCCGAAAGCCGATGACGTCTTAGCCGTGACTCCGCGAGTCACCCCGGTTGCGGGACACGCGCGGAGACACGGAACCGTGGACGAGGATACCAACAACACTATCGAAGAGAAGGACGCGAGACGTGCGCGGAAACCGGGCGCGGGGTGCATGGAGGTGTCGTATGACGTCAATATCGACGTGGCGCTTTTCACAAAAAAAGAAAAAAACTAGCACTTTTTTTGTCCTCTCGGATGTTGGGATGCGTCTCAATTCGCATCGCGCGCGCCGGTTGACCCGGCCGACGCCGCCATGGCGCAATCCACCTCCCTCGCGGCGATCCTGGAAAAGGTTTCGTCCAACGACAAAGGTACGTTCCCGGGTTGTTGATGTCCAGACGCGTCGTACGATCTGTTGTCATCTTTCCAGATCTCGTTGTTACGTGTTTGGGCGCCAGATCTGGAGTGCGATCGGTGCGCTGACGTGTATCGCGAGACTACACGCGCGCGGTGTGCATAATCAGCGATATGATAATGCTATACTGCTATGCACTTACGTCTAATACCCGACGTCCACGCCCTGTCACTCTCTCCGCATTCTCCCCTGACCGACTGCCCCTACCCCACCTCATCAGATTTCCGCTACATGGCCACCAGCGATCTGCTTCACGAGCTTTCCAAAGATTCGTTCCGCGCGGCGCCCGAGGTTGAGAAAAAAGTCGTCGCCGTGGTTTTGACGCAGCTGGATGACCAATCGGGTGATGTTTCAACCCTAGCGGTGAAGTGCTTGCCTCCGCTGGTGAGGGGGTGTTCCTTGCCCTCGGTCGTGGCGGTCATGGACGGTCTACTGCAACGCGTGTGTTTTGTGAATGGGAAGGATGCTGAGATTAGAGCGAAAAGAGACGCGGGGGTCATCGGTTTAAGAACCATAATCGCCGAGGTCCCGCACACGCAACAGCACCACGTATCCCAAATCGTCACTGCCCTGGTCCCCAAACTCCTCACGAAACTCAACGACTCCATCAACACGGGTGAGATTTCCAAGAACACGGGCGTCGCGGGGGATTTGGCGGGGGATTGTTTGGAGTTGATCACGGCGCTGTCCGCGAAGCACGGGTCGTACATGACCGGGGGCGAGGTAGTGGGTGTGACTTCTCAGTCTGAGAAAAAAGCACAAACAGAAGGTGACATTTCACCTTCTGATTCACCTTCCCAAACCACCGCCCCCCAGGGTGTGTCCCCTGCCACCGCCCAGGCGCTGGAACAGGCGCTTCAGCGGTACCTCAAGGAGAGCGGGCGGCAGGCGACGCGGAAACGAGCGGCGGCGTGTTTGGCAAGCCTGGGCGCGAGCGCAAGCGACGGGTTTCTGTCGCGGTGCGCTGCCGCAGCGCGCACCGCTATTGCGAGTGCGATTGAGCGCAAGCTGCCTGCGCAACAGCGAGACGAGCTGTGTGCACCGTACGCGCACCTCCTCGGGTCTATGGCGCACGCGAGCGGGTCCCGGTTCGGCCCGCATGCTGACGATTGCTTCGCCACGATTTTTGAATTAACAGAAACGGCGCATGAGGAAGGGTCCGAGACGTTGCGTGAAACGTGCTTAAGGACTGTTGAGCGGTTCATCGGGGAGTGCCCAAGGAGTGTTGCTGGGAATTTACCAAAGGTGGTTGCGAAATCCTTAGAGCTGATCGCACACGACCCTTTGTATGGGGACGAAGGCGAGGGTGACGCGGACGGCGACGACGCTATGGACGACGACGCCGACGACGCCGACTTCTCCGAGTACGGCTCCGAGTACGACGCCTCGGAGTACAGCGACGACGGGGACGACGACCAGAGCTGGAAAATAAGAAGAGGCGCGGCTAGGGTGCTCTCCGCGGTTGCGACGAACGCTCCGAATGTTCTGGAACAGCAATTCGAAACCGTGGTGAAGAAACTTCTGCGAAGAGGGTCCAAAGAACGCGACGAGCAGTGTCGCCTTGAGGTTTTTGGGACCTTGGAAGCGGTGCTGCGCGCCGCCAGCGCACGGAAAGGGGCGTCGAACAACTTGGTGAGTCTTGTGGAATCTGTCGCGCTGGATATCGCAGTCGCCGCGGCGAAGTGGTCCGCCGATTCCATTTCGAAAAAAGACAAAGAGCTAGGCGTGAAGAGCACGCTTAAAATCCGAACAAACGCGTTTCACGTTTTGACGGAATTAATAACCGGCGTGCCGAACGCGCTTGTTGGTGACGGCGTGTTTCCCATAATCGCGGACTCGCTGGCGGCGACGTTGAATGCTACGGCTGGCAGTGGAACGGTCAATGGTACCGAGAACAACGGCACATGCACTGCCTCGCAACCCACCTCCTCGGACTCCGCGGGCACCAGCGAGGTGCGGGTCGCGGCGCTTGTGTTCGCCAGAGTCGCCGCCGAGACACACTCACCGTCTGAAATTTACGAAAATCTACAAACGCTAGCCCCCCCCCTGTGCGCCGCGATGAACGACCGGTACTACAAAACAGCCGCGGAAGCGACGCGGGCGTCCGAGGCGCTGGTGCGTGTTTTCGTGGAGGGGTGTGGTGGTCGTGGTGGAACTGCTTCCGATAAAATTATCCAGCTGGCCACGCTTCTCGCCACGCAAGTCGGACAAAGCGTGTCGACTCTTGATCGCGACGCCGAGGTGAAAACCGCGTCCATTTCCTGCGCCGGCGCCGTTTGCGCTTCCCTGGGTCAAATCGCGTCGGAAACATCAATCTTAGCCGTCATGGAAGGCCTTTACGACCGTCTTGGGAACGAGGCTACTCGTGTCAACGCAGCGAACGCTTTAGCGACCGTGTTTGCGTCTCAAAACGCCAGCCGATCCGCGGTACAATTTATCGCAAAAAAATCAGCGGATATTTTAGTAACGTTTCTGCGGAAATCCGACCGGGCGCTGCGGCACGGCTCGTTGGATGCGCTGTTGGCGCTGGTGAAGTTGAATAATGAGGATAACGACTCGTCCTCTCTGTTACTCGACTCGCAAATCGCGTCCGTCCTGGAGAACTCCGCGGGCTGTGTGGTGGACTCCGAGCCGGTGGCGGCGGCGGCGGCGCTGCGCACGGCGTCGGCGGCGTTGCTGAAGAGCGGGGCGTTACCGGTCGCCGCGGAAGCCGCGCGCGTACACACTTTGACCGCGGCGTTGAGTTTGTGTGCCAGTGGGCGATACTCGCGACGTGGGGGCAAGAACGTTTCGAATTTACGATCATCGTTACGTAATTTCTTCGGAGATTTGATCACCGCGCAGCTACCGGGCGCGAGTCACTCGGAAGTGCGGGAAGCGTTGTTTGAAAAGTGCGTAAAAAGCAACACGTCCTCGTCGAAAGACGTCGGCGTCGCCGTCGCCGAGTGCGTGGCGTCCGCGTGTGTTTCGAGTGGGGGAGATGCCGTGGTGAGTACTGCAAAGGGCCTAGTCGACTCCCTGCATGACTCAAAAACAGATCCAGAGCGCCAAAGGTTAGCCATGTATTGCCTCGGCGAGCTCGGAAAGGTCGGAAGCGCTTTCGCCGACGCTGCGGTGGCTGATAAATTCGAGCACGCGGTGCGCGCAGCGTTCGACGCCACCGCCGTCGGTTCGGACGAGAGCTTGACTGCGGCAGCTGCGTACGCGCTAGGTGGCGCGTGTGCGGGTACCGAACACCGCGCTCGATTCCTGCCCACCACCCTAGGTGGGCTGGACGGCGACGGCGCGGACGACACGGATGCCGATTCCGCGAAATCGCGCTACGCGTTTCTCCTGTCCCTAAAAGCCGCGATTGAAGCCGTTGAGTCGCGGGACGAGGAAATTAACGAACGTACGGAAAACGACGGTTTATCCGGATCCCTTCACCTGTCGACAGCTGACTCCGCCCTCGTGGTTGACAGCCTGCGCCAGAGGTCGGAGCAGGAAACCGAGGAAGGCGCGCGCGTGGTGCTGGCGGAGTGCTTGGGGAGGTTAGCGGCGTGGTCGCCCAAAACGCTGTTGCCGCAGCTGGAGCAAGACGCGACGAGCGACGCAAGCGACGTTCACCAAAAAGTAGTCGCAGTGCTCGCGGCGAAGCACGCGGTGTTAGCCGCTTTGGCGTCCAGAAACGGAGACACGGTACGATCCGTCACGGAGCGACTTCCCTTCTTCGTCGGTAACGCGACGTTGAGTAGCACAGCCCACGCAGAGGTTTGTGTTGCGGCGATGAAGGTGCTGAGCGCGGCGGCGCACGGCATCCCAAGCATCGTCGTTTCCGGAAAAAAGTGGATCGCTGAGGTTACGGACTTGCTTTTCCTGCAAACGCCCATCGATCAATCGCTAGTCAGGGTTGTGGATTTAGGGCCGTTCAAACACACCGTGGACGACGGGCTTGAAACCCGGAAAGCGGCGTTTGAGTGTGTCAGCACGGTGCTTGACGCGTTCAGCGTCGCTGTGGGTAATGCTGGGGATTTATCATCTGATTCCTCATCTGATGACTTTCTTCAAAGCGCGCCTTCCTCGTTCGCCACCGGCGTCGCCTCCGCCATCGCCACCGGATCCGGCGACCACTACGACGTGAAGATCGTGAGCCACGCGCTGATTAGCAAGCTCACCCGGTCACCTCTAGGCTGTGACGCCGTCGCCGAAAAGCTTCCAACAATAACGTCCGCGATGACGAAAACGCTAACGCAGAAGATGAAGAGCGACGCGGTGAAACAGGAGATTGACCGCAACTTTGATTTGTTGCGGAGCTGCTTGAAAGCGGTGGTGCACCTTTCAACGAGGGTTTCAACGTGTGCTGAGAACGAAGCGTGGAACGAGTTCATGGCGAAAACAGTCAAGGGTGAAAAAACCGCCGGGTTGTTTGAAGAGGCGAAGAAATCGATTTTAGAGAGCGGGGAGTAAACGGGTTGTTTTTAGAGTTGTACGCCTTTGTATAGTTGTTTTGCATTTCAAACGCCTTGTCTTGTCCATGTCTTGTTCCTCTCCTGTTGTTGCATTGAAACAGTTCGTTCTCGGAATCGATCCTCCACGAAAAACAAAACTTCAACATTGGCGCGAAAGCGCGTCGCGGTGTTTTCTTCGTTACCAAATAAGACCCAGCCAGACGTAACACCACAATGGGTGTTTCTCGGATGCTCCGCGCGCGTCCCACCACACTCGCGCCGCGCTGTCAGAGTGATATCGCGATGCGTTGGCACGCATCGCGCGGTTCGAGCGATGGTACGACGACGGTCAAAGCGTTGACCATCGTGGTGCTGGCGGTAACGTGCGCGGTGCTTCCTGCCGCGGCATCCGACGAGTCGAGTTTGCTCGGGACGTCGCGTTTGGTGGATCTGCGGTACGAGATGAACGTCAAGCTCCCTTCTGGGGTGCTGCCGTGCGAACTCACGCCGTCGCCAAACACAGTGCACGCGGTGGAGAAAGCAGTGTTCGAGGCGATCAACAGCGACGTCGCCCCACTGCCCGCGCGATCGGACGTGCATCTGGCGTGCGTGTGCCAAGGCGCGTTTTGCGACGAGCACTGCGAATCGAACGCGGTCCAAGGCGCGGCAGCGTTGGGGGCGGCGCCGGGGAAGACAGGCAAGGCACAGGACAACGCAAAGACCAGTAAGCACACCCAAAAACCTTCAAAGTCCGCCGACCCGAACGCCGACGTCATCTACGACTACGACTACGATTACGATTACGACACGGCTCCGTATGAAAACCCGTGGGTTGGGGATGACGCTTCGGGTGATGGCTCCGCCACCCTGGGCTCCACCCGGTTCTACACGCTGTGGGAGAAGTGCAGCATGAACTCCACGTTCTACGACGAGCATGAGAGTACGTGTTCAAATTTAACAGAGGAAGATGGTGCTTATGAATTAGAACACAAGTGCCGCCGCCCTGGTTTTCGCCAAGTGTACGGACCGCAGTGTCCGCATCCCAGTGGGCAAACAGTCACGGAAGACCCAGTGCCTCTTGTGGACCCTGTTTCGGACTTGGAGGCGTGCCAAGCGAAGTGCGCGTCGACGTCACACTGCTGCAACAGCGACCCAAGCCAGGGGAGCAACCAGCACCTTTCGTGTCTCCAGGCGTGCATGGTTGTGAAGTCTGGCGTGTCTGGCGACGAGTGCTTGAGTTACTGCCCCAAACGCCAATGCGCGTACGACATCAACGGTGAGCGGTACACAGCTTGTCAAACCTGCGACGACGTCCCCGCGCACAAAGCGCGGTTCGGGGATTCGTTCGTTGGGGCCAACTACACGTGCACGGCGGTTTACGGGACGGACGAAGAGTCGTGCGAAGCCGGGTGCGCGGCGGGGGTGGAGATCGATACCGTCGTGGTTGATGAGACTGGCTCTGGCACTGGCACTGATCCTGATACCACAAGCGACTCCTCGACTCCTTCCGGTGACAGTTCAGGCGGCACCGTGATCGAGAACTGGTACAACGGCCACGCCAGCGTCGGGTGCATGCCCGTCGTCCCCACCGGCCAGCCCAAGTACACAGTTCTGTGGGAAAAGTGTCACACCAACTGGGTATTCCACAAGCGCAACGCTGAGCGGTGCGAGGGTTTGACGGAATCCGACGGCTGTGCTGAGCTCGAGAAACACTGCGCCAGGCTACAGTTCGCGGAGGAGTACCACGACCAGTGCCAGGGTTTGATTTTTACGAAGCAGATGGAGGAACGCGTGGAGGGGATGATCGATGACAGGGTGAAGGTTCTTGTTGACGCGAAGTTGGACGAGTTAGCGGGATTGACCGAAGATGACTCCGATGACTCCGATGACTCCTCCCAGTCCGCGCATACCATCGCCATGTCACACTCGATTTCTGTTTTGGAACAAAAGCTGAACGCCGTGATTCACAACATGACCGAGGAGAAAAAATGGTGCGACCCGTGCGTGGCTGAGAAAATCAAGGAAGCGATGGAGGAACACTTGCGGGAGTACCATGGGGATGACGAAACGCCTGAAGAAACGCCTTCACCTTCAGAAGAACCTACCTGTTTGACCCCCACGCAAGCCTTTTCTGAGGAGAAGCTCCTGTACGACGACTTGAGTGACCTGGATAAGTGCCGGAACCAGTGCGCGGCTGAGGAGCACTGCTGCAACAATGACATCACGCAGGGTAGCAACCAACAACTCTCGTGTCTCCAAGCCTGCATGGTGGTGAAGTCTGGTGTCCCAAAACAGGAGTGCCTGGCGTACTGCCCGTTCCGTTCGTGTTCGCGGTGGATCAGGGGCGTGCACTACGAAGCCTGCCGGTACTGCGACGACGTGCCGGAGCACGAGCCGCAGTGGGGCGACGCGTTTCACCCGGCGCCGTACACCTGTTCGAGCACGTGGGGCACGTCCACAAAGTCGTGCGAAGACGGGTGCGCGGCGGGCGAAGCAGACGCCCCGGTGTTCTACCCCGGCGACAGACACATGCTGTCCCTGCCAAGGTGCGGCGAAGAGAGTGAAGGTCCGACTCCGTCGCCCGCGTTCCCGGATGCCCCCGCGCCGGTTTCCGCGCAAATGGCGTCGCCGGGGTTGGACGAAGAATCCGAAGAATCGAAACAAGAACCTGAATCAAACCCAAGCGGCGGCCCGCTGTTAGGGTGTTCCCCTGTATACTCCGGAGCTTTGGGCGCCGAACAGCGAAACGTTGACCAGTTCATCACGTTACGCTTCGGCATTACGGTTCCGGTTGCAGTAAGAGCAGAAACGATCCACGCCATTAAAGCGGACGACGTGCTTCTCGGCGTCGCGCGAAGGTTGGAGGACGACGACGCGTTCAAATTGATGTGGCCTGGATTGGTGGACCGGTCTGATTTTTCGTTAAACGACATACCGCCTGTGGTGGGTGAGGAAGCGGTGGCTGACGCACGCGCTCATGCGGGGCGTGCGGTGCAGACGGAGGCACCGCATGTGGAAGTGTCCAGGCCTACGGAGACACCGATACCGACGCAGGAGACTTTGCTTTCGCGCGCTGATACGCTCGACGACCCGCTCCAGGCGCTTCAAGCACAAAAGGAAGCGATGGAACAAAGGCGGTTGGATGCGTTGAGAGACGCGACGCAAGCAGTGGGGCAGAACACCCCGAGGACGGTGTCAGGGGCGCTGCTGGGTCAATCGCGGCTGGGGGATGGAGTAGGGGGAGCGGCGGAAGGAAACTCCGGTAGTGGCGTTGTTTTCGGGTTGAGCGCGGTTGCGTTGGTGGCTGTTTTTGCGGCGGCAAAGATGGGAGGAGAGCCGAAATCGTCAGGAGCCGAGCGCTTGCCGTTAACGGGAAAAGTAGCCACTGTCGGCCATTAGAGTGTATAAGTCATTGAAAGAAAATAAATGAATATAATTACACGTAGCGGAAGGAATGCTTTCACCCATCATCCCACTCTACCCCAACCCCGATCGCGGCGGTTTGGCGTTGTAGTCGTCTTCGTGCATGTTGAGGTCCTTTTCAAAGTCCATGGCATCCTCGACGCGCTGGCCCATGTGCAGTAGCCTTGCTGCGCGTTCACTCACTCCCAGTGCCTCCATCCGATCCTCGCAGTAGTTGTCCCATGCCCACGCCGCTTCCTGGAGTTCCCAACGTAAACGGGCGCGATCAGCGGCTTCGCGCATCGCGGAAAAAGCCGAAGTTTTTCCCCCAGACGCTTCAATCTCTAATGCGAGGTCAACGATAGCCTGTTGGATAGGGGGTAAATTGACAGACGCAGGCACCGGGTTCAAGCTCTCAAGGTGCTCCACCTTCCGCTCCCTGGCTCGTTCCGCAATCTCAAGCACCAACGCGAACTGGTTATCGGTGTTGTCCTTGACGAAGCCGGTCAAGTCGAAATACTCGCCGTCTTGAAACGAGTAGTCTTTCGGTTCCTTTAAGTGTAAACGTTGGACCTTTTCTAAAATACTGCCAGGTGGCGCATTGACTTCTGCATATTCAGGTTCGTACCAGTCCTCGTCGTTTTCGAACCAATCCTGGCCGGAATCGGCGATGATGTCTTCGTTCGCCCAGGACGGGGAGGAGCGGGATTGCGAATTCATCTGTGAATTTCTCGAGTCATATTCGTCTTCACGATTGCCACCTCGATTACCCCCATCACTGCTCCTCCTTTCACTCCACCCGTTGTCCTCCGCGTCGTGGTTCCACTGGTTGCCCTGGCCGCCCATCTCTCCGTCCATGTCATCGCTCCACATGGGAGCAGTCTGTGCCTCCGCCGCAGCTGCGGCTCGGGCGGAAGGACTTATGCTGATGTCCTCCTCCTCCACCGCCCACCGGCTTTCACTGGAGGCGGCGGTGGCCGTGCTCCGAAAATCCATGCCAGGGTACTCGTTGTCCTCGTCTACGTCGAAATCAAGGTCGTCACGAGAGGCGCTTAGCTTTGATGCGACGTGCCGAGCGGAGCGGGAGGATCCTCGGTTGGCCTTGGTGCGCGCATAGGAGGAGGACGTCCTCGTCGACGCGCGTTGCCCCGCCGCCGCCGATACCCTACGCCCTGGATTTGGGGATCCCCTGTTCGGGGCGGTGCGCGCGCGATGAGGGACCGCCGAGGCGGTCACGCGGGGCGCCACAGTCGCACGCATGGACATCTCAACCGTAACCGACGCACGCGATGTCACGTCTGTGAAGCGGGTCCGGCAGGTCCACACGCACGTGCCCTTCAGAGTGGATAGAGGGTCCCCAAAAAGTGAAATATACAAATATTTCCCCGCTGATTTGACTCAAAGAATAGACCGTCATTCTCGAGGTTTTTACGACGCCGTCCCGAGATTCAGAAGAAACCATCGCCCGATGCATTCAGTTAGAGACGCGCGTGGTGGTGACCCGCTCGTGGTGCTCATCAACGCCACGATGTCCGTCGCGGCGTCGGCGAAGATGGCCCTGGCGTTTGCCGAGCTCACCGGCGGCGTCAAGTTCGGCAAGAAACACCGAGTGGAGATGGACAAGTTCAGGCAAGGAGGCGGCGGCGGCGGCGGGCCATCGCGCACAGCGAACGGCGCGTCCGGAAGCGGCAGGGACGATTACGGCGCACGAGGTGAGGACGATGACGGTCACAACACTTCCAACACTTCCAAGAACACGAGCAAAAAGAAACAGAAGGAAGCCGCGAGTCGAAGGAGGGAACGCGAACGAGGCGTGGATGGATCGTACAGCGACAACGTTGGCGCGGTGACTGTTTTCGGACAACGGAACGGAGCGGGGAAGGGAAGCGGACACGCGAAGGACGACACCTCTGGGGGCAAGAAAGCCAAGAAGAATAAGATTAACGGGTCTTCTGAAAAAGGAAAAGGAAAGGACGATGCCTCGGACTCTGAGGATGACTTCGCGCACCCGCCGACGTCGTTGCAATCGTCAAAAATCGAAGAGCGCGCAAACGTGTTGCGCAAGAGGTTTAAGATTCGCGTACGAGACGCGGGGGGGGAAGGGAGGTGTCCTGTGCCTTTATCTGAAGGATTTTTCGAGCTCAAGGATAAATACGAGGGCTGCGGGAGGATGTTGTTGAAAAGACTCAAAGAAGCAGGGTTCCACGACCCGACTCCAATCCAACGACAAGCCATTCCGATATTACTCGAACAAAACGAGCTCCTCGCCGTCGCGCCCACAGGGAGCGGCAAGACGCTTTCGTTTCTGCTGCCCATTATCGTTTCGTTGAGGGGGAAGGATGATGCGTCAAAGGGCCCGCGGGCCATAATAGTAGGGCCCACGAAAGAGCTCGCACAACAGTCGCACAGAATCTTGAAACTGCTGTGCAAGGGCGTGAATACGATACGGTACGTTTTTTTGGGTTTTTATTTATTTTTCTCTCGATACCCTGGAGATGACGATACTACGAGCCGTCGCGGAATTAAGCCTCTGCTTCAAATGTCAGGCACCTGGGAACGGTGGCGGTCAAATCCACCCTCCCGGGCCATTATAAAGCCGATGGACGTGCGGCTCAATCCTTCCGATCCAAACGCGTCGAGAGAACACAACACTGTTTTTGGTTTTTTTTTTTTTGAGTTTTTGAGTTCTTGAGTTGGTATAATCTTTGAGTCAAATATATATACTCACTTAGCACCTCCTTCCCTACGCCACTCCACAGGTCATGCCTCCTCACGAAAGCGACGCAGATGAACGAGATGGACAAGATTGACGTGTTGGTCGCGACGCCGTTACGGCTGAAGACATTGATTGAGAAAAAACGAATAAATTGTTCCTCCGTGAATTTTTTGATTCTCGACGAAGCGGACAAGTTATTCGAGATGGGCTTCGTGGAACAGATTGATGCGGTGGTAAAGGCGTGCGACGCGAACAAAAAAGGAGTCACCAAGGCTCTGTTCTCAGCGACGTTGCCTGAGCAGGTTGAGATGCTTGCGAAGAGTGTCATGTCCATGCCTATGAGGTTGACTGTTGGCGAAAGAAACGCGGCGAATGAGACAATCGCGCAATCTTTGGTTTTCTGCGGGCGCGAGAATGGAAAAATTCTCGCCCTTCGCCAAATGTTCCAAAAAGGCGTCAAGCCCCCCGTCATCGTGTTCGTGCAATCAAAAGACCGAGCCAAGCAACTCGCAAAGGAGTTACAGGGTGACGGGTTACGTCTAGGCCTGATTCACGCGGCGATGAGTGACACGAAACGCCAAGCGCAGGTTGACCGGTTTCGGAGTGGAGATACGTGGGTTTTGATCGCGACGGATTTAATGGCGCGAGGCATGGATTTCGTCGGCGTTTCAACGGTGGTTAATTTCGACTTTCCGGGGAGCGCGAATGGATATGTTCATAGGATAGGGAGGTCCGGTCGAGCGGGAAGGCCTGGCAGTGCAGTCACACTGTTCACCGAGGAAGACGCGGAGCGCGGTGACTTGAAGTCAATCGCGAACGTGATGAAGAATTCCGGGTGCGACGTGCCTGCTTGGATGCTTCAAAGCGGCTCTCGCGACCCAAAGCTTCGCCGAAAAAAACGCAAAGACGGCCGGGAAGATAACCCGCGGCGGGAAGCGATTGACCCCAGATTAGCTGCCGCGAACACCGCACGGGAAACCCAACGAAAGGCGCAACTCAAGGAGAAGGACCGAGCCGCGCGGAAGAAACGCGCCAAGGAGTTTGCACAGCAGGAGGGGGCGAAGAAACAGAAAAGGTAGGTACTGATTGTTGTCATTTTTATTCGCTTCTTGTAATCTTCACTTCAATTCTTGCGCACGCATTCTTTCTCCCTGTCATCAAACACCCTCGCGCCTCTCCCCAGCCCCCCCCAATGGGGTGTTGCGTCTCCAAAGGCGGCGTTGATGGGCAGTACGCGTCTGGGAACAAACTGCGACGGGAAAACGCGTGGCGCCGAACGGGAATCGTGGGTTTACGGGATGCGGGTCTAAAGGAACTTCCGGTGGTTTTGTTTGCCGATGCGAATTTGGCGCTGACGGTAAAGACGCTAGACACGAGTAACAACAAGCTAAGCTTTTTGCCTGACACTATTGGGAACTTAACAAACCTACGCAGTTTGACTTTAACGCGGAACTTGTTAACCACCCTACCGCTTGGGTTGAGTAAATGCGCAAACTTACGAACCCTGGTGCTGGACGATAACCAGCTGGTGTCGTTTTCGGTTGGAGACGATTTCTTTTCATCGTTGCCGAAACTCACCACGCTTTCGCTCAAAAGAAACAGATTGACCGAATTGCCTGATGGTATAGGGGGTTTGAAAGCGTTAACCAGCTTACACGTTAATGGGAATAAGCTCAACTCGTTACCAAACACTATTGGGAAGTGTATT